>Ga0123342_1007104_pt1 | contig 15029 bp, 14 predicted proteins | sample Turbeawhitnodule_FD_89960 | JGI IMG/M metagenome (GOLD analysis project Ga0123342, IMG submission 89960) | Root nodule microbial communities of legume samples collected from Mexico - Turtle bean Mexico white nodule | ecosystem: Host-associated > Plants > Roots > Nodule | place: Mexico: Nepantla... | reverse complement strand
GGTATAAACAACCGATTGTTTCTACGAAACAACCGATTATTTTTCTGGTACTATAGCTTTTGCTTGCTGTTTTGGCTAACTGAATTGCTGAATCAATTGGTTCCTGAGATAAATTCATTCTAGCTTTGAAAAGTTTGCGAAAACCCTCTTTAAACAATTCACCCCCTCCTCTAGTTTAAAGCCATCTTTAAACTATCAATCCAATTTAGGAGTTGGTTAGGGTATCACATGAATTTTTTTCAGGCATCTTCACAATTCCTTTGGATGCCACCATGTTTGCTGTTAACACCGGTAATATACCATTGTACATAAATATGCAAGATGTGTTTGAAATTAGCTAGGGTAGTCAGATGTTGAACACTATAGTCATTCAACTATGGATGATGTAAGTACACTTTAAATCTTTACATATTATTTAATGAACTGATGTTTCGTGAGATCAACCATTATCACTTTTATTTATATTAACAATGTAGGTATATAAATCAATTAATTATGAACATGGGGAATTTTGATATTTATGGTTTCCTTGAGTCACAATCTATACAAAAGTCTGGAAATAAAAAAATGGAATGTGAGACTTACATTCAAAGAATGATTCATGAATCCCAAAAGAAGATTTACATGGTCCCTTTTATGCTGTATGGATGCTAGTTTTCTGATGCAGTTTTGGTACTATTTTTTGTTGGTTTTATGTTGTATAGATGTTGGTTTTCTGCTGCAGATTTGATGTTGTTTTGGTGTTGTTTTTACTACAATTAAGGTGCTTTTTGATGTTCTTTTTGGAGCCTAGGCACTGTTGTTTTCAGGTTTAGTAGCAGGGTGTTAAGCATAGATTGTTTGAGTGTGTGGTCTAGTTCTTTGGTGATGTTTGTAGTCATCTGTTATGTAGGTGATCTCTTTAATTTAGGAATTTTTTTGTTATGTTAAAACAATAACCAAAGGAACCTAGATCTTTATGCTTGTTGTTTTGTAAGCTTTCTTTGTATAAGGGTTGGGACACCCTAAAGTGTTCCCTTTAATTCATTTGTCTATTGCTGATAAAAAAAAAACATGGTCCCTTTTATTAATGGGTAACTAAAAATTGTCCATATTTAGATGTTACATAATTCAAAGAATATCACTAATCAATTGTCTATTCTATGTCTCATTGACAATTGATGCTTATTTGTCGCATGGACAATATTCTTGTGTGGTTTTGTTCATTGCATAGAAAGCCAAATGCATATATGAAGGTTGTAGTACAGGCATAGAGGTATGTTTTAATTAAGAAATGGTATGTTATTATAGTTTATATAATGTAATGTAAATTACTAATGACATTTCTTTTTAGTGCAATTAATGTATGCATGGTCTTAAGCAGTAGATCCACTTCATCATATCTCAAGGTATTTAGTTCTTTATTCAAACTATTAAATTCTTTTTCTAGTTTTTCAATAAATTAACTTTGTTAAATTTCATATATTATTAGTGCAATAGGCAGCGAGGAAGTTTTGAATGTGACATTGTGTGATGCATGGGGTGTGGACCATAGTTCATGTCAGTATTGTTGATTCTTGGTAGCATGTATTAAAACTTTGAAAAAGCTTATTAGAGGTTTCATATATGTCTTTATGAAGTCTAATATTTATTTATATTTTAACCTTTTTCAAATAACAAATCATTGGACATAAGTATAATAGAAGAAATCCATCATAAATGGGCAAAATATTTTATATGCATTAGAAATCAAAACTTGTTATGATTTTGAACTGTGCATAAACATTTTCTTTTAATATTCTAGTTTAGTTTTGATTATGTTATGATTGACTTTATTTTTCTAAGTTTTGATTTTGACAAGTTTTGTTACTCCTAAGTTTGGATAAATGCATAATATTATGTTTTATTGGCAATCCGATATGTTTGTTTACAAATGACAGATGAGAAAATAATAAAATTAACAATTTTTTTTTAAAAAAAAAACGCATGTAATATGATGTTACATTAACCCATGTAATATGTAGGTTTTGGCCACAACCCATGTAATATGTAGGTTCTGGCCACAACCAATGTAATATGTGGACTTTCTAATACAAATTTTACATCAAAATGGATTTTCCATCAGTTCTAGAGCACAATCGATGAAATATGACATTACATCGGTTTTGGCCACAACCCATGTAATATGTGACCTTTCTTACACAAATTTTTACCATAGGATGCGAATTTACATATATTCTAAAGGGATAATTAATGTAATAGGTACCCTGTTTTTCCTTTAGTTGGCTATTTTATTTGCTCTTTTATATCGGTCAGTGTTTAAATTCGATATAATATTTTGTATACTTTATATCGGTCTTGCAACTGATGAAAAATATGTTTCACTTTCTACATTGTTGGCATATACATCTGGGATGAAACTGATGTAAAAATTCACTTATAACCAATGTAAAATTCCCTTATAACTGATGTAAATGTGTTATTTGTACTAGTGTGGTTCAAAAGGATGAATCTTTGGTTGAAACAATTAACTATACTACGAGGACACGAGAGGAAATCTCAAAAATTTTACAAACGAATTTGATAAAGACACAAATTAGGATGAAGTGGTTCACAAACTTAAAAGCAGCAAGACAAACACTTTCTATTGGTGATATGGTTTATCTTAAGTTACAACCTTACGAGCGGACTTCATTGCTTAATACATTGTTTCACAAGATGCACAATATTATGACTCATTCAAGATTTTGCAAAAAATAGGAGGAGTGACTTATCAGTTAGATCTACCACCAGAGTATATCATGTTTCACTTTTAAAGAACCATCACAGGGATCACCCAATATCCACCAAGCTTCCATTCATATATGAGGAATGACAATTTGTTCCCCACATTAGGGTGTTAGCAAGATGAATGAAGAAAAAATGTAATAGACTTATCACTGAAGTTTTAATATGGTGAAAATAAACAAATTCAAAGGATGTAGTGTGAGACGAGTTGTAGTTGATGTAGCAACAATTTCCAGACTTTGATAGACAACAATTGAGTTAAGACCTCGAGGACAAATCTTTCTTTAATGGAAAAGAAATTTTTCATAACTCTTTTAACAAAGGGTTTTATGTTTTTTAGAACTTACGATTTGTGCCTATTTTAAGATAAAACAAAACCTTAATATAATCTAGATTATATATAATCCTAACTATTGTTTGTTAGGGGCACTACAAAAAAAAATACTAATTATATTAAGTCAAAATCCATATGTAATTACCTTTGATTTACCTACAGAAAAAATCTGTATATAAACGGAGTTTGAATACAAAGAGAGAAAGGGGAGAAAAAATTATAAGTTTAAATAATACATACAATATAAACCCAATATCATAATTCAATATAAGTCAAATATCACAATTCATATGTAATATATAAAGTTTTTTCACAATGAATCAATATAGTTAAGAGTATGATGCAAAAGTTTTAAATGTAAAACAAAAAGTAACACCGATACAATAGTCATGACAATGAACACATGTAATATTTGAGTTTACGATGTTTTCTTAACCGGATCGGGATCTTGTATATAAAGTTTTTGTTGTATTGGAGTTGAAGCATCAAAATACTTCCATTTAAATATAATTCTTTACTTAAAAAAAAGCCTCTGTGATTGACAAGTCCCTTTATGAATCTCTGCATGGACAAATACCTCCTTCAAGCCTATTGCTAGTTCTTAGCACAATGAAAAAGGAAACCCTTTTAGGGTTTATTTGGGTGTGATTAGGGGGAAACTTCTGATAAGTTCCCTATTAGCTTTTATTAAAAATAATAATAAATGGTAAAGAGTGGGTCTGACTTGTTTTCTTTTTACCTACAATTAGTACCAATAAGAACTTTTCTTTTTCTCTGTTTTGGAGTTAGGTTCTTGAGTTCAGATCTCACCCAATTTTTTTTTAAATATTTTCTTTCTTTAATTTTATCACTAAAGACAAATATGGGCCAAATACCTTTGTTAGCCTTCATAAGTTTATATTAATATTATCATGTTTCAATGGATTAAATAATATTTATATAATAGGATCGAATAATAAAAAAATCTATTTTAGTTAAAATCTTTATTGTAACACTGCCTAGATATGTATATAACCTATTTATTTAGATGTATCTTTTTTCTATAATTTTCTAACTCCATATAAAGATGATAAGATAATAATAAATGTAATATAGTTAAATGAAAATGAACAATTTTTAATTAAATAGTTATGGCTTAATAAATATTAATTATTTTTTATTAATTCTAGATGCTATGATACAAGACAGCTTGCTATCTTGGATATTTTTTTTATAATCTTAATTAAAATTTAATTAATAATGATAAGATTTTCAATTAAATTTCAGCCGTTAAATATTCTATTGAATATTAAAATAGATAATGAGTCAACTTGATGTAATATCCTTTAAATTCCAGAAGTTAAAAGGTGCAAGAAGGGTCAACTTGTATACCTTAAAGTTTTTCCCTAAACTATAATTTTAATCAAATAAAGGTTTATATTGTGACAATATCCTAAAATCTTTCTCTAAAATAATTATGTTTTCTTTTAAATAATAAAAATATTAAATATTTTAATAAACTGACAAAGAAGCACACCTCTATCAAGTTTTACTAAATTATATGAGCTGTGATACTTTTTAAGTGTTTCAAGTCAATAAAATAATAAAATAATCTTTTTATCTATATACACAAATAATATTTTTACCAATAATTACGTAATTCTAATTCTCAGATATATACGTAGAATTAGGAGTTCAGTATTTAGTTAAATATATAAAAATATAATATTTCTCTTATATTATATTTTACATAATAATAATTAATAATTTAAATTTAAAATAATAAAATATGCATTAATCTTCGTAAGGTAAGATAAGTATTTTAAAAATATAAATAATATTTTATGTTGGATGGTGTAGAGTAAAATATAATTTACCTTTTGTTAGTAATGAAGATAAATGAAATAATTATGGAAGTGAAATGATGTTAACATAATGTTAATTTATATATCAATAAAAGTACTTTTAAATATAAAAATTATACGTTAAATCCTATAATCAATATCAACTTGTTTATTTATCTTTATTGTAAAAAAGACCTAAAATATATTTAAAATTTAAGAAAAAAAACAATATCAATTTTTTAAAGAATATATCTAATATTTGAAATTTTCACATAATAATAGTTGTAGTCATCAATGGTAATTGTACTTTTATTCTTTAAAGTAGTTGAATTTTGAAAACAGTTTTAAGGAAGATAAGGTATGAGTTCAAAGAAAAAAAGTTTTAATAGGGTAGGTAACATTCCAACAGAAATCTTACCATTTCATGATCACGTGAAGAATTAAATCTGCCAAACTCTGAAATTATAGTTATAGATTCTTCTTGATAGTAGCAGAATTCAAAGGTCAATTAATTTCCACCCACCACACTTATTATGCATTGGCACATATCTTCTGTGTAGTTTAAATTTGAATTGTCCAAGCCATACATACTGAAACTTCCAAAATATAAAACCTCACCATCTGTGACTTTATCACTTTTTTTTTTCTTTCTATTTTTTCCCCTTTTCTATCTGTCTTTCTCCTATTTTCATTCCAATCCACCTTACAAAAGTGGTAGACGAACACCACTTCTTGTAGGATTATATATAAAATGATCTCAAATCACATTATAAGTTAGAAATATTCATATACAACTCATGTTTGTAGGCAGTAAGAAGAAAAAGATAAAGAGAAAAGAGTAATCGAGGAACAATATTAGAGATATATAGTTTAGTTAAAAATTAATATTAGTGGTCCTGGTAATAAATTTATTATTTTTAGTGTGATTTTTTTTATCAGATTTAAAATTTAACCTAAATAATGTGTATAAGAAATAACTTTATTCAATGTATATTACAAAAGTAAAGTTCATATTTGACTATTTTAAAAATGAACGAGATTCCAGATGTATTTTAACCCGTTACAAAATTAGAATACATGAAAAAACTATTAGTTTCAATTATATAAAATAATATGAACTTATTTATGAGAATGGAACGTCACTATCTAAATTAGTTTAACCTTACAAGAGGATGATTAGGAGCAGGAAACAATGGCTTGGTCAAGCATCTCAGGTTAGGTTACAAGGTCTCATCATTCTTCAGAAGATCATTAAGAGCAGAACACGAGAGCATGAGTCAGGATAACAACTATTCTTTCTCTTAATCTTTTTAAAGAGGAGGTCTTAACATAAATCAAACTTGTTCATGTTCCATAGGAGGATAAAACCATAGCTTCTAAATGCATCACACATGTCGCCCACATGGTCACATTTCCCACATTAATCACATGCTTGAATGTGCAAAATGCGACATGTTCTAGATCCACCATTACTGACGCAATTTTAGGAGTTAAGGTATCTTATTTTGAAATTCAAATTTCTCTCCGTGCCTTAATTACATGGCAACTATCACTATAAATAGGTGGTCACCCTCTCTTGTATTTCACATTGAATTTTAAGTAAAGAAACTCTGCTTGAGTGAGAACTTGAGTGTTACTATATTTTTCTGGGTCTTATCTTGGATGGTTTCAAGTGGCGACTCCTCATTATTTATCTTGGATCCCTCCTCCAAGTGGTGTAGACTACCTCCATGCTTCCACCTTCATCAAATTCTCTTCAACCATCTAAGTGTCTCATTCTCTTCTATCTTGACTTGTTAATCTCTTTTGTTCTTTGTCTTTAATTTGTATTGTCTTTTCCATTCCGCTACCTTTCATCTACTAGTGTGTTTATTTTTCCTTTTTCTCATTGAAGATAATTTTCACACTTACTTAACCACTTGGTTAAGATTGTGTCCAGTGGCGATCCTCACTAAGTTGTCACCATATTTGATACACGTGGAACCTATAGAAATTTGTGCAATCCTCATTTCAACTCATATCATGTGGTATTCGGAGCATGATTTAATTTGAGCTTAAATTGGAGTTGATTTTTACTATCCTATCCTTTTGTGTTTAATCTGAGAACATTTCAATTCTGCTTACTCAATTTCTTGTCATTTAAATTATGGATATGTTGTCCTTTAAAATTTCCATTGCCTACTTTGCTCGAGTCTTATGTTCCCAGTGCTTTATGACAATTTCCATTCAACTTATTTGATTTTAATTGTGAAGAATTAAAAATAATTAGAAGTTGTTTTAGTAGTGGTTGATTTAGTTCCAAACATAGAATACAAGTGTTCACATAAATTGAATCTAAATTCAAAATTACCTATACAATTTGAAAAGTGAATAAAAAATATGCATGAGAAGAATATGAAAATTTGGATCAATAAAAGAAAAAATATTATATGAATTCACATTTTCAAAATCAAATTGGTAAAATGATTCTAAATGTGTGGCAAATTGTGTTCATTTTTGTGGAGTTAGTAAGTTTCTTATAGTCTTTAAAGTGTTTTGTTGATTGTCTTGATGTTTTGTTTACATTCAATTCCTAATTTGCTTTTACTTTCTTGAATTAGTCCTTTTCTACTTGTATTTAAAATTCCTTAGTTTTGTGTGGAGGATGTTCATTACTTTCCTTTTTAAGTGAATTGAAGTGTTTTGTCATTTTTCATTTGAAGTTTTTTTTCAAGATTGGTAATTGGTGGTTTAAGAACACTTCTTGCTTTATTTTGAGTGAAGAGTGATCTTACCTTATCTTTTCTTTAATTTTACTAAAATAGTATAGTGATACACTTGAGAGATTTTAATTTTCTTATATTTTTTGCTAAATTTGGTTGATTCATGTTTGTGCAAACATGTCTCACATTTCATCCCAAGATTCTTCAAACCACCATCTCCTCACAAGGCCAATCTAATGGTGGAGCTTAAAAAAACTAAGAGGGAATTGGCTTAAAATAAGGACAAAATGAGGTACATGATGGAGATATTGCAACAACTAGAGGACTCCTAAGAGAGACAAAATCATGGAAGAATATGAGAGTTTAGAAGAGCAAGATATCAAATTCATTATGGGATCCAAGAGGAAGAAGATCAAGATTGGAGAATGCAACAAAATGCCTAATGTTAACTTGCCTTCCTTTAATGAAAATAGTGATCCTAATGTATACTTAGGATGGGAAGCTAAAGTAGAACAAATTTTTAGTGTGTATGATGTAGATGATAGACAACCTGTAAAATTAGTTTCCCTAGAATTTAAGGACTATGCCATGCCATGGTGGCATAAAACTATAATGAACATTAGACTAAACAAGAGGTCAAATGTGATCTCTTGGAGTGATTTAAAGCAATGTATTGATGACCCTAAGCTCACCGAACTAATTTTTTGTTGAAAATATATATAGAGAGAAGGGGAATTCTGGATGCACCTCATAACACCATATTCTAGAAGCACTTTATTTTGATATGTTATACAGTTATTTATAGATCTGAACTGTCTAATAACCAAGTTATTCTTATTGCTATTTTTAATAGTCTTTAACCATTAACTTAGAAAGAACTTGGTGTTCCTGTTTTTTTTATGCATCATATTTCCATTACTACCTAGCTGATAAGTGAAGGATATGTATAATTTTTTTTATCAATGTTTGATAAGACTCTAAACAGTTTAATTTAAGTTTTTGGTGCTAAGTTCAAATTTATTGCCAACAAGTTGTGGGCTTATTGTTAGTTTTGTTACTACGAAATTCCAAGTTGAAAAAAAATAATCTTCTTATGTCTTGCCAGCTTGAAAAGCAAGTAGTTGAGGTTGAGCAGTTCTATGAATCCATTGATAACATTCAAGGTAATAATTCTAAAGGTGATTCACTTGTAAAAGAGAAGGGCAAGAGGAAGCATCCTACTGGCACCAAAAATCTACTACAAGATGCATCACATACTGAAGTTGTTGTGCAAGGAGAATATAAGAGCATATGCGCCAATTTTCCACAATATTGTGTCAGGCAAGCACGAATATTTTGTAACATGTTTTTAGTAATCTTTATGAATATAGTTTCCCCCAAGTCTCTTTCTATTTGGATTTCCTTTTATAGTTAAAATCAAGAATTGAACATGAGGTTTTTGCTCCCATCTCTTAGAAAATGTTTATCCATTTGATTTGATGATCTAAACTTATGTTGGAACTCAATCCTATTTTTAATGTCAACCACCTTACACTATTTATTACCTTTGAACACTAAACCAAGTTTTTGATTGAGCATTATGATGCATTATATTCATGTATCTGATCCTGTCTAGTAGGTAAACATATGGTTGTTTTGAGTGAGTGGCTAAGAGGCATTGCCCTTGTTTTACTTTCTTCCATGATTAATCACTTCTTATTTGTTAAATAACACTCACTAGTTATAGTTATACTTGTTGGTTGGAAGGGGCTTGTAACGAAATTTGTATTGCTAGCTTATACTAAATTTTTATTCACCCATGTACAATTTTCATGCTGTTTGTTGATATATCTTGTATAACATCAATAAGCATGTCCACTCCTGAATATCAGTCTAATTAATTGTAATTAGGATTTCTTCTGTTACACTAAGTCCAGAATCTTGCCTTCTTTCCTCCCATTTCATGGTCACACTTTCTCTTAGAAAACTATGCCTAATTCAATGCTTATAAATCTCCAATCTCCAATTTATAGTTAAAATATATTGTCTATTTCATACTCAATTTTATTTTATTTACAGTGAAGAAATTGTTAAAAGGCTTAGTTTGTTTGAATTTAATTTACTTTTACAAGCTTAGAAATGTGAACTAATTAAGAAACCAAATTTTAAGATAAGGAAGACTCTCAATCATGTGTTCAAGTACAACCTCTCACAAAAACTAGTTTTCCAGGAGATTAGACAATAAAAACAACTACTATAGAGCTTCCACAAGATAAGACCCAATTTTTAGGAGACAAAGCTCACTAAACACTCCTACAGAGCTTCCTTTCTATTTCAAATTCAATGTCTCAAATACATGAGGTTAGACACTCTATTTATAGGAGAGAGTGTCTTGGAGAACAAGATAGAGGGGTATGGGTGTCATTTGTGAGAAACCTTCTAGAAGGTAGGTCAAAGAAACCATAAACTTAGAAGCACTTGTCTTGAAAGGTGGGCTTGGCACAAGTCCAATTTGTGCTAAGTACACCCCAATTTATGATAAGTGAACCCTACTCTAGCTTATTCGTCTATTTGGATGTCAAGTGAGCCCAATTTATTTATATAAACTTCTCTTTTAAAAAGACTAGAAGAAAGAACATTTGATGCTCTATGTCCAGTTCTTCTTCTGTGGAGGTCCTTCTGAAGTTTGGTGGGGTCTTGTTTTGGACGCTGAGATGACTGACTTAATTGTGAAGTGTCTGTTGTGTCCTTGGTTATCTCGTTGTCTAATTGGGTTGTATCACTACCCAAATCAACAAGGTTATATACTTTACCCTCAGACAAGTTGCATCAAGCCCAAAGTACCACCATTTACATTTGAGGAAGAGGTAAACTTTTACCTCTTTACAATAGAGCACCCCAACCCACTTTGTGCATTTAGGGGGAACTTCATGGTCGTCCTTAATCAAGTTGTTCCGAACCCAAATTATAATCTTCTACAAAAAAAATATGTGTTCTCTTTTGTCTCCTCAAGCCACCTTAGCAACAGATTTGATGGTTCAAAAAACCTGGAGCAGCTTGGGCATTAAGGGAAATCCATGTGCCACATCCATCTTCCACTTACACCCTATCCAAAAATCCTTAAACCTTTCCACATTCTATTTTGTTTTTGACTTAGTTGAAAACAAATAAAATGCGAAAATTGGTTCATAGGGGAGTAATATTGAACATATTGAATCCCTACCCAACTATTACACATATTCCAAACTTCTTAAATGCATGATCTATGTTATGCATCGTTTTAAAATTAAAGAAAAATTTAATGCATTAGATATGTTTATTCTTTATGCAAAAGATTGTCCAAAAATAATAAAGCTACACCATTGGAAATTTTTTAAATAGAAACTAATTTTAGAGATAAAAGTTAATTAGTTACTATATTGACTAAATTAGATACTATTTTAGAAACTAAAAAATTATTGGTATCTAAATTAGTTTCTATTACTGATAAATAATTTCTAAATTGATATCTAATTAGCTGCCAAGGTTTTAGCTACTAATTAATTACACTATAAAGTTGGTAGTTAAACATTGGTAACTAATTAGATATCAATTTAGAAATTATTTATCAATAATAGAAACTAATTTAGATATCAATAAGTTTTTTAAGTCTCTGAAATAGTATCTAATTTAGTCAATGTAGCTAATTATGTTTGGTCTTCAAAGTTGGTTTATATTTATTTTTTAAGCAAAAACTAATTGAAGTATATTATGATAAATGCATTACATGTTTATAGTTCGGATTGAAAACTCATTTATAACTGATTTTACAATATAAAACATATAATAAATGATACCTTTTAATTTCATTTGTAAATTGAAGCAAAGTTTAAATATATTTTATAAAAATAACAAAAAGTATTAAAAAGTGCAACGTAATACATAAAGTTTTTTTAATCCCTTCTAATCATAGGCCTTGGATCTTAGTGTTAGCATTGAAGAACCTACTTTTGGCATCTAAAATTATAGTCAAATTCTACCTGTATCTCATACCTCTTCATATTTTCTTTAATTCCAATAATACTCATCAATTTAAGCATAAACTAAAATTAAAAAAAATGTCTAATCTACATTAACTTTCTTTTAATAAAAATATATATAAAAAAAGAAAAAATATCAACATTTCTCAAATAAATTTTTTATACAAAGAACGAAATTAGTAAAATGTCATGTTTAAATTGATTCCTTTTTATTTTTAAAAATTTGTTTGATGTTGTTTATTTTTAAATGTTAAGAAAAGGTAAATAACAGTAATTAAGTTATTTGTGTCATAAAAATATAAATTAACAATCATTAAATTATTTCTCTTCGAATATTGAAAAAATTGAATCAAATAAAACATAAATATATTTAAAAAATATGTTTACTTTTTATTATTAGTTTGAGAAAAACAACATTTTATTTTCTAAATGTTTAGTCATTCTTTTAAAAGTTGCAAAACTCAAGAAAAAAAAAACCAATAAAATACAAAACTAAAATAAATTATTTTCGCAATAAAAAATGTTGAATACAATAAATCTTCTCGTTAACCCTCCCACACACGTTCAAATGATGAAACTAATCTATTAAACGTTGGGACTAAAGAAAAATATAAGTGTTGCGACTAGAAGAGAGGTATGTTGGGTGTAACTTATAGATTATTTAAAAAGACGAAATTATGTTTTATTAAAACTATTTAAAAATTTTAAAAATGTTAAAATTAAGTTTTCACAATTAATAGAGGTGCAAGATGAAGTTACATAGACATGGAGGGAGAAATTGTCAAATTTATGATCTTATGCATCAAATTCTCTGAAGTCATTGTTTCATTGGTTGGCTAGCCAAAATTTTGCCTTAAAAGATTTGGTGCATTCTCATTAAAGTCACTAGTTCCTCTCTTATTATAAAAAATGGTTTGTCTGATGCAAATTTGTAGATGGATTGTGTCTTAGGAAGTCAAACTCTTTATCCATAAAGTTGAATGAGTAATCAAATTTTTATCTAATCAAGAGAATGATCTATGAAATTTGTTACACAATTGTAGTTTTTAATGGATACGGTTTTAGTAAATTCATCAATTGTGAAGCATAACATTGAGATTTGAGTTGAGTTCTGCTAAATTATAAATAGTTTAAGAATTTAGAAATTATTTAGCTAAAAAAATCAAGAAATTAATTGAATAAAAAATAAACAATACAAAAAATAAACAATACAAAAAATTAACAATACAAAAAATTAACAATACAAAAAATTAACAATACAAAAAATTAACAAAAATTAATTTTGGGGTGAGAGAGGCTCGAACTCTCGACCTCAGGATAACTCAGAAGCTATGAGACCTACGCGCTAGCCAACTGCGCCACCACCCCATTTGTTCATTCTTTTCAATAAGTTTATAATAATATTTCATACTCTTATTTAGTATATCTTCCATAATTTTGTAGTTTTTAATACTATTCTATTCGTTACATATTTTTAAATATACAGAAATTTTAACTACTTTTACTTCATTTAATAAGTTTTTTAAAATATATCTTTTTTAAGAGAAGTATATTTTCAAAGAATATTAAAATAAGGTAAAATTATTGTGTTGTTGAGAGTACTCTTTCCCTCTTCCTTCTTCATTATATCTCCCAATACATTTATTATTCTCTCTTTTCCTTTTTCAATACAGGTCTCCAGAAAACATATTTTGATTTCGTGTAAAACAATGATTAATTTATTTATTAATCATTAGTAGACAATAAATCTCAGAATCTCTCTTTATTACCTCCTTCAGTAACACTCTCCACTTGTTTATAAATTATTCTAAGTGTCAAATTATCTTAAATATCAAATAATAGTCAGTATTAAGTTCATCTTATATTTCCTGATGTGATATAATGTATATTAGAACGTTTTTAATGTAAAAGTTATAATTACAGTCATACGTCTAAGACTTAGATTTTACAATATTTTTCCTTTTAAAATAGAATAATATGATAATAAATTAAAATTCTAACAATAGAGTTATAAGAATAAAATTTTATTTTTTATTAAAACAATTTTTTATTAGATAAATATTGCACAATAATAAATAATAATATTCACAAAATAAAATATAAATTAAATAAGGTCATTATATCGAAAAATAAACATGAAATCTTAGAAAATAAAATAATATACTATGATCCGTGATAAATTATATTTTGTGCTTATGGAATGATTTTAGTTTTATTAGCAAAAGCAAATTCATAATAATCACTCAAATCTTCCTGAAAAGCTGAAACCACCTAAATCAGGTTCTTGAAGAGCATGTGGCTTCCCTGCCATAAATATTATACAAAAGAAATAATTCCCTTCGTTTTATTTCAAATCTTTCATTTTGGAAAAGTAAAAATAAATAAATTGATTATGTCTTGGTCATAATCGGCAATCATGTCTATGTCTATATCAAGACTTGCACCCAATAACACATCAACCCCTTTCTCATTCATTCTCATACCAAGAATAATTTTATATAAATTAAATTAATAATTTATAAAATATTTTTCATTTTTTCAAATCACCATCAGTTACAAATTTTTTAATAATTTATTTTCTATTTTTTTAATCTAAATTAACTTAACTTTTTTCTCATCTTTTTAGTTCATTTATTTTCTTTTTCATTTTCCCACTTTTCAATTATTAACCTAAACTAAACATAGAGTAAAATGAAAAGTTCCTAGAGCACTGGTTTTAGCTCAAGCACAATGCAACACACTGAATTTGTAGGCATGTCCATTTTCAAATGTTCTTGGGTTCAGAATTCACATACACAACAAGGCTATTGCTTCTTGCACCTCCATACTAACGTAAAAGGACTAAAATAACCTCCTCGCTGCACCACACTAATGCTCCTATCACCGTTGTCATACCTCTGTCGTCATTCTCATTGTTGTGTTTGTTACACTTTCATTATCTGTTGCATTCAAGAAAGAAGAGAGTTTATTAAAAATAACTCGTTCTAAAAAGTTTATTTTTGAAGCTATTATTTGCATTTTAGAATTTTTGTTTTAGTAAATTTGTTCTTGGAAGTATTTTATGTATTATGAAAAATTTATTTTTAAATGTATTTTATATGCTATGAAATCTTGAAATTTTTATTTTAAAAATCCTATTTCATAAATTTTAAAAATTATGTTCTAAAAATTTTTAAAGTCCAAAGAAGATTTCCAATACAATTAATCTAGAAGTCATTTTTATTAAAAGTAAAAATATATACAACAATCTAGAAGTCATTTTTATTAAAAGTAAAAATATATTGATACAACAATCCATAAGTCATTTTTATTAAAAGTAAAAATATATAAGTATAGCAGTTAGAAGTCATTTTTATTAAAAGTAATAATATATAAGTATAGCAGTTAGATAGAGTTTATAATTTAG
>Ga0123342_1007103_pt1 | contig 15031 bp, 12 predicted proteins | sample Turbeawhitnodule_FD_89960 | JGI IMG/M metagenome (GOLD analysis project Ga0123342, IMG submission 89960) | Root nodule microbial communities of legume samples collected from Mexico - Turtle bean Mexico white nodule | ecosystem: Host-associated > Plants > Roots > Nodule | place: Mexico: Nepantla... | reverse complement strand
TCAGTGCTCTATTGCTTCTCGCGTTCTGCCCCCAGGCGTTAGTCTGGGAACTGGTCTGTTGGTGGCCACTTGGCTACTGACCACCGATCACCGTTCTGGGTGATCTGTCCCCTGACCTCTCTGACGCCTGATCTGTCGGTGGTCACTTGGTTACTGACCCCCCGATCATCGCTCTTGGCGATCGCCTCCCTGATCTCTCTACCACCTGGTCCACGTGTCACCCTGCGAGTGGTCCACGTGGTTCTCTGTTGCTGACGTCATTGACTACCGATGACCGATCGGATCAAGAACATTGATCCAATTCTTAAAAAGTGTCTAATCATATTCCAACTCTTGTTGAATCCATAACATGTTCATATCATATCTTCAATATGTTATTGGAATCATATCACAACCCCTCCCTTGTTTGTAAGTCAATGTAGAGGATAACCTGGTTCACCAATATCACTAGTAAGACATCTCCGTCGTCCTTAAAGGCAAAGGTAGAGTCGTCAGGAAGACCTTTCCCTTATCTTGCAAGACAAAGATCGGAGCAACGAGTGAGGATTGTTCTCATCCTCATGTGACAAAGGTGAGGCCGGTTAAGGGTGTGCACACACATCACTAGTACCTTAAAGACGATAAAGGTCGTGAGAAGTTAAAGCAGGTGGGAAGAAGCGTGCTACCTAGAGTATGAATGTTCGTCCAAGGGCGTTTTTAGTCAAAGTTAATACAAGTGAAACTGCTCACAACCAAGACAAAGCAGATTAAAGAAAGACATATATTTATAAATAAATACAAGGCCTGAGGAGGTATCCTCGTCTTTTGTGCCAGCGGTCACCACCACCCCCTTTAGCCTATTGTCAACTGGGGTTGGTTTAGATGAGTTGGGAGCAGAGGTGGCAGGGGGAGGAGGGTTTGAAGTACCCACGCTGACAGCAACAGCCCTACGCTTGGCAAGCAACTCGGCTAGTTTCTTCTTCTTCTCCTCGTTAAGGGCCATGTTTGCATAGAAACAACAAAGGATAAGAAACTAAACAACATGCAATTAGCAACAAATGTGAAGCAGAAATAAGAAAGGTACCAATATAGCTCTTGAGAGCCTTGGCGTAGAACTCGAGCTTGATCAGCTCAGCAATATCAAACATTGTGCCCAAGCTCGAGAGAACCTGGCACATCTCACGATCAGAAGGAGTCAAGTCCTTAAGGCTTCTGGGTTTCTTGACTCCCGGTTTCTCCATCCAGTACAGCGGGAAGCCATCCAGTAGGGTGGGGTCGTGGATGTTGCAGCATATATTCAAGAACTTCTTCTTGAAGCCCTTATAAGATTGCTGAAAGAAAGTCAGGAGGACTCTCCCCGCCACTCCGTTGAAGCTTAACCATAGCTTCTTCCCCGGATTCTTCACCTTAATGAAGTAGAGGAAGACGTCAAAGGAAAGTGGGTGGCCAAGATGGTCACAGAGGATTACGAAGGCTCGCACAAAAGCCCAGTTGTTAAGGTGCAGCTGGGCAGGGGCCACATTGACCTCTGTGAGGAGAGCGCGCTCGAACCACGAGAAGGGAAGGCAGAGTCTGAGCTGCTTGAAAACGGTAATGTAAATGAAGAAGAAAGGCTCGTTAGGATTCGCGCGATCATCAACACATACGGGGACGCCTTTCCTGCAAGGTAGGACCTTCAGGTATACGTCGAGTTCCTTCCCGAAGACATGGAATTTTTCGTGGGATTCACCCTGTTTGTATGTATCTATGTCCTTGTGGAAATTCAATTGGGAAGTCTCGACCAAAAGTTCCTCTGGAGCCCAGTTTTAGAGGGTTCTGTAGTTAACAGAAGGAGGAGGGTTCGGTGTTGTTTTGGTTTTGGCCATCTCGAAGAAAGCTAAAAAGGAAGAAGAGAAAGGAAGAAAGCGAAGGTTCAAAAGAAGGCGATGGCGTAACTCAGTAAAGTCAGAAAGACAGAGACTCGAGAATGAAGAACAGAGAAAACATAAAGTGCATAAAACCTTAAGAGCGGAAAACATAAACAGTCCCAGAACAATTATAGCATGTTATGAGCAGCGAAATCATAAAGCAAGAGCAAACAATGAGTAAAGATCATACCTTTGATCAAGTAGGGTTTGAAGGTATGAGTTTTGAAAGAGGAAGAGAGAGCATTTCGAACGAGAGAAATGCTTGGGAAATGATTTGCTTAAGTGAAAGTAATGAAACAGTGAAGAGAGCGTAAGGGTTTAAAGGTTTAAATAGTATACGAAGAAACACAAGCGCCAACGAGTGATAGTCGTTGATCTTGCCACGTGTACGCTAATTTAAAAAAGTATGGTGAGACGTCACTTCGGTGTATTGTTCACATCCTGTCACCCAGTGCCACGTAGGCCGCCTGGGTTTATCACTTAGTTTGTTTGCTGAAACAAGTTACAGCTCGAGACTGGGGGGCTTGTGTACCGACCAGTCCTCGGACATCGACGTTAGGGATCGACATCGGACCTCGCCAACAGAGGGAGAGATCGGACATCGGTGGTCTGAGTAGTTATATTGGGCCACGTAAGGTGGGCCCCAGAATTACACTAGTTACCAGTTAAACATTAGTGATGGGAGGAAGCCCTAAGACACGAGGGATCCATGCAGGTGGTGTGTATAGCGCATTCAGGCGCAACACAAGTAAATAGTTCTTGGAGGCACTAAGGCCAGTCAGGGTTAGGGTCTCCAAGGAAGCTGCATGCATGGCACATGAATACTTAGGGCACCCGTAGAGCAAATGGCCCTAGAGATTTGGTGCACAAGTTGGTACCCAGGCGGTCATACTGTTAGTCGTTGCACTCCAGTTAAGGGAAGTCCTATGTGCCAGATTATGCTAAGACTGTGTAATAGCGGCGCATTGACGTTCTCAAGGAACCCTAGACATGAGTAATAGAACAAAGGTAAATCGTAGTTTCACCCTATATAAAGGGTGCTAAGAGCCCTAACAAGGTACACAGTTTCTAAGACTGGAACTACTTTATACACTTAGTGTTTCTTTTCCCTAATACTGACTTGAGCATCGGAGTGCAAACGGCCGTCAAGACACCCTTTGTCTTTGTAGGTGAGAGATTCTTCGATCAAGGAAATTCGATTCTGAAGAAGAGATAGGAGGGCCAAGGGATTGCCGTTTGAGTCTACCGGCGAGTGAGTCAACCGGCCAGAACAAGTATCTTAGAGTCTTTTTGTGTGCCTTTTTCTTGCTTGTCTTCCATTTCAAGTTTTGTCATAATCTTTTTTTCAAATTTGGTTTAGCTTTTCTTGCTTAAGCTTTTCTTGTTTGTCTTTTTTTTTTCCTTAAGTTTTGTGGTGATTTTACTTTGAGCAAGTGTTGAAGGCTTTGACCTTTTTCATTTGAGAGTTTTTCATCCACAAGAAAGACCTTTGCTAAGGGAGGAAATTTCTTTCTTTGAGTGCTTGGAGTGATCTTGATACAAGTGGCGCAACCTTGATTTTTACTTCCTAACTTCTTTTTCTCTAATTGTTTGTCACTTCTATTTTAGGGCTCATATTTCTTCAAGGAAATCTTCAAAACCCCAATCTCCCCAAAAGGCACTCCTTATAGGTGAATTGGCGGCGGCCAAAAGATCTTTAGCACAAAAGGATGAAGAGATGAGGCAATTGGAGGAGAGACTCCAAAGCTAGAATCGGCCTATGATAGACCCCAAAGAGGAAGAAGATATAATCCAAGGCGTGAATCAAGAAGTTTTCAACACTATGGTAGCCAAGAAGAAGAGGACGAATGGAGAGTGCATCAATTTGATGATATGCGCCAACATGTGGCAAAGCCTTCTTTACCATTTGTAAAAATTCCTAGTTTTAGGGGGGGGAGGTGATCCCAATATTTACCTAGGATGGGAGGCTAAAGTTGAACAAATCTTTAATGTACATGAGGTCCAAGAAGACCAAAAAGTTAAGTTAGCCTCCTTAGAATTTTTGGATTATGTCATGCAATGATGACACAAAACTGTAATGGACATTGGACTTAACAAGAGGCCAGCCGTGGTCTCTTGGGATGATTTGAAGTTATGCATGCGCGTTAGATTTGTTCCTCCACACTATAGGAAAGAGCTCTTGTTGAAGCTCCAACGACTTCAACAAGGAACACAAAGTGTGGATGATTATTTTAAAGAACTTGAAACAACATTAACAAAGGTTGACATGCATGCAAGTGAGGAGTAAAAAATGACTTGATTTGTAAGTGGCCTAAGAAGGGATATCCAAGATGTGGTAGAACTCTATGAGTACTCCTCTTTAGAAAAGTTTGTTCACCTGGCCATCAAGTTAGAATCACAAATTTCAAAGAAAACCTCTTTTAAAAATTCTCATAATGATGACTTTTACCACTCATCTTGGAAAAACAAAAACAAGTCTTCTTCAACTTTTCCCTCCAATTTTGTTAAGGAGTTCACTTATAAACCTAGGGATTCTATACCCTCCACTTCAACCCCTAAATCCCCTACTAAAACATCAAGTAGAAAATGCTTTAAATGTTTAGGTTTTGGTCATATTGCTTCTAATTGTCCTTCCAAACGCAATATGATGGTGCATGAAGGGGTAGTCCTAAGTGACCATAGTTCCCAAAGATGTAGGTCTCCTAACTATTCTAGATCCCCAAGTGAGGAAGAGAGTGGGAGTCCATGTGAAGGCGACTTATTAGTAGTGAGGCGTATGCTAGGACAAGTTTTAAAGCTCTTTGATGAAAGTCAAAGAGAAAATATTTTCCACACTAGATGCCTCATTAGTGATAAGTTGTGTTCTTTAATTGTGGATGGGGTAGTTGCGCAAATGTGGCAGCACAAGAGTGGTAGATAAACTTGGATTGCCTACCATCTCTCATGCCAAGCCCTATAAACTTCAATGGTTAAGTGAGGAGGGGGAAATCATAGTAAATAAGCAAGTCCTCATAGCCTTTTCTATTGGAAAATACAAGGACGAGGTCTTATGTGATGTTGTACCTATGGAAGCTACTCATATTCTTTTAGGTAGGCCATGGAAATTTGATAGGAAAACTCTTCATGATTGCCTTACCAACAAAATTTCTTTCACCTTCCATGGGCATAAGGTCACACTAAAATCTCTCTCACCAAAAGAAGTCCATGAGGACCAACTTAAAATGAAAGGGAAGAGAGAAAAAGATAAAAATAATTCTAAGAGAAACCTTCTCATCTCACCACAAAAGGTCAAAAAGGTAATGCTTTCCCAAAAGTCTATCTTCATAGCTTTCCCTAGGACCCTTAAGAGTGAGTCGGCGGTAGATAGTCCTCCATGCTTAAAAAATTTGGTAAAGGAATTTTAAGATGTGTTACAAGATCCCCCTAAAGGATTACCACCTCTAAGGGGCATTGAGCACCAAATAGACTTCCTTCCCGGTTCTTCATTACCAAATAGGCCAGAATATAGGACCAATCCAACCAAAGCCAAAGAAATTAAACAACAAGTAGAGGAATTAATAGCTAAGGGGTGGGTGCAAGATAGCATGAGTCATTGTGCTATGCCTATGATTCTTGTTCCTAAAAAGGATGGGAGTTGGAGGATGTGTACGGATTGTCGCGCCATAAACAACATAACCATTAAGTATAAGCATCTCATTCCTAGATTAAATGACTTGTTAGATGAGTTACATGGTTCTCAAATATTTACCAAAATAGATCTTATGAGCGGTTATAACCAAATCCGGATTAAATCAAGAGATGAATGGAATAGGACCAATCCAACCAAGGCCAAAGAAATTAAACAACAAGTAGAAGAATTAATAGCTAAGGGGTGGGTGCAAGATAGCATGAGTCCTTGTGCTATGCATGTGATTCTTGTCCCTAAAAAGGATGGGAGTTGGAGGATGTGTACGGATTGTCGCGCCATAAACAACATAATCATTAAGTATAGGCATCCCATTCCTAGATTAAATGACTTTTTGGATGAGTTACATGGTTCTCAAATATTTACCAAAATTGATCTTAAGAGTGGTTATAAATCCGGATTAAATCGGGAGATGAATGGAAAACCACCTTTAAGACCAAGTTTGGTTTATATGAGTGGTTAGTCATGCCCTTTGGCTTGACCAATGCTCCAACTACCTTCATGCGACTCATGCACCATGTTTTAAGGTCTTTCATTGGCAAGTGTGTAGTGGTCTATTTTGATGACATTCTTATTTATAGCTCGTCTTTAGAGGATCATGAGGAGCATGTTAGGCAAGTGCTAGAAACCCTTAGGAAGGAGAAATTGTATGCTAATTTTGCTAAGTGTATTGCAATAGATCATATAGACTTACTAGGGTTTGTAGTGAGTTCCAAAGGGGTGCATGTAGATAAGGAAAAGGTTGTAGCAATTAGACATTGGTCAACACCCACCAATGTTAGTGAGATACGAAGTTTTCATGGACTTGCTAGTTTTTATAGGCGGTTTGTGAAAGACTTTAGTACCATTGTTGCACCTCTAAATGCCATAGTAAAGAAGGATGTGGTGTTTAAATGGGGACAAGACCAAATCGAAGCTTTTGAAACTTTGAAAAATAAATTCACTAAAGCCCCCACTTTAGCACTCCTTAACTTTGCTAAGACATTTGAAATAGAATGTGATGCCTCACACATAGGAATTGGGGTTGTCCTCATTCAAGAGGGCCACCCCCTAACTTATTTTAGTGAGAAACTCAAGGGGAGTCATCTCAACTACTCCAGCTATGATAAAGAACTTTATGCTCTTGTTAGAGCCTTGCAAAATTGGCAACACTACCTTTTTCCAAAGGAGTTTGTGATACATAGTGATCATGAATCCATTAAATATTTGAAAGGCCAAAGCAAGCTCAATAAGAGACATGCTAAGTGGGTGGAGTTCATTGAGCAATTTCCTTATGTGATCAAACATAAGCAAGGTAAAACAAATGTGGTTGCGGATGCTCTTTCAAGAAGGTATACCTTGCTAAATGTTTTGGATGTTCAATACTTAGGTTTTGATCACATAGAAGAAATCTATAAAGATGACCTTGATTTCTCTCTCATTTATCAAGAGTGCTCAAAAGGAGGACACAAAGACTTTTTCATACATGATGATTTCCTTTTTAAAGGGAAAAAACTTTGTGTTCCCCAAGGGTCTTTACGACAATCTCTTGTTAGAGAGGCACATGAAGGTGGTCTTATGGGACACTTTGGGGTAGCTAAGACTTTAGACACATTGCATGAGCCTTTCTTTTGGCTCCACATGCGCAAATTCGTACATAGCTTTTGTGACAAATGCTTATATAGCATGTAGGAAGGCTAAGTCTAAAGTGCAACCCCATGGTTTATATACCCCTCTGCCCATCCCGATTATGCCTTGGGTAGACATCTCCATGGATTTTATTCTAGGTCTTCCCAAGACATCCAAGGGTATGGATTCTATCTTTGTGGTAGTGGACCGATTTTCTAAAATGGTTCACTTTATTCCATGCCACAAAGTAGATGATGCTTGTTTTATTGCAAATCTCTTCTTTAAGGAAGTAGTTCATTTGCATGGGCTTCCTAGAAGTATTGTATCGGACAAAGATTCAAAGTTCTTAAGTCACTTCTGGAGGACTTTGTAGGGAAAACTTGGAACTAAACTCTTGTTTTCTACTACTTGTCATCCCCAAACTGATGGTTAAACAGAAGTGGTTAATAGAACTTTGGGTCAAATGTTAAGGTGCCTTATTTCCGGGAACCCAAGGGTGTGGGAAACTTTACTATCTCATATTGAGTTTTCCTATAATAGAGTAGTAAATTATACTACCTCCCACACCCCTTTTGAAGTTGTATATGGGTTCAATCCCCTCACACCTCTTGACCTCCTTCCTATTCCTGTACTTGATGAGGTGTTGTGAAAAGATGGTTTTGAAAAAGCTTCTTTTATTAAAGACTTGCACCACCACATCAAGTTGCAAATTGAAAGGAAGGTAGGCAAGTATGCTGAGCATGCCAACAAAAGGCGCAAGGCTTTGATCTTTGAACCCAGGGATTGGGTTTGGCTCCACTTGAGGAAGGATAGATTCCCTTCTCATAGGAAGTCCAAACTTATGCCACGTGGTGATGGTCCTTTTCAGTTCGTCAAAAGGATCAATGACAATGCCTATGAGTTGGATTTACCTGATACATACTTAGGTAGTCATTCTTTTAATATCAGTGATCTAACTCCTTTCTCTACAGGTCTTCCAAATTCATGGACGAATTCTCTCCCACCCGGGGAGCATGATGAGGAACTAGGAGAGAGGGTGCCTCAGAGGATTACTAGGAGCAGAGCACAGACTTTGGGTGCTGAGCATCAGTTGGTTTCCCTATTCGTAATTTCAGTAGAGTAGGTGTCGTTTAGTACAAATGGGGGGTGTTCCTACCTTTTAGCTCATGAAGCCTTGTAAGGGAGGAAGCTTAACCTAACTTCTAGAATTCTATGATGATGGTGCGGCATTGACCTTAGTCAATGACCTAGGCCGCATCACATTTCCCTTTCCCTTCATACCCTCACTACTTGTTCTCCAAGGCTCCTCCTCTTATAAATAGGAGGGCTCCCTCATTGTATTTCCAAGTTGAATTCAATAGAAGAAAAGTTACTCTGCACAATTTTTTGTGTGATGATTTGTGAGGCTTGTTCCTCTTAGTCTTTAGTCTTATCTTGTGAGTTTTGAGAGCTCTCAAGTGGCGGCTTCCCAACACTTATCTTGGAGTAAATTCATCCTCCAAGTGGCGTACTCCATTCTCAAACCCATTCTCATAAGCTTCCTTATTCTTTCATCTTTTCCTTCCATTGTCATTCAATTTAACTATCATAATATGTTTTTGTTTGGTGTTCTTATGTTTATTCGGCTATTGCCTTTTATTCTTGATTTCCATGCTTAATTTTGCACCTATTTTTGGCATCATGTTCATCTTATCAATGTCTTTTCCTTTTGCCTTTGAGAAATGCACCTTCGCATCTACTTAACCACTTGGTTAAGTTAATGTCAGTGTGGGAATTTTCCTAAGGTTTTCACTCATAAATGTATAAAAATCTCAATCCTAAAAGTAAAGTTTCACCTAAATGAAAACTCATAAAATTAACTCACATCACAAAGGATGAGACATAAATTTTATACTTGTCCATATTAGAGATAAAAATTGTACTGGACCAGAGCGCTAGGTCTCTGAGCTCGGTGGTCGACTTTTAGACCAGAAAAACGAGCCTTGTAACTGAGCCCTAGATGTACGTATAAGTTCATTTTTGTATAATTAAGGTGATCCTTCTTGCATAAGGCCTAGGCGGCTGGTGAGAGGGTAATTATGAACCTAGGGCTGTGCTTAGTGCGCATGGGGTCTAGCTTAAGTAAATACTTTCTCTTAAACCTAAGCCTATGTATGTTAGGGCATGTAAGGGTTAGGTTGCATGCATGATGAAAAGGAGCGTAGCGCCACGCTGAGGGTGCTTATGTAAACAGACTGGATCCCTGATGTTGGTACATGAGTTGGTACCCTGATGGTTATTCTGTTATTCTTTTATGCACTCCCTGGAGGAAAGATTTTGTTCTGTTGCAACACCGAGAGAGTGTGCCCCTTAACAAAATATTTTCCTGTTGAGTATGCTTTCAGTTGAAATTAGATTCTCGTGATGGAAAGCAGTTACAAGAGGTAAGCTATAAAAGGGGCTTGAGACCCCAGGTAAAGGTACGTTGTTTCTAAGACTGAAACTTACTACTTCTTAAACTCTTATAAACCCTGTACTGACTTGATCGTCGTAGTGCAATCAACAGGTAGGGCCCCCTTTGTTTCAACGGAGCCACGTTCTAGAACACCAAGAGATAGGACGGATTCGTGAATAGACAAACGGAGCTAGAGCTTATCATCAGAGTCAACCAGCAAGCAAGTCAACCAGTAAGAACAAAAATGAATATGATTTTTTTTGTTTTTGCTTTGGGAACAAAGGTGTGAATGAGTTAATGAGCATACATCTTCTTGTCATCCATATTTATAAAGGTTACAATTAGGGTTGTAAAAAGGATGAATATGTCATATTTTGATATGTTTCCTTTCTATCTTGTGAAAAATGGTAAAAGTTAGCTCTTTTCCATCCCAATGAAAAAAGGTTGAGGACTCCATAATGAGTCTTATCAAATAACGATTAACTAAGACCAAACATTTCATCATTTTGTTATTTGTTTTTTACTTACGTCTAACACACAACCTATTATATAAATTATTATTATTAATTAATTATAAATGAAACTAGATTTTTTTTTCTTATAAGATTTTTTAAAGAAAACATTAATTATAATATAACCTCATTTATATAAGTCATCATTTTACATTTTTTATAATTATTCACAATATATTCCAAAAATATACAAGTTTTACAATAATAAGAGTTTCACGTCAGGATAAAGAATTATCCATATATTTTATACATTCTAGAGACATTAAAACTAAGTTCTCCATGAGACAACATTTTATAGAAGATCTCCTGAAATCTTACTGAACAAGTCATATTAAGCCAATTTTGTTTCCACTCGTACAACAGGTACATATCAAAGAAAAACACGAAAAGGAGTGGGATCTTTATAAATCTTAAATATCAATCTTAATAAACTTAACACGGATGAGAGCCTCTAACTTGACCTACAATCATAAGATTTAATCCCACTTTATCAACATATGGATCTATATTCAACTTTGGATGATCCACTATGAACGTTGAAAGTTAATTAGGAAGTGACTCGGTAGTCTAGTATTTCTCATTAAAAATATTGGTATAATTATAATTTTTTTTTCGAGATTATCGAGCATTTATCTGTCCTCAAAGATATATAATCTCACTACCTAACCTTGGCGATGTTGAGCAATTATCGGACAATCCCAAGTTTGGCCTGTGAATATCTTAATCCAAGATGCTATTATGAATTATCCAAATATTCACGTACTTGGTAACTTCCTTAGACCTCACCATAATCCTTGTCTTTCATCCCACAATGTACCAAATTGTCAATTTTCAAATACAAAGATCCATACATTAACATGATCTTAACTCATTACAAGAAATTTTATAACTCTTTTCTCACATATTCTTTGACACTTTCAAGAATCATAATATGATGACGATTAAAATACGTTATATTTGTCTTACCAATAATCTATACACACCATTCAAACATATATAAAATAAAAATAATAATCATAATAAAGCATATGAATAATTTATTTTTATCAAAACTCATTAAATAAAAACAATAAATTACTTTTACTTTATTTTTATTATTACTTTGTATATTTCTTTAAATTATAAAAAAAAATATAAAATAAAATAAATCAAGAACTTTAAATAACTATATATAGATCAATATATTATAAAAAAAATAAGATAATAAAATATAAATAAATAATCAGAATCGGTAAATGAAGAAAAATTAAATAATATAAATATAAATAAATAAATCAAATTAGTGTATAACTGAAGATATATTGAATAATATAAATATAAATAAATAAATATGATAAATTTGTAACTAGAGATAAAAATTAAATATAAATAAATAAAATTAATGTGTAACGTAAACTAATAAAAAGATGCTAATTCCACTCTCATATTACCCTTAATTACAAAGTTCAAAATTTCCATTTCTGCAAATTCTCTTCCTCTATCTTTCTCTTTCTTTTTTCTTCTTTCTTCTTTCTTCTTTCTCCTTTCTCCTTGTCTCTTTTTCTCTTTCTCCTTCTCTCTTATTTTAATTTTTCTTTTCTTTTAATGTTTTAGATATTATTATTATTATTTATTTATTTATTTTTATTTTCATTTTATTTAGTCACAATGTTTCTTACAAACTACTCTATTTGTATTTTAACGCTTAATATTTATCTACAATACAAAAATACTTTTAAAAATAGAATATAATCAGATGAATTAAAAATTAAGATTTATTAATTCTTATTTTATTTTATTTTAAAATAATTAATATAGTTATTTAAAAGTAAGAATATTACATAACGACGTGTATTTAGTTTTATAGTTTTAAAGATCTTGTGTGAACCTAAGATCATATTTAGTGTTTCCGCTCCACTTTGTTCTCATTCTTTAAAAATTTGTTTGTCAACAAAAATATATGCGTCTGACCAAGATTCAATCTTGATACGTAACATTCTCACTATTATATATATAAATATTTGTTCTTTATCTAAAGCTTGAAAGTATTTTTTTTTTAATTTTTCATGAAGAATTTCATATAAAGAATATTAATAATAACATAACCTCGTAAACACGCATATATGTAACATATTATATCTATAATTATTCAATGTATATATAATAACATAAATGTATGTTATATATTTTTATATAATAAGAACTTTACATCATGATAGAGGACTATTACAAATTTAATGTCTACTAAGGATATTAAAAATACATCCTCCATGAGTCAACTTATTTACTAAAGTTACTAAAACTTTTCAAACAACTTTTAGTGAGTAGGTTCATCTTCTACTAATATCACCGACACATATAGAAGAAAAATATAAAAATAGATATGATATTAATCTTAAGTATCAATCTTAATAAATTTAACATACAATAATAATAGACAATAAAATTCTAGTATTTGGCTTGCAACTACAAGACTTAATATCATCATATCAAACATATGATCCATATATCCCACTTTTTTCATAAATATTAATAAATTTATTTCAATTTAACACAAAAATATTTTCTATTATATTTTTTAATTTTTTATTGAAAAATACAAGTAATTATGAATATTAAAAATTTAATTAATTCAAACCTAAAAAAAAATCATAATTCATTATTCAAATAATTTTTAATAACAAGGATAAATTTGTAAAATTATAATAAATAATCGTCACAAATTCACTTTATCATCCTCAATTCAAACAACCTCACATATCCTCACACATCTTCTCTAATTCTCACAAATTCACCCGTCCTCAATCCAAACACAACATTATAAAGTAATAACGGAAAACATAATATATATATATATGTGTGTGTGTGTTTCAGCCAATGGATAACAATGGTTCATGCCTGGATCAGTGGGATGTTCTTGAAGTGTCCTATTCATTGGCCATATGATATTTTAGAATCCTCTCCTTGAGGTGGCCAATATACCTATACCATGACTTAATTTCTAAATAGAATGAATAGAACTGAAGACTAAGGAGCATAAGAAACCAAATAAGCAACAATAGTGACAATAAACTGGGAAGAATTTCATAGAAGATTGGCATCTTAACAAGCAAAAACTATTTATTTTACAGTATGCCAGTGAACAAAATGAATAAATAGTATATTTCATCACTTCTAACTAATAGTACAAATGCATAGTACTTGCCATGTATGTTAGTAGTAGACCTTATCTGTGAGTTTTCTCCGAGTCACACAAATATCCTTTGCATCAAGAACAATGCACATATCTACATCCTCACGATTAGGGGTGTAAGTTGGTTTATCCTTTCCTTGAACTACAATAGCTATTTGAGATACTAACCTCCCAAGGACCTGTTAAAAGGAACATTTGTATTAGAAAAAAATTAAATATGCAATTTGCCCATTCGTCAACTGGATTACAAATGTCAATCGAAAGTGTATGAGTTGGGTGCTTCGCTAACCTTTAGAATGATCTCTACTACCATTTGCTTATCAGTTGCAACTTATTCAGTGATAACAACTCATGATGTTGAGACAAAATATATGATCCCTTCTTAGTTGGTATTATAACTGTTGAACCAAGTGTGTTCAAGCTTTGAAGAATCCAAACCCTTTGAAGGTTGATGAAAGGTTGGATGCGCTTGTTGTTGCTGAGCTGTCTTTAGATAGGATCTGGGGTAGATTTTATGTATAATCCACTCTTAATTGAATCCCAAGCATAAGCATTCTCAAACCTTTTAAATGAAAAGTGTTTTTCAAACTATGTGAAAAACAACCTGTTGTTTTGTCGAAACAACCGATTGTTTTAGAAAGGTTGAAAACTGTTTTTAAATGGTTGACTTGCTGTCAAACCAAAACAACCGATTGATTCGTGGAAACTACCGATTGTTTGTTTTGGGACCATAACAGAAAACTGTTTTGTGTTTTGACTGAGGATTAAATGATTTTCTAACTGTTTATGCTCCAGTTTTTAATGTTTTGACCAATCTTTAAATGCAATTAATAGTTTGTTAAGATTATGCAACAAACAACTTTGCTTTAATACAAAAAAACATATTTGAGTTTTTCATAGTTTTTGCAAAAGAGAAAAGTTGAGAATTGCTTAGAGATTGCATTGATCAAAGAGTATGAGATAGGATTTTCATCTTGTATTGATTTCAGATCTTCTTTGTAACAAGTGTAATCCTTTGTACTTTGAAAGAAACTTTGTGTGTATAGCTGAGAAATGTTGTGTGTTCTTGAGGGGATCAAGATCAGCATTCTTAGTGGTCTTGTGCTAGACTAAAGGAAATGTGTGTCTTGAGGGGATCAAGGTCACTTCTTTGGTTGTGTTGTAAGTAATTTAGGGTTGATTGCTTAGTGGATTCCCTAGTGGTTTCTAGGAAGATTGGATGTAGCTCTGGGTTTAGAGTGAACCAGTATAAATCTCTGTGTGCATTCTCTCTATTCTTAATCTCTTTAAATTCAGTTTTATATTTGTGAACTGGTATAAACAACCGATTGTTTCTGCGAAACAACCGATTGTTTCTGCGAAACAACCGATTGTTTTTCTGGTGCTGTACTTATTTGCTTTGTATTTTGGCAAACTGAATTCTGATTCAAGTGTTTCTCGAAGTAATTTCATTCTAGACTTAAAAGTTTGTGAAAACCCTCTTTAAATCATTCACCCCCCCTCTAGTTTAAAGCCATACATTCTAACAATTGGTATCAGAGCTTGGTTCTTGAAATTTATTCAAGTGTGATCCTAAAACTGTTTTTTAATGGCTGATAGACTACCTTTTGAGGAAGGTGCTTCAATCAACAGACCACCTCTGTTTTGTGGTTTGAACTACCAATTTTGGAAAGTCAGAATGAAAATCTTTGTGGAATCACTTGACAAAGGTATTTGGGATGCAATTGAAAATGG
>Ga0123342_1007102_pt1 | contig 15035 bp, 6 predicted proteins | sample Turbeawhitnodule_FD_89960 | JGI IMG/M metagenome (GOLD analysis project Ga0123342, IMG submission 89960) | Root nodule microbial communities of legume samples collected from Mexico - Turtle bean Mexico white nodule | ecosystem: Host-associated > Plants > Roots > Nodule | place: Mexico: Nepantla... | reverse complement strand
GATCAGCAATCTTAGTGTTGGCCAAGGAGAGTGTGTTTCTTGAGGTGTTCAAGGTCATTCTCTTGGTTGTGGTGTAAGTGATCAAGTGGTGATTGCTTAGTGGATTTCCTCAGGGTTTCTGAGGAGACTGGATGTAGCTTTGGTTTGGAGTGAACCAGTGTAAACAAATGTGTACAATCTCTCTATCTCTAACTCTTTAAATTCAGTTTATTTGTTGTTTGCTGGTATAAACAACCGATTGTTTCTACGAATCAACCGATTGTTTTTCTGGTACTACAGCTTTTGCTTGCTGTTTTGGGAATTGCTGAATCAATTGGTTCCTGAGATAAATTCATTCTAGTTTTGAAAAGTTTGTGAAAACCCTCTTTAAACAATTCACCCCCCTTTAGTTTAAAGCCATCTTTTCTAACAGTACTTTTCAGTCAAATCTAAGAATCAAAATCATGAATAGTTTCAAGCTTCGAGAATAAAATGATAATACCAATCATTAATCAAAAACTAAATATTATAAATAAATATCATCTCAATACATAAGAGTTTGAACAAATTACTCTCAATCTCCAAAGGAAAGAATTAGCCACTCATATTGGCCATTACAAGCATGGAAAACAAGAAAAGAGGATCCAAGATGTTTCTCCTTGATGAATGCCTCCTTTAGGATTTTCTATCTCTCCATATCCTCCCAATGATGTCTAGGGTTTTGCCTCATGCTTTCTATTTAACCTAATTGAACTTAGGCTAAGTGACATCTCACTTAGGCTAAGTGACATCTCGTTTAAGTGAGTTTTACGAGAAAAAGCCTAACTTCACTAGAGTGAAGTCGCTAAAGCGAGCCTTGGGCGAGTTCCTTTAGAAGATCTTACTTGAACAAGTTTGGGCGAGTTTTCAATGTTACAACTTTGTCTTTTCATCTTGTCTTTAACTTGTCCATTCTCATTTAGCTCTTTTATCTCCAATTTCTCCTAAATTCCTGAAATTAACACAAATTTAGGAATAAATCGTTTATATTCATCTTATAATCCAAAAATGTATAAAAAGGTTCAAATTCGTAAGTTAGAGGTTTAATTATAAATATTTTATCAATTAAAGTCCATAAGTGTCTATCTTTTTGTAAGAAATATTACTGAATTATGACACTTATCGAACATGCACAAGATCCCAAGCTTCTGAGGATTGTAGTTGTGAGAAAGAACATTTTTTGTGTTCATTAGAAATCGAGAATAATGTTTAAGCTTTCTATACATCATAAGACGCTACCCCTCTTTCTAGTGAGTAAATGTTTGATCTTTTAGATCACATTCTTTGTAAACATTTTTGTTTTAGCTAGGTAGTGGTTGCATTCCAAACAATATTCGATCTTTGCCAAAAATGGCTATGTTCCAAGTAATACTTTATGTCTTAGCTATGAGTGGTTGCAGTTCAAATAATACTTAGGCTTGGCAAGGAGTAGATGCAATTTAAATAATACTCACACTTAGTCAGAAGTGGTTGCGGTCCAAATAATACTCATATGTGTCTTGCAATAGTGGTTTGCCTAATGAACTCAATTTATGGATTGAGAACTAGACGTAGTATGTACTATCAAACAAACTAGTATAAACATCATAACATAAATCTTTCTTTCTCTTAATCTCTTATTCATTACATTTTATTTAACTGTAATTAATATTAGAAGTATAGATTTTTCGAAACAAGTTTTAGCATTTTTAAATAGTCCATATGTCAAACTCGAAATTACGTCTTTTCTCCCTAGACACAATCTCTTAAGAAAAACACTTGATAATGCATTTATCAAGTAAAGTTATCGTCTGTCTTAACATCATCCGACGATATCTTCCAAATTTTTTAAAAAGTCTTTAAAAAACAATTCAACCTTCTTATGTTTTATTATGCTTGTTTTCTCAAACTTTTTTAGAAATAAAAATTGTACCTCAATCTATCGTGATTGACTTCAGTATATCAAATCAACATACAATATGTTCCTCTATAATATCAATCTCATATTTTTTATCGACATCTTTTAGTGGAAATTCCTCAACCCATTTTGTAAAATAATTACACAACTACTATAATATATTTATGACCTTTCAATGAATGTGGATAAACTTGACCTATCAAATCAATTACCAAAATTTTAAAGGCCATGATTTTACAACAAAATGTAGTTAAGTAGCTGGTACTTTCTAGATAGAGTTGAATTTTTTACATTCTTCACAAGATGGAGCATACTCAACACAATCTTTTAACATCGAACGCTAATAATAACCTTGTTGTAAATAACCCATTTAATTTGTTATATCGTATCATATGAGCACAACAAATTCCATTATGTACTTTCCTAATGGTTAAATAGACATATGTACACACATCAAGAAAAATTCCATAAATTTCATTGATACTTTTTTTATACAATTCATTACTCGAATAGTATAGTCTATAGCTCAATACTTAATCCCTTTATGAACTTGGTTATTTGATTCCTTTGAATATTTTACCATTGGTTCTCTCCAATCACATATCAATAAATCATCAACGAGTTATGTTCCATGTTGATTCTCCAATTTACCTCTAACTTGAATGATTTCTTCAAAATTTTCTTTTGAAAATTTATACTTAGAAACAATTTGTACTAGGTTTTTGCTTCTATGTTGAATTCTTGAGACACATATTCCAAACAAATTTCTTCAAAATTTTCCATCAATTCATGCACTTTAAAAAAAATACCTAAACAAATTTAGATTTGCATATTTATATTTCTTTTTACTTATTTTATAATAAATTGAGAACTTTCTTGAGCTAACACATTTTTTGCTCTGAATAATAATAATGTTTTGAAAACACGTGCAAAATACCAAAAAATAAGGGTTGAATTGTGTATGTAAAACTTTTTGAAGATTTTTTGTAAAATGAAAATCTAATGAAAACAATCAGACAAAGTTTTAACTTGATAGACACTATCAAGAGGCTTTCGTAAATCAATGTCAAATAAAGATAGTGAGACACAACTTTAAGTTGACAAACGCACTATAAAAAACAAGTTTCATAAAGATTGTTTTAGGAAAACTCTCCTTTTTTGTTTGTTGGTTCAATAATATGCAACTTAAAGAGATTAAAGTAGAGTGAGATTTACACTTTAGGTTTTTATACTAGTTTATCTAAAAAAACTTGTACTATGTTTAGTTATTGATCTACACAATCATGTTTTACTATGAAGAATATTGATGCAAAATACAAGATAAGTATTCTTTGGACCCCAACCACTTTTGGTTAAGAAAGATTATTATTTGGAACACCACTCCTGGCTAAGATGAATTATTATTTGAAATGTGACTGCTCCTAGCTAAATAACTTTGTTTTCACAAAAGGTGGATCTAAACAATCACATATTTGCTAACTAAATAAGGGTAACATTCTAAGACAAATACAAGATTAAGATACACTACAAGAAAAAATGGTTTTAACGGGGACTTATTTTTACATTATCCAAGGTTAAAACTTCTATAAGTCATTTACCCGAGGTTGCAGATTCCCCTACTAAACCATCCATGGGGAATGTGTTCCCCAGGGTTTTTTTTAAACCTTAGGAAAAGCCTTTCAAAACCCATGTTAAATACCATGGGTTTAAGAACCTTCATAAAATACCATAAGTTTCAAAAACCTCCATAAAATACTATGGGTTTAAAAACCTTCGTAAAATACCATGAGTTTCGAAATTTTCGTAAAATGACTTGTTGTTTGAAATAACCTTCAACCCCATTTTTCACCATGTCTAACGATCCTCCTGACTTCTCTCTTCCACCGTAGACACATTGCTCTCTGGCACAAGCTCAATGGCCACCAACGACAGTCCTAACAAAGAATCACAATTCAACTACACTTTTGTTTATTATATTTAAGGAGAAAAACAGTAATAAGGCACTATCTTCTTTTTACAACAACATTGCTTCTTCCATCACCTTATTTCTCCAACTTGGGTCACAAGCCACTGTTACCTAACTTGACAAGAACTAGTATTTATCACTGCTTTATATATCCTAAATAATGCATTATCTATCAGATGTGGGCTTCAAAGCCATGTGTGTTCTTGGCCAAAGATTGCAAGAACATATTGCAATGAGAAATTAACTTGATCACTTCTCACTATCACAGTGAATTAATTATTATATGCATTTTAAAATAAAGACCTTAATTTAAAATATTTCAAAATTATGATAATTAAATATTAAAAATTATAAGTAAAATTACAACTGCACATAAAATATAGGTACATCAAAACCTAAACCAAAATAAGTCATGTTTTTGTAGTATTAGCTCGTAACAAAAAAAAGAAGGAATTATATAAACCAACTACCATCAATCATAAAAAATATGCAAATATTGTTGAAACACTTATTATCCAAGATTAGTTGTTGATATACTTATTATCCAAGGTTATTTTGCTGAATTTTTAAAATAAATTTTTGAAACTTTACAAAACTTGTTTGTAATATAAAGTTACACTCTCAAAATTTTAGAGAATTTAGTTATAAAATATATTAAAACTATGTAGTTTTAAATTATTTGTTTATAAATAGATTTAATTATATTTATTTATTAAAGTTTGACAAATCTGGAGTGTTTTATTGAGGTTCTACAATAAATCTTTGGAATTTAACAAAGGTTAAAAAATCTCTGTTATTTTGTTGATGTTTTAGAAAAAAACCTTTGGAATTTAACAAAGGTTAAAAAAATCTCTGTTATTTTGCTAAGGTTTTTTAATAAACCTTTGAAATTTAACGAAGGTTAAAAAACCTCCGTTATTTTGCTTAAGTTTTAAAATAAACCTTTAGAATTTAACGAAGATTAAAATACCTCAGTTATTTTGCTGAGGTTTTAAAATAAACCTTTGAAATTTAACGAAGGTTAAAAAAACCTTCTTTATTTTGCTGAGGTTTTAGAAAAAATCTTTGGAATTTAACAAAGGTTAAAAAATCTCAGTTATTTTGCTAAGGTTTTAGAATAAACATTTGGAATTTAACGAAGGTTAAAAAACCTCAGTTATTTTTCTAATGTTTTAGAATAAACATTTGGAATTTAACGAAGGTTAAAAGACCTTCATTAATTAAATCAATTCTTAGGGTTATATCAACCTCCGCTAAATAACCTTCATTAAAACCCTTTTTTCTTATAGTGATAATTGTTTTGTGTTGCAAAGGAATACACACAATGTTCTTAGCTTATAGTTAGAGCACAACGATTGCTTAAAGATTGCAAGAGCATTAAATTGTATGTTTGTTGTTAACCTTTCTTCTTCAAGAGATCTTCTATATATAAAGACTGAGAAGAAAGAGTTCTTTGCAAACTCTTCCTAGGTGTTGAGATCTTCAGAGAAAGTTTTCTTCTTCAAGTTTGTGTCTAACCACATTCAAACAACACTTATCAAGCTTAGATTAGATAACCTTTATTCAAACTAGACAATACAAGAAAAATGCATTTTAGCTGCCAACTGAAAGTGTAGGTTATAAAACCCCTCTAAGTGATGGAGGTTTCAAAAATCCTTATAAGTGACGAAGGTTTACAGAACTGTCGGAAAATAATTGTCATTCCAAGAATTACTAAAAATCGTCAGTAATTTATTAGCGATCCTGGATGTTCCAGAAAAAAAATAAATTGCAGGTAACACACTTAACAAGAGTTAAAACCGCTAAATACGCTAAATATAACTCCATTAAAAATAATATTTTTATAATGCTTGTGAATCACTTCCTATTTAAATTCAATCTCTTTCTTCAACTTTAAAAAAAAAATATTAGTCTTTCTTAAATTTAGAATAAATCTTCTAAAATAATTGATTTTTCCTTATAAGATTTGCTTTATTTTTATTAACTTCAATCCCTTTTTTATAAACAATAAAACCTAAAACTTGCCTTACCATGCGAAAAACACATTTCAAAGGATTAATCTTTAATATATGTTTTCTCATTCTTCCTTTCAAAGGATAACTCAAAGTTATATGAATGATTATCCTTTGACCTGTTATGTAATTTGTTGTCGTCAAATAATTTATTATATTAAATCATGTACATCTTACAACAAAAAATATCTAGTATGCATTCAAAAATTGAGTCAAAAGTTTTCAAAATATTCGAACAATAATGAGTTACGAAATTCAAGCATGAGTATTTCATCGATCTATGTACCCTAGTTTGTCTCCATGCCTATTTTCTTATATTTATGTTTTTTTTTTTGTTTAAATGCATTACAAATGTTTGATGTAGACCTAGCTTTGTCCAATGTGATTTCCTTTGCACATAACTTTTGTCAAAACGTAGTGTTTGAGCAAGGTCAAATGAAGTAGTGTTTTATTTTAACCATATTTAAGAAAATATCAAATATCGAAAATATAACATTTGTTTATTCAAAAATAAATAAATAAATATTTCTATTTGATAATTTTATTTTCTAAAGGTTTATCAAGATTAATTTGTGGTTCTAAGAATTTATTATTTTGCATTAAACTATCGTATTAACGGGAAGCATAATCATTTCATATTTTTATTTAAAAAATAATTTGTTTTACTTTTTAATTATTTATTTCTAGTTTAATCACATGTGTTCCAACATATTAATGATTTCGTTATCACTTTAAGAAACAAATGAAACTTCAAACAGGCTTTGTATATTCCTATGAGCGGAAAAGAAGACTTGTATAAACTAAGGACCAATTTGTTGCACGTGATAGAATAAGGTCTAATATAACACTTATAAGACTTAAACAATAAATATTGTTAATATTGTACATTATTTAATGTAACATTAATATAAGATTTTGTGTTGCATAGGATTAAGCTGGAAATATGTGTGGACTCGTTCGATTTTTATCTGTCTTAAATTTGACTTAATAAAAATAATAGTTGGAATGGATGATCATATAAGACTTGTATATTAATATAATTATTGGTTTGTAGGTTTATGAGAAGTTCACATAAATTTTAAAAACTATTTTTTATAATTTTTTAATGTTAAAATTGAGTATTTTGTAAAACTAAATTTAATATAAATTATAATAATTAAAAAATAAAATTAATAATTTTCTATTGACTAAAATGTCAAGTCCACACTACAATTTTCGTAGTGGACTATCCCTTAATATCATAATATTATCTTATTTGTTATGCTAAAAGATGAAGTAAATTTGACTACTCTCATCCAAAATCTCTTTTTTTGTTCATTTATAGTATAAAAGTTTGAATACTTAACCTTGATATTGAAAGTGATATATATTATCCGATAGCTTATTATATAGTTTTATTAAATTCCTTTAACATTCAATTAGTTAGATCACTTATAAGCTTCATTTTTTCATCTTTTGACTTCTAATTAATTATAAGCTTTTATATAACTTATAAATTCTTAGCTAATATTGAGTATTTTATTTTGGCATTCCAGTTCGAGAGTATACAGCTAATAGTCGTAAATTCAAAATTCACCAACTAAAATATCAGATTCATACAAAATAATAAATTTTTAAAACTTTTTCTTTTATAAAGCTATCGTCAAACATCGTATACCTTTCAAATATCATCAACTTTTCTAGCTTTTAAACGTTTGACATTATTATTCATGTTCAAATTTGTGTTAACGCACACTATAGTATTTGCAGAGAAAAACGTTAACAAAGGAACTTAGTAATAACAATTAAAAAAAGTTTAAAAGATTGAATTTAAGAAAAAAAAGGTTAAAAAATCGTTAAAATTAAAATTAATCATAATAAAAGCATCCAAGAAAACCTTGTCAAAAGTTAAAATTGTTTGCAGAATAATGAAAAATAGTTTTCATTATGTGAATTCTTTGATGAGATTACTCTTCTTAAAGTTACCTTTCCATTATGTTTGTTTTTAGTTTTCATTTTCATTTTCTTTTCAATATTGATACATATATTTAAAAAATATTTCACGAAAAAGACTAAGTACCACTCTTAACCAATAACAAAAAAGTCAAAGGCGACCATGAAGACCATAAAAAAAGCACGGGTGATTTAACCGCCAGAAGCGACTTTTAAATGAAAACTGTAGGTTTTGGAAGTGGCTTTAGACCCGCTGCACTGACCAAAGCAATCTAAGTTTGACTGGTACAACATTGTTTCTCAGATATCTTATGTTAAAATGCTTCAAATCTAATGTTTCAAAAACCATTGTTTAAACACCATAGATCTCAATGGAAAACCACGTCACATTACTCCTTCTGTTCCTCTTCATTACCATTCTCATACCCGCTGCTTCTCCTTCATCTTGCCCAATCAACTTCACCTACGTTCAAACCTTCCCTTGGAACACTTCAACTTGCACAAACCCACCCAACAAACAACCCTGTTGCTCAACCCTCAACGCCATCTTCCACATAGGCCTCTCCCAACACCTCAAACAAACCTCGTTTTTTCAACTTCCCAATGAAAACACTTCCTCCATTTGCCTGTCAGATTTCCAAGAAAAACTCACAACCTTGTCAATTCACCCATCTTTCGTCCCTTCTTGCTTCCCTGATCCCTCTCAGCTCGTTACAAACTTTTCCACCTGTGCTGGTGTTGTAACTTCTCGAGATTGGGAACAGAAGGTGGACTCTATTAGACTTAGCCCGGTACAAACTTTCTGCAAAGACTTTGACGACCAAATTAGCTGCACGAATTGCATAGCAGCAAACTTGAAAGTGGCTCTTCAGCTTACTAGTGGTAACCCAAATTCTAGTGAGACGGATTGTTTTTCGTTCGCATCGCTGTATGCTTCAGCTTTTGTTAATCCAGAAGGCACAACTGATTTCACCACGATTGGTTGCATATTGGGCGTGCCACTTTCTAGAGGAGTGGCAAAAGGGTCATCAAATAAGAGAGGAAAAGTTATGAAGGTGGTTTTTACGTTATTGGGTGCTGTTGTTGGGGTTATTATTGTTTTTGTGCTGATGGTGGTTATGTACAGGAAGTGGGACAAGAGAAGGAAGGAAAATGTTTATCACATGGAAATTGAAAACGGTGTCAGGAACAGTATTTTGACGAACACTGGTGCAAAATGGTTTCACATATCGGAGCTTGAACGTGCCACTAACAGATTTTCAAGGAGGAATATGGTTGGCCAAGGTAGTGATGGGGTTGTGTACAAAGGGAAGCTCGGGGATGGAACTTTGATTGCTGTGAAGGAGAATTTGAATGTGGAAAGTAAAGGGGATGAAGAGTTCTGCTATGAGGTGGATATCATAAGCAAAATAAAGCACAGGAATCTTCTTGCTCTTCTGGGCTGTTGCATTTCTAGTGAGAGTTTGAAAGGTAAGAGGAGGTTTCTGGTTTATGATTTCATGCCTAGTGGCAACCTCAGTTACCAACTTTCACATGGTGGATTAACATGGACACAAAGGAAGAACGTAATCCTTGATGTGGCTAAGGGGCTTGCTTATTTGCATTATGAAATCAAACCTCCAATTTATCATCGTGACATAAAGGCTACCAACATACTTTTGAACTCCAAAATGAATGCTAAATTGGCTGATTTTGGGCTGGCCATGGAAGGTAGTGAGGACCAGTCTCCTCTCACCACAAGGGTGGCTGGAACATATGGTTATGTGGCACCCGAGTATGCTTTATATGGGAAACTCACTGAGAAGAGTGATGTATACAGTTTTGGTATTGTGGTTCTGGAAATCATGAGTGGAAGAAAAGTGCTTGATACATTGAATTCATCTGCGGATGCAATCACTGATTGGGTGTGGACACTAGCAGAATCGGGAAAGATGATGGAAATATTTGATGAGTCAATAAGAGAAGGGCCAGTGAAAATCATGGAAAGGTTTGTACATGTTGGAATGCTTTGTGCTCATGCAATGGCGGCTTTAAGGCCTACAATTGCTGAGGCCCTTAAGATGTTAGAGGGTGACACCGACGTTCCCAAACTACCAGATAGGCCTGTGCCTTTGGGTCATGCGTCCTTTCAATCTTCTCTGTTGCACGGTTTGCAAGAAAGTGGAAGATCTATGCAACGTGTTTCATCCTATTCATGAGTACAATATTCATTCAACCTTTTTTTTGTATAGCCAACTTTGGTTTATACTAATGACATTTTCTTAGGCGTAGGATTAACCCTTTGGTGAGAGTTTTTTGTACAACAACTTCAATTTGAAACATGAAAAATTAAATTTGTATCACTTGAATTAAAGTGTAATTAATAAGTATATATGTTAAAGATATTATTAATTGTAAGTAGGAAAACATAATATATTTTTTCCTTTTATCAACTGCCTCCTTCATATATGTTATTTTGTGCTTATGTACTACAAATTATGATGTGAGTGAAATCATATATTATTGTAATTAGTTCTATGTGTTATGAGAATGGTTGAATCTCTCTTCTTCACCCTTATTAAAACTATTGCTTATGTACTACAAATTATGATGTGAGTGAAATCATATATTATTGTAATTAGTTCTATGTGTTATGAGAATGGTTGAATCTCTCTTCTTCACCCTTATTAAAACTAGGGATGGGTGAGTGATTCGACTTGTTACAAGGTCCTATTGGTAGAAAGCCCACGTTTTATATAGGTTCAACTTGTTTTATATAGGTTCAACTTGTTTAAGGTATGAAAGAAATGTTTTTTTTAAGCTTGTATTCGATTAGCAAAGAAACTACGGATATATAAGTGTCAGGTCAAAATTATTGTTGGGATTTGAGGCAACCGGGTGACAGTGAGGGAGAGGACAGAGAAGGATATGAGAAGTATAGGAAGTAGTAGTGGAGATCAATGGAGGGACGTAGGTTGTGAAGTGGTGGTGTTGTCACGTTCTTTTTCTCTAACTTCCCAGCTACTCACATGGAGTACGACATGATTAGGGTTTTTCAGAAGTGGACAAGGTTGGAGGAGGTATTCATCTCGTGTAGGCCAAATAGATGGGGAAGAAGGTATGGGTTTGTGAGGTTCTTTGATGTTGTAAATCTTGGAAGACTTCAGAAGAAACTGGACCGAATATACATAGGGAACATGAAGCTTCAAGTCGATGTTCTGAGATTTAGTAGAGATGGTTTAGAAGAAGGTGGCCAGACTAGAGGGGGAAGAAGTCAAAATAGTAAAGTTCCTACAAAGATTACAAGGGTGGAGGTTCGGAAGGAGGTATGGAAGTTAAGGAAAGACAAACAATCTTATGCTGATGCAGTGAAAACTTCTCATATCGTGAAATGGAAAAGAGCTGGTTTTGGAACCAAGTCGCAGGTCCTTCCGTGGATGGTTAGTAGCGTGGTTGGAAAAATGCTGCCAGATCTTGATTTCTATCAACTTCGAGAAGAATTCTTCAAAGGTGGGATGAGTATGGTTAGGGTGAGGTATATGGGGGATAATCTAGTTTTATTAACACCAAAAGAGGGTGAATGCATGGACGATAATATCAATCTCAACAAAGAGTGGTTTGATAGTGTTCTTGGTGACTTTAAGCCTTGGTCTGAATCCCTTGATGCTAGTCATAGATTAGTGTGTTAGATGCTACGGTTTGCCCTTCTGTGTGTGGAATAAGGATTGTCTTACAAATGTGGTTGGAGAAGTGGCCACGTTGGTGTCCATTGATGACGGTACTGTTCTGTGGGATAACTTGAAATACGCTAGAATTCAAGTGAGAATCCGGAAGTCCAACAATGCATCTTTGTCCAAAAAATTGCGGATAAATGGAAAAGTATTTCGTGCTCGTATTATAGAGGAGATTCCTAGCCAAGGTGGAGATTTCTGCAAGTGTAAGTGCATACATTATGCTTCTTCAGATAGTGTGTCTTCAAGGGACTCTTTTGTCAAAGAAACCATCTTCTCCGTGCGGAAGAGCGATGAGGGGGAAGGAAGTGGAGGAGAGGGGTTGTGGCAGGAGAACACAAGCAAGAGGAACGGTCAAGATTTCTATCCGAAAGAGACAAAAGGGGGTCTAAATTATGAATGTTCTTCAGGCAGGGGGAATGGAGTACAAAAGGAAGGTTTTTCGTCTTCCCCAAAAGAAGTATTGCCTGTGCAGATGGATTCAGAAGGAGAGGCAGGTTTATTTGTGGTGGAGTAGGTCAACCGTATGTGTCAGACTTTCCACAAAGTTGTTTTTCAATATTATGGAGTGTTCTGAGGTTTCTAACAGCTTGAGCAGGCCCAATTCGGGGTGGCCCATTTGCAGGGCAGCGAAGCCCAACCCACAGTGAGAGGTTCAGGGGATGTGACGAGAGGCCCAATATCAGTGTATGCGGGGGGTGCGGGGGACGTTGTCGAAGATAGACGTTGTGAGAAGGGTTTTTCCAGTATTGAGGGAGAGTTAGGGGCACCGAAACTTGCTCTGAGAACAAAGGAACCACCAAGGGCAACAGAGGCACGACGGTAAACAGAATCCTTTGCTAGCGCTGGTGGAGCTGAAATAGATCATCTGGATGCTTGTGAAGGCCCACAAACAAGCCTAATCAATCGGATTTGTGAAGAAGGAGTGGGCGGTAGCGGTAGCGGTAGCGCTATTGCAGATCTGTTAATGGGGCATAAGCAGTGCGATGCCCAGGGAGTTTCGTTGGTGGATAATTTCAACACTTCCCTGTAGGTGCGTAGGTTACGAGATGTGTGGGGAATGGGGAAACCAGTCTGAGACTGCGGTGGAGATCCAAAGGGGGAGCAGGATCCTTACATTATGGGAACAACTCATCATTCAGGTTCAGTTTTAATTCAAATGATGCTTTTGAAGGAGACATTTTATTATGCAACAGTAGATTGAGGAAGAAGGGTAACCCAAATGATCCTTCTAAAATTTGGGAGGTGGGTAAACTTTTATGGTCGTCATGTTGCAGGAATGAGGAGGAGATAATTGAAGAATTTAGAAGGATGAAGGATAGAGATAAGGGGATTAGGAAGAAGTTAGAGGAGGGTATCCAAGATGAGTTGTTATGATTATTGTCAATCTTAATATAAGAGGGCTGGGAGGGGGAACAAAAGCAAATTATATTAGGCATATTATTGCTAAGGAGGGAGCGAATTTATTGTGCCTTCAAGAGGTTAAAGCATTTGTGCTTTCAAACTCTAGATGCTATTCGTTATAGGGAGATAATAAGGTTGGTTGGATTCACAATGAAGGCGAAAATGGAGCAGGGAGTACGTTAACTGTGTGGCATAAGGATGCGTTTGAATATGATAGGCATGTGGTGGGAAAGGGATACATAGCTACCTTTGGGCAGCATATAGCATCGAAATGCCATTGTGCAGTGTTAAATATTTATGCTCCTTGCAACTTGCTTGAAAAGGAGTCTTTATGGGCGGAGTTGTCTTATATCAAGAGTGCACATCAAAACCCGGCATGGTGTTTCTGTGTAGATTTTAATGTTGTCAGAAATGAAAATGAAAGAAGAGGGTCTAGCGTCAGGGGTAACCAAAAAAACAAAATCAGGGGTTTTAACTACTTTCACTACAAAAAAACTTGTAAGTTGTGGCGGTTTTAATATGGTGGTTATTAAAAATCGCCACAATTATCCGTATATTATGACATCTTAATAACTGTCACAATTCTCCTTCAAAATGCGTCATTTAGAAACGCCACAAATTTCCTTTCATTCCCTCCATCATATTTATTTTATTTCCCTCTCATAAAATTTCATTTCCTACATTTACTCAAAAAATTTCCTTTCCAAAATCTTATTTCCTCATTTCATTCTCCAAAATTTGCCAACCCCCTCTCCTTCCGTTAAACCCCGCCCCTCTCGCAAGCACAAACTCTCCTAAGAGAATGACCCTCCCTCCGATCCCAATCTCATTGTCCCTTCCCCTCCTAAGTTCAAGAGCCCTTTGTCCCCGAGACCACCCTCTTCCAACCCTTTGAAGCGCAAGCTCGCCATCGCCATCGATGCCCCAACCAACAATTTACTCCTGGTGCCCTCCGATTCCGGTGTCAAGGTTGGTTTCTCTTATTAGGGTTTTCTACTTTCCAATGCCTTCTATCTAACTCTGATTTCTCTCTTCTTGCCTTTGTCGCAGGTTATTGTGAGGATGAGGCCGCTCTGTCCCGACAAGGACGAAGGAGATCCCACTGTTCAGAAGGTTTCCAATTCGTTGTCCATCAATGGCCACAACTTCACCTTTGATTCTGTTGCTGAGCAGCGGCATGTGGACTGCGTGTTATGTTGTTGTTGCTTCAGTGCCGGTCTCCAACCTCACTACAACCGCGACCTGATCATCGCCATTGGAATGGCTTCTAGTAGGTGAGTTTCTTGAGAGAAAGAATAAAATATGGGAGATGGTTCTGCACGTTTTCAAGCACACCAGGTGTTTGGTCTTGTTTCATTGATTAGGTAACCATACTTTTTTTATATTCTTTATTATAGCTTATGATGGTACCATCTATTTGTTTTCATAGTTTCTTCTTTCAATTTGCTTTCTTCTTTCAATTTGTCTTTAATGGTGTCTTGTTTATGAATTGGTATAGAAAAATGTTTATAATGTCTTTTTTTATGAATTGGGAGGAAAAATTAAACTGATGGACTTTTTGGTCATTTGAACTGATCCTCACTCTGAATGTTTGAATTTTGTTTTATGTTTCGGCAAGTGTGAATGGGTTATTGATGTGAATTTTGTTGTGGTTTAAGCGATTGGGTTTGAGGGGGATGTGCAGAAGCAAGAGGATGCAGAGAGGGCAATGTAATCAACCTTTAAGCATTTTGGAAGGATTGATATACTTGTGAATGTTGGGGCTAGGAACTTCCTATTGTCGACAGAGGATCTCTCCCCAAATGGCTTTTGAACAGGTTTTGTCTGTGTCGCCTTTTCTTTTCTTTCTTTTTTAAGGCAAATGATAATTGGGATATTGGTTAAAGAATTAAAAAGAAAAATAGTATATTGAAAACTGTTATTAATAATATATGATTTCCAATGCATCTTCATGATTATGTTGAAGGGTTGTCTAACTTATCTCATGTTAGATGATTGGTGCAATTCCCTGTGTACTTAAATCTGATTGGTAGAATTTTTACTCGAGATAATTTTTTAATGTAGTTTCCTAAGGTACTTTAGACTTCAGTGATACT
>Ga0123342_1007101_pt1 | contig 15039 bp, 6 predicted proteins | sample Turbeawhitnodule_FD_89960 | JGI IMG/M metagenome (GOLD analysis project Ga0123342, IMG submission 89960) | Root nodule microbial communities of legume samples collected from Mexico - Turtle bean Mexico white nodule | ecosystem: Host-associated > Plants > Roots > Nodule | place: Mexico: Nepantla... | reverse complement strand
TCTCGCCGGCCGCCTTCATAATCTGCACCACCTTCATCTCTGGCGATGTGCTTGCTCTGGCGATCTCCAATCACTTGGTCGCCTGGGTTTACATCTGGCGACTTCATCTTTAACCCGGTGATCACCGGTTCTGGTATGCTGGAGATCGGAACACGCCAACTCAATAACTGGCGACTTCACGAGCCCCCGACTTCCACCCCTTCTGCCAACCTGGCGCCTTGTCAACACGCCTATACTGTAGCTGGATGCCACGTCATCACTTCCGACTGCCAGGGCGGTACACATACCACCTAAGATAGAAGTAAAAGGTGATATAGGAAATTTTTCAGTTTCAACCCCCTTTACTATCCACTTGTTCATAAATGGAGTGTACAACAACTCAGTCTTGAAAGAGTTTTGGCTTTAGTTTTTATTTGTACAAGAAATACTGTCTTTTATCTAACTTTTAAGATTCTTATCTAAAAAAAACACTTTTTAATTCATATAAAATAATTATCATATTTTTATTTTATTATTTTTCGAATACGTAAGAATTAATTAATTAAAGATCAAGTAAACAAACAAAGATATAATTTAAAAATAAAAATAATATTATCTCAAAATCTGAAAACAATAGATAAATAAAAATATTTTTTAAATCCATTAATTAAAAACATAGAGAGATTATAAATAAAAGTTCTCTAATTTTATATAAGGCTAATCTGTTTTAGAGATTAAAGTCAAATATTAAGTAAGATAGTAAACTCTCCCATTAAAATTCCTCCATTACGAGCAGATATCCTTAATTAAGTCTAAAAAGGCCCAGAAAAATTAATATTGATTTAACATTTTATTAATAAGATAAATTTATTTTTTAGCCTGCTTAATTTATAAAAGAAAATATTTTAGTTTTTAAATTATTTTAAAATATTGTTATCCTTTCAACTTAATGTTTATAGACTGAAATCAATGAATAAAGTAAAAAAAAAAATTAAGGAATCGAAATAAAATTAATTCCAAATTTTAAAAAACTAAAAACATAATTAATCTGAGGGTCTCTCCCACTCTTTCAAAGTGACCTAATTCTATACGTGACATTAACTTTATAGTTGCATGATGAAATTTCCACCCAGAAGAACTTTAGTTGCATGATAATGCAGTGTGGATAGATAGATAGATGTTTTGCCTACTTTGTAAAAGGTTGATTAAATGATTGGGATAAGGATTCGTGATATATATTTTTCTATTTAGATAGACATAAATTGGTGGAAAGCATAAGATGCTGTCACTTCTACACGCACTAACGTACAAAACTATGAATTCACAAGGTGGAGGTTGTTTCTAATAACATAAAGAGTGAAATATTGATTACTCTACCATTCTAATAAATGAAGAAGATCTTGTCTAAGAAAATTGCCAATGGTAGAATGGAAAATTCAGTGATAGACATCTTGAATTGATAATGTGTGGTTTAGGGTTTAGGATTTATATATTAGGATAATAAGTGTTTCTTTTATTTTGATTTTATCGTTAAACAAATTATTAAGATATTGAATGTTTTTGTGGAGCTTGTGGTTTTCTATTAAAAATGTATTTTAATAAGTTCAAATACTTATAAATTTGTGGGAAAAGTAAAAAACATTTCAATATATTAATATAACATTTCAATATATTATTTTTAATATTATATATATATATATATAACAAATTATATACCTTTTGTATATCATATCATCAACATAAGTAGAATATGTATAAAAAACATATAATGACCACTTGTATAAATATAGCACATCATCACATTCTAGCACACTATCACTTGAGTAAGTTTCTCTCACTTGCTTAAAAATAAGTAAGGTGACACTCATTTCACTAGTGATATTCTTGTTGTTTGAGTGAAATTCAATATGAGAGCATCACCCTTCAGGACTCTCCATGCTCTAGCGGCTACCTTATTGATGGAGTGTTCTACAAAATGCATAAGCAACAACCATGCTTGGTCCACCATCCAATAAGTTTCAACAAAAAAATCAACTTCCTCAGTATGCTTGAGCATCCATGTCACATGTCTCACATTACCTCACATCAAGACATGTGTAAACTATTATTATGTCACACTTAAGCGTTCAAAATCAGTGTTTGAGTCGTAAGTCATATCAGTTGAGCATCATGCACAATTCATGAGCGATATGATTCCAAAGGACATAAAAAATCGACAAGACTTCTTTCTCGCTCAAGCTACAAGCCAAAACTTCAACTATATGACTCGCTACTTCAGTGATATGTACATTAGTTGAGCGACGTAAGACATTTAGTGCAATTAATGCACAATGCTTAAATGATTTACCAAGGAAAATGTCAAATTAAAACACAAAAGTGAAACACTATATGCAGAAAATAAGAGTTTAAAACAAAATCTTGCAAATTAGAGTATAGATTTTGAAAAGATTAAAAAGGAAATGTTTTCGAAAATCGAAAGTTCAGGAATAAGTTTATCCTCAATGGATGCAAAAAAATAATAATAGATATTCCTACTAGCAAAAAAATGCAACACCAAAGAAAGTCATTTCTCAAACCATTGTAGGGGATAAAAGATTTAATCTTCTAATAAGAACATCAAAGAAAACCCACAACAAAACGGGAATTGGTTATAAGGAAGAAAAACCACATCAAAAGACAAACAATGTTTTTTATTCTGCATCATCTAACATTCCTAAGAATGGATTGCATAAACACACTAGACTGAAATGACCCAAGTATATTTGGGTACTTATATAAAAAAATAATATCTTTTGCAGATATACTTGACAACAACAAAGAAATACATGTTGTGGTACTTATAACAGGGGATGCTGGCAACATGTGACAAGAAAAAAGTCTATATTTCGATACCTGAAATGCAAGAAGGGAGAAATAATTATGTTCAAGGGAAATTATAAAGAAAAAATAATTTGATATTTTCATATAGATACGAAACTTTCACATTTTATTAATAACATTCTTTTAGCATGGTCTAAAACCTAATTTGTTTAGCATAATACAAGTCTAATATAATGTGACCTAACATAGCAGATAAAATGTTGTTTTTAACAAAGACTAATCACTACAACAAGTATTACTTGAGGCAACAACATAAAAATGTGACTTAACTTTGGCAATTCTATTTCTTCTTCTTCTTATTATTATTATTATTATTAACAATATGTTTCATTATGCTTAAGAACTTTTTTCAATGGAAGATGCCAGGGAATGTACGAAAGCACTACTTCCTGCAAGGGAATGAACCCTCTCGGCATGATTGTTGGTGGTTGAGAGTGGGGGAAGGATGGTGGTTTGAGGTTTTTCTCTACGAAACCAATCTCATGCCCACCCAATCTGATGTGTCTTTTAATTGACAGTCCACATAACCCCTTCTCTCTGCCACATAAGCAGCACTTGACACGGTTTGGTGCGACTTAACAAAAATGACCATTTTGGATACATTTTAAAAATCATAGGAACCAAATTGAATTTAAAAAAAAAAAAACTATTGTACTAAATTGAATATTGACCCTAAATGTAGGGAAGAATAAGGTAATTATACCTACGCACTAACATAATTTAGTTAATATCAAAATTTTAAAAAAAATTTGCATTGTTCATCATTGAAATCTCCAAAAAATTAACCATAAATTCAATTTTAACAATAAAATGAAGATATGGAGCAACTAACTAACTGACATATATTGAACATTTTCAAAGATAGTCATACAAAGGTGATCAAATTAAAATAGTCATGATGCAAAATGAAGCACACAGGGATAGATAATAATGATTGGAGCATTACAGGAACACGAGCATGAAAGTCATCACCAAATAATAAAAGAGAAAACCAATTCTCATTTGCGGCACAAATACGAGAAGAAAAATAAATCAGCTCCAGTTATAAAACCTTTTAAGTTTGTTGACCAAAGTTTAGTGTAAAAAGTTTTTCTCTAAATAAAAAAAAATATTAGGATTCTTTCGATCCTACGCTTGTTAAGATATTATGTCAATTATCGCATTGAATGTATTGTCTATTTTGGAGTTTTATCATGTTGTTGTCTTTAAAAGACGTTTCAATTCACTCTTAAATAATATGAGACTATTAGGAATATTGAAATAAATCATTAGTAGAGGGTTAAGAAGAACAAGGATTTGTCTTTGGAATCATTTTTTCATTCTCACAGACAATGTCAATGTTTTAACCTTAAGTTCATTTTTTTATTAGCAAATAATAAATAAAATATAATGAGACACTTCAGGGGTGTCCTAACCCTTATACAGACACTTCAAGGGTGTCCCAACCCTTGTACAAAAAGTGGTCAAGGTCAACCTACTCAACACTTGATCTACAAACATTCTTCAGACTCTACAGACCACCAAACAAATCCTCAATTAAAAGGAATGGTAAGTCATATCAAAAGAAATCATCATCTACCCTATCAGGGTCCTTATAACTAGTCTTTAGTCAAAACAATACACACAAAACATCCCCTAATACAACCAAAAGCCCACAAACACATCTACAAATCAAATTCACCTGCACAAAAATCCAACAAACCTGACCGAGAGTCACATTCTCTTTTCATAACCATACCAACAGTAGAACAAGAACTTGCATAAAAAATCCAATTGTTCTAGACAAATAGTTAAAACAGTTTGCAAAGCAACATTTTTTCAAATACTTCATACAACACAAGGGATCCAAGCACCAATTCGAATAAGAGAAGTTCGTCAATCCTTTCCTTGGTTGTAACCCAAGACCAAGATTTCCTTTTAGCCACAACAAAAACCTCCAAAGAATACATTTATTACTATGATTCTAAATTGCTACCCAAATTCCCCCCAGCATCTATTGACAACTTCCTTCATACCTGTAGGCTTAAACAACATTGAAGTAGCGTCATTAGGGTTCATCACCCTATTTGAGGTATTGTTAGCTTTGGAGTTGAGAGCTTTATCACGATTTTGTCCTTAAAATTCACCTCAGGAAGTTAGAGAGAGGAATATGTATTTAAATTGTCATTGGTCTCGACTCCTAAGAAATATAAGACTATTAAGCATACCAAAACAACCACTTAAGACGAAAGAGAACAAGGTTTTATCTTTGGAACCACTTTTCAATAGATTTGATGCATTGTCCATTTGGAACTTCGTCACAGTTTTGTACTTAAAAGGTGCTTTAGTGGGTTGAAGGACCAAGGAGTATACATATAAATTTCTCTTGGTCTCGACTCCTAAATGATTTGAAAATATTCGCATACCGAAACAAGCCTAGTAAAGGACTAAGGGGAGCTAGGGTTCACCTTTTGAATCACTTTTTCATCTCCAAAAACGAGACCAATGTTTTGACTTCAAGTCCATTAAAATAACATTGTTATGGTCAATCACCGCATCTGATGTATTGTCCATTTTAGAGTTCAGATATTAGAAAAATGAACAAAAAGATTCCAAAGACAATTGCTCCCTTTAACCCTCAACTAGGGAGCTTGTTTCGATATGTCCAATAGTTTCACATAACTCAGTGGTTGAGAGTAATAACAATTTAAATATATATTCATCCATTAACCATTCAAGACATCTTTTAAGACAACACAAAATTTTAAACTATAAAATGAACAATATCTCATATGTAATAATAAACACTAATAAAAAATTATTTACTATGTGAAATATTTAAACAACCAACAAAAACAAAGGTAAGTAACCCTCTTATTTGCATTACATAAGATGATATTTTTCTAGAGATAACAATCATCACACCATTATATCATATCACTTATAATTAGCAAAAACTGAAACCACATATTACTAATGATATTTTTCTTTATTTTTCTTTCTTAATCAGTGTCACTATGCATTTTAATTATTTTATTTTCCATACTAAAAACACATGCACAAAAAGATTTGGTAAGATGAACTCATCGGTCCGTACAACTCTGATTAATTGTGACAAACATATGGTTGGAAAGGTTAGGTTCCTAACCACCTTGTGATAAAGACTTGATGGTATTTTCACATCAAAATCAACACTCTAAAATGGAAGTTTAAGATAATATTTTTTTTTATCGCTAAAATGAATTTATTGAATAAGTAGTTCCTTTGAAGAATTTGACATTTGACAGGTTTATCATCTACATGTAGTTCACTATCTAGTAGTAATCATTATGAACCTTCCATTTAAATTGCTACAAGTCATTTACGTTACGATGAAAGATGTAGGATGAACAGAAAAATTATCAAATTTATAAAAATTAAACTCATCTCATCCAGAATAACGATTTAATTATTGTTATTTACATGAAAATCTTAGTAAATAATCTGTAAGTATTTGCAGAAACATTTCTAAGCATCAAGGTAGCCTTTGATCGTTGTAACCTAAATTTTTCTTTTGAAAGAAAGAAAATATGTTAGTTCAACATTTTCACTCAACTGCCCTTAAGGTAAATATTATTTGTTTTGTGAAAAGTTGTAAGGTAAATATTGATCTCATTTAAAGTGAACGAATTTTGGATAAAGAACTAAAACTAGGTCTCGAATATAAAAAAATAAAAAAAAAAAAAAAAAAAAAAGTTTCGTCAAAATGTCAAATATCTAATCAAAGTAGTTAAAAAAAAGTAACACTTTCAACGTTTTAAGGTAAAATCAGGTTTAACTTTTGAACTTGAATCCAGTTTCTCTAAAGGCAAAAGCAACATTTGAATAAAATCAAGTTTAAATTTATAGAACTTTTTTTGACACTCTTAGCTAACACAATTCAATTTAACACACTAGACTGAAAACTTTATAGCAATTCCAGAAGGGATTACTCTTATTATATATTTTTGAGCATTCTAAAAAACAATAAATTTTATATTATTTAATTATTTTTCATCTCACTTTAAACAAGAATCAATTTTGTAAAATCAACTATATCCATCCAAAATCAAGTTTACAAACTTTGATCAAACATACGGTAAAGTGCATCATAACACTATCCTACAAAAATTTAAAGGTGGATATATCTTTATCTTTATTACATTTTATGAAAGAAAGAATCTTTTGAAGGCACGAAACAATCCCTTTATTGATTTTTAAAAGATCACAGGAACCACATAAAACTAAAATTCAAAAACAGCAACATTACTAACAGTCAACAGTATCCCTGCCCATTTTTATATTGCTAAGAATGACAATGTAACTATGAAACAACAACAAACAAGATAAAAATGTTCTTACAAAACCAAGTTCATAACCTCTAGAGCGCCACATGAAGATAAATTTTAGCTTGAAGGTGAACCTTTGGTAACTTTTCCAAGAGCTGGTGAGTGTGGACTAGGTGTTTGGATTAACTTGATCTCCTTCCCAGTTGGTCTCAGACTGCTTTCCCCTCTCAATTCACTCACTCGAGGGCTGGGAATGCTTTTTCCTATCCTAGGACTATTAGCTGGTCTAATATCTCCTGTTGAAGTTGGTGTTGAACTTGTTGTTTTCGGGCTCTGTGTGCGACGAATCTCTCCACGACTCCTCGTAATAACTTCATCAAGAATTTCCCCACCACTCATATTTACTGCTGGTGCCTGGCTACCTGGACCCTGTCAGGTTTATAGACATTAAACTGTCAACAAGAGCTATGCCAGAGACAAATGTGATGCAAGTTCCTTTTTTATTTTTTTAAAGATTTCACATTGGTTAAAGATATGAATTTAACAAATTTTACCATATGCAACTGTTTGTGAGTTGACTTAAAATTCAAACAATGGTATCAGAATTTATAAGTACTTATCTGTGATGGGTACGTTGAAATACTGATGGAAAATCTCTTATCGACTAGATAAGAATCTTTTATAATATATAAGTGAGTGTTCACCTTATAAGTCAGTTTTGTAAAATTGAATTTGGCTTAAAGTTTACTTCTTAATAATACCAAATAAGTTTTTATAAAATCTAAATTTTATACAAACCTTTCACCTAATTTCTCTACAAGTTAAAGTGTACAAGTAGGTATTGAAAACTTAATGTGGTTGGAACTACTTACTTCAAAGGACATGTTGAAAGCAATGGCAGGTGCTTCCTCGTATGCTGCTGCGTCCAGCTCTTGAAGATGGACACCTTTGAAAAACTTTGGAAGACAATATTGGCGTACTGGGACAAGAAGCATGATTAACAGTGGGAAAAGGACCCCAGCAATTGGTATCCAGGTTAAGCCAAAGCAGAGAAGCAAGTACACTGTCTGGAACACGGTAAACATGGCAACTGTTTTGAAGGGAACGGTCTCAACAAAGGTGGCATGGTATTCTTCCAGCATTCTATGAAAGTTGGAAAGCAAAATGGGTAGTCAAATAAAATGAAATGCCAATACTAAATGTGCACGCAAACATACACAAGCATATGCTACTATTAAGATTGATGAATGCGCAGGTGAATATGCGCATGTACAATTGAAATCCATGGGAAAAGTTTAGACATTCCTCAGTTTATGAATTAGATATAAAATCTAAAGTGGTGTCAAATCTTATACTAACAGAGGACACCCTTTACTTCATGAACTAACTTTTGAGGTTAAGCCTAAACCCAAAATTCTAAAAGAGTATCAAAATCCAAGTCTATCCTAGATTCGTTATTGGACCACCTATCATATTGTTAATACACTAACTCTATGAAAGCTGGGGTGAAGGTGTGTATTGGAAAAAGAAAACAATTCTAATGATAAAAGTTAGTTGTATAAATTAGGTCCAAAATCTAGGAGAAATCAATTCACAGAGTTTGCTAAGAAATAAATAACTAAACAAATAGTGGAAAAGAAAATTAGACAAATGATGTACGCTGATTGTGCACTAGAATTAGGAAGCAGAGAAAGGAAAGAATTCTTTGACATTCTAGAACTTTGGGAATGATAAAATTGACTATGAGTATTGACATACTTGTATCTTCGACTTGGGGCAGTGAAAAGATATAATATTCTCTCCCAAAACTGATTTCCTGGCAAGCTTTCAATGGCCATGAAGGCAAAGTAGCCCCAAAGCACTGAAGTCGGGATCTTCTTCAAAAGGGGCATAGCAGCAACACAAGCTGCAACCATCAATGCCTGAAGCAGATTGCTTAGACGTTGCTCTTTAACTTCAACTGGCAAAAGGTCATCAACATCCTTATTCACATCAAAGACAACCTCATCAACAGGGGCATCAATATATCCTTGACTTGAAGCCAGTTCAATGGTAGACTCCTTCAATTCTTTCAGGCCCTGCTTGATGAATAAACCAAGGATAAGGATAAAGAAGATCACAAATTTCAAATCAATTGGAAATCATGGGAGCACATTTACCAAGGTAGGTGGCATTTGGGGAACCAATGGAGTCTGCATTTCATCATATGCTTCTTTCATATTTTGGTACAACTGGCTCAAGTTAACATTCCTCCTCATGCTTTTTCGTGCAGTAGATACAAGCTTATTCCGTAGAAGCTGTTCCATACAAATCAAATGTATATGATAGTCAACTAGCTTAGCTATATATAGACAAGAATAAACAAAATGGGTGATGGCCAAATTTGAGAATTTTTAAAAAGATAATAAAACAAGAGATTATATGCAACCCTACAATCATTAGCTACTTATTTTAATAAATATTTTATGTTTATATTAATTTAAAATGAAAATTTACCACTCTCCTATGTTTTCCTCAAACTTTTTCATCACAACATAATTGTCCACTTGTGACATGCATATGATCAGACAAGGTAAAAGGTACAAAAAACAATACTCAAGAATCAAGATATATATAATAATTCAACAACAAATCTGAACGAAGTTAAAGCAGAACTGAGATGGTTAGATTCTGAGAAATCTAAAAAACAAACCATTTCCTTTCAAACTAAAAAACAAAAAGAGGAAAAAAAGATCCATGATTACCAGTTGAGATATATTGCACTTAAAGGTCAGTAAAAACTATATTACCTGATGTTTTAGAGTAGCTAAGCTCTTCGTATGCATTGGAGATTGAGGAATCACACCATTAGAAGGAGGGATTCCAAGAAGCCCACACAATATGGTCTGGCCAACAATGAATAAGAATTAAAAAGGAAATATTAGGCTGATGCAGCAGAAACACATTACGTATTGCTTTTCAATGCACTGGTACTACAGTTGAATGTACAAGTATTTTAAAGAATTACATACCAAAAATCCCAAGAGCAGCAAGTCATAATGATAAGATGAGGGTTTTCTTAGATTGAACTCCTTCTGCTGAGCAAGTTGTGATGCAACACTGTGATCGAAGTAGTAAAGCACAGCAATCATAGTTGCTGGTATAAATGCTCCAATAATATATAGGATGGGCACATTCAACATTTCCTGCAAAATGTAACAAAAATAAGCAATGAATCATGCTTGCTTTGCTTGGGACAAAGCAAGAATGTATCTTTCTGTATAGAGACATTATCCACTAAGTGCTATCAGAGTAATACACACATAAATAATCAGAATCACCTTGACAACAGTCCAATTTGAGTATGCACCAGGAGACCATGGGTTTGGACTGAAAAGTCGCCTAGGGACTCCCCTTGGAACCTTATTGACTGGTATGTAAGACACAGCAGTCCATATCAGAACCATTAGAGGGACTCCATAATCAGCTATAAATCCCCGTAGCCAACCTATAATATAACCATGTTTCAGAAGAATGAAAATGTTGATAAGAAGTTATTTAGGTGCAGCAATAATTCAGAAGAATACATTAAGGCAATATTTGACTAATAGTGGAAAAGGAAACAAACAGCTGAATTAGCACTCGAAGACACAAAAATGGTTTATCTTAAGTAATCCCAAACTTGTGCTCAATCATGTAATGGACTTAACTTCCCTACTGAATTTTCAGATCATAATTCTTAAATATAATCAATACCTGTCCCGTAACGCCAGGATCTAGCTTTGCGGCTTTGTAGACCAGTAAAAAGAAGACCAAATGACAAAACCAAAGCAAACATTCCATTGCCAAACAACCAAGATGACTGGAGGGCAATCTGATTGGTACCTTCTGCCTGGTTCTTGGGCACACCAAACTCTTCCACGAGTCCCTGTACAATAATAGAGAATCTTAAACAAGAGTTTCGCTTTATGTAATTGTGAATGAGAGATTCCTATTTGGGAACCACATATACAAGATGCCCGTTGCTACATGGTTCATGGCTGATGTAAACTCACCTTTATAGCCTGCTGCATAAAGAGCATTGCAATTAACAGACCAAATAATTCGCCAGCAACGCGTGTGAATCTATTGATTATGGAGCATGCACCAAGAATGGCAAGCAAGAAAAGCAACAGGGCAGTCCAAACACACACCCTAAATTCAAATAAATGAACAAATTATTCAGAAGTAACTTCACTTCACCAGTAATGTTCTAAACAAAAAGTAAAACCACTCAAGGAGCTCCAAAGTTACCATCCAGTCCAAGGTAGGAATAGTTTGTGTCCCAAATCCTGGCGATCCTTAGCAAAGTCATACATGAATGTATACATCAGAACTGTTGGCTCCGCTACGCCGAGTATGAGCAGAGGCTGGCCTCCAATGACTGAGTGGATGATACCACAGAGTGCTGTTGATGCAAGAGTTTGCACAGCAGTGAGAGTTCCATCTGCATAATATGATCAAGGAACATTTCTTAGCAAACAATGACTAAAATACCAAAAGGAGACTGAACCTGAAAAATGTTCCTGTACCAGTATTTCTCTCGAGTTGCTCGCCAAAAGAAATAACAGGAATTGCAGAAGCAAAAAATATGTATGTAGTTGGGGCAAGGATCCTATATAAGACAACATAAACATTAAATCATTGACAAAATTTGTTGCTGCTGTTTAAAAAGGAAAATTTAAGTTTGCACGCATTAGGTGTGATTAAGTTTGAGGAGCTGATTGAAAACTAATCACAACAAGTCAAATTATAACCAAGGTTTTAAAAAACAGTCCACGGCCATGATTTTGGCCACAACATGAATGTTTTTGGGATCTCTAGGACCACATTTGTGCAATTTTTTGCAATATCAATGAATGCAACAAAACGACGGCCAAAATTTAAAACCTTGGTTATAGCAATAATATTTGAATCTGCAAATTTATAGCACAAACCTGACTCCTGCTTGGAATCCACTGCTCCAATCTTGTCTGTAGCATGTAATTCTTGCTTTGAGATCATTCTTAATCCCACGGAAGGGAACAAATGTTTCTTCCATGAAAGTCTTGGAATTCCAAGGAACTGATATTGATCTTAAATTCTGATGTATAGAGCAAAAACAGAAAGGAAAAAGAAAAAAAAAAAAACACTTGGAAGGAGCTCTAGAGGTTTACATGGTGATCAAAGCTGAATATGTGAAAATATCAATATAACTCGGGCAGGGATACCAGAATCCTACATATCATCCCAAACAGGAAAAGTTGAAGAAGGTATACTCATTTTTTATTGTTGAGCCCTTCAGGCCCTTGATGAAGAAATTGAATAAATGAATCCAGTGAAAGAATTTACATTTCAAAGAATTTATGAAGAACTTTTGGATGTATTGTTATGAGTAACAAAAGAACAAGTCAGTAATTGAACAAAAAGCAATTGGATTACATATCCAAGAGCAACTGAAAGAATATTAGAGAATTTATGCTATAGTCAACACTTGAACAAGAAGAGTGGACACTCTGCACAAAGCTGAAAATTAAGGCTAGCGCTCAGCCATGACAAATTCCAGATCCAACATTTCCCTCCATATGCTATCCATAGAGACCAAACTTACTCCCAGAAATAACACAGTAGAAGCAGATATGCAGCATTCAGTTACATGATACAGTTAATACTCTCAAACTAAGGTTAATCAAATTTCAGTTCTGAATGTATAGCTATGGAGGGCAATCCAACACGACTAACGGAAACACATCTTCACAACCTGCATTTGTTACAATTTAAAAGCACCGAGAAGAATGCTCATCAACAGAGCAGAAAGGTCAAAGATGAGTCAGCTAGACCCAGATGGGAATCTGGCATAGATTAACGAGATTCCATGAATGAGACCATGATTGGAAAGGTTCAGAAGACTTTTGAGGATTTGGGCATTGATTGAAAAAGCAAAAGGGTATCTTAATCCGAAATCAAATTTACATTTTTCTGCAAGGAGACTCCAAAAGGAACAAACAGAGCTTGAAATGAACCAAAGAAGAGGAATGGATTGCAGTTACATTTAATCACTGATACACAAGCAGTGGACACTATTGTAGACAAGATTGAAAGAAACACAGGGCAAAACAGATGAACTAAGGAATTTCGCGGTAGGAAAACAAGACAGGTCTCTCAGAAGAACAAACAATCACAAATGCTGCCGTGAGAAGATTTTTGTATGATAGTGTTGTTATGCTGAGAAAAATAGTTTATATAAAAAAAATATTGGAATAGAAGAATGGGATTAGAGGAAAAAATAGTGAGATAGTGGTAAGGTTGTACAAAAAACATAGTAGTAAATAATAGTGTGACATAGATGCAGAAGAGACAAAACAGTTAAAACAAACACACTTAAGATACAGATGAACTAGTTGTTTTGTTCTTTCGGTAAACCGTTGAGGAAAATGATAGTTGCGTGTTAAAAATATTTTATTAATGACTTAAAAAATGATTTTGTGTTATCGTTGCAACCCCAAAAATTGTATTATTGAATCGTTTGTGGAAAAGTTTATCATGACCTGCGTGCGCAAAAAGTTTCTTGTTTTATGTTTACTTTCAAGAATAGTTATAAAAATATCATAAAATTAACTTTACTTTTTGTTATATAAATTTTAAGTATGAAAATTTGAAAGTTAAAAGTAGGAAATAAAGAATCATGTTTTCTTACAAATATCTAAAGATAAAAGAAAGTGATATGTGTATGATAATTAAAAATAAATAAAGGCAGAATTTAAACAAGATTGTAATTATCTCATCATTATTCCTCAAATAAAATTCATCTCATGGTATGAATTTTTTATCTTATCACATTCACGTTCTAACTGCGAACAGTGTTGGGTATGAAGCTAGAACCAATTGGATTGAGCTGAGTAAACACAATGTCTTAGTGAGTGGGCTTAATCATTGTGTCCCTTTATTAACTCTATTTATCTCTATTTAAAGAGATCATTCTACTTGTAATTGGTGAGCAACAAGATATAATGAAAACCTAATAGTTGCCCGTGTGGATGTAGGTTGCAGTTGGCGACCGAAACACGTTAAGTCATGTGTTGTTTATTTTTTGCAGTTGATTCGTGATTGTGTGTTGCTTCCGCGTGCGCTTTTTCCAATCAAGTGGTAAGAGCCTTGGTTCGTTTACACACTAGAGATCCGATCAGCAGAAATTAATCGACGAGACGTGAAAATTGCGGTTGCAGTAGCGTCCCAAAGTTAGGGTTTCGCAAAGGCGGCAGTAGTGCTCCAAAGCTAGGATTTCGCAGAGGCGGCAGCAGCATCCCAAAGCTAGGGTTTCGCAAGGACTGCAGTAGCGTCCCAAGGCTTAGGGTTTCACAGCGGTGCAAGGAAAGGCTCCCAGATCTGCTTCACAACAGCGATGACCAGCGACGGTGGTGGTGCGGAGCGCCAGTGCAGTGGGGACTGCGACCAAGTCTGTTGGTGAGTGATTTTGGGTGGTGCAATTTTTGTGATCTTGATTTTAAAAAAAAAGGATTGCCAAGATCTGAAATTAGTTGTACCGAGTATCTCGACTAGTCATTTGAGATGGCAGAAGACGGGAAGTTCCGAATTAAAAATTCGATGGTACATTTCAGTTGGTAGAAAATGCAAATTGAGGATTTGCGAGTTCAGTTACTAAGCACATCAATATGATCTTAGCCAGACTTATGTCAGTGGGCATTAAGTTCGATGATGAAGTTCAAGCTTTACTATTGTTATTGTCTTTGCCTGACAATTGGTCCGGAACGGGTACAGCAGTTACCAGTTCAGCGGGATCCGATGGATTCACTTTTGAGAAGATTTGTGATCTCATTCTTGGCGAGGATGTCCGAAGAAGGAGTTCTGGGGAATTATCTAGTGAATCGCTATATGT
>Ga0123342_1007100_pt1 | contig 15039 bp, 8 predicted proteins | sample Turbeawhitnodule_FD_89960 | JGI IMG/M metagenome (GOLD analysis project Ga0123342, IMG submission 89960) | Root nodule microbial communities of legume samples collected from Mexico - Turtle bean Mexico white nodule | ecosystem: Host-associated > Plants > Roots > Nodule | place: Mexico: Nepantla... | reverse complement strand
TTATATTATAATATAATATTTTATTTTAAAAATTTGTTTAAAATAATTATTTTACTGTATTAAACAAACTTTTTTCTTATCTATAACACTCTTTGTTAGTTTTCCATAATAGAAAATAGAAAAGTACAGATGTTCTATGCTGTCAGAAAATGTAAAAATCGAAAAAAATAAATACAAAATCGAGATAAAATCAATGCTGAATTTCCTTTTTAACTTGCTCACTTTCCTTTCTAACTTGTGAAGAAATACGCGAAAAAAGGGTATAAAATTAGTTGTACAAATGATATAATTTGATTATGTGTAACTGAAGCTTTATATTTTATTAATAATTATAGTTTGTAAATATATCATTAAAAGAAATATTAAAATAATAAATGAATAAAATTATTAACTTAAATTTTAATATAAAATAAAATAATCTATTTTATACATTATTATTTTAAATATATAAAAAGTTTATAATAATTTTGTGTTTAATTTATATTTTATTTTAATTTATATTTATATTTTCAAAAAATTACACTACATTTTTTAAAATTTATTTTATAAATATATTAATATATGTACTTATTCATCATAAAGTCGGAAATGTCTACACCTCGAAACGACGGTCAATATTCTACAACTAAGTTTTAATTATCATCAATGACAATCATGAGTAAAACAACTAATTTAACGAGCATTTATCTATTTATGAATCATGATGATGATCATGAAGGTCAACTTAAAAACTATTATCCAGGATCTATAAATACAAACTTTATGAGAATAAATCTTATCTTATTTAATACGTTTCTTCAAAAGGTTACGTCTTGTAAAAAAAACAATATAAAACACATTTCTTCAATTATATTGATCATACTATAAATTTTTTATTCAAATTCATTCACTTAGTCTTAATACGAAACATTCTTTCTCCTTCTTTTTCTCTTTCACTCACCCAAATTTAAACAAAAGCTTAATCTTATTCAAGCATTAGTTGCCCAATAGTTGATAATGTTGTCTACATGTTGAGTTTATAGTTATTTAAAAGTAAAAAAAAAATATAGGTTGTTGTTTTATTATGTTTCAAGTGTTTATATATCATCTTGTTACTAAAGTTTTGAAAGTAGGTAACAAATGGTGTGGGACTAAGGTGCATGAATTTGAAACATAAGATTGATCCTCATATGCATAACTCAATTCAAAATTCACAATCTACCGATTTTACTTTTTATGTGTGAGACAATAGGCTTTTAAGATTTTTTTTACCATAATTTTTATCCTATTATTTTTGCAAATTACCCTTGTTATAACACACATCTTATTAAGAACGTCACATGCTTGTTTAGAGTTTTAGACATTACTATGTATAATGATGACACTGATGAATAGAAAAAATAATTGCATGAAGATGGACATGTGATGGTGTCAACCAACAAACCAACGAGATAACACCCAACAACAAAGATATTAAATTGAACCCTCTACACCAAAAATGTGTTATATTTTCCTTTTTCTTCTTTTATATTTTTATATCTTTTCTTTTTTACTTTTTTATCTTAGATTTTGTTTTCATATAATCTAAATGGCTCCTATTTTACAAGTGAATCTTTAAGTATAATGATCTATCACCTCTTTGGAAAATATATAACTTATATTATTGTTATTTATACTACTTCAGCGAATTGTGTCATAATTATGGTGGTTTCTTTGGAATACTGCAAAGAAATGAGGATTAGGAAGAGGGAAAAAGTGAGGAAGGAGATGTCCCTCCATACTCCACGGGGAATTATAATATATTCTAACAATATAATAATTTATGTTAAAAAAATAAAATATAAAAGAAATATGATTAAAAGTGGTTGTATTTTCTTAAAGATTAGAAGAGTAAAATGAGGTATAAAAGAAGGGTATTATAGAGAATTGAGAATCGAGATTTGGGGAATCTATTATGCAATGTTGGTGGTCCACAAAAGGATGTGTGATTCCATGAAAGGTGCCAACTTGTGGAAATGGTTGTTGCTGGCGTGGATATAAAATTTGTGGAAACTCTTCCTTAGGATTTGTCCTTCAATCAACATTATCACATCCAACTTTTGTCTACTTCACACTCCTTTGTGTTTTAATGTGAAAAACTTGCTCTTTAATTAAGGACAAAAAAGACGTTACCATGTTACAACTTTTTATTCATTTGTTTAAGATTTAAATAAAGAGAGTAAAAGCTATCTTATTCAAAAGACCATTGAGATTCAATCTTCGTGTTTGGATCTACAGGGACGGGTATTGCAACTTGTAAACCGCACTTCACAGTTAACGAGGATGGCATGGCAGCATAACAATACTTTTTTACGTTTTGAATTTATATTTTTTAATGCCCATACTAATAATATTATTAACTAATTTAAAGCGAAAATTTAAGAATATTATTAAAAAGATCACATTGTTTTCCAATTTTAACTTACTGTCTAAGACTAGTTTTTAACGAAAATTGGCGTAAAAGAAGGAGAATAATTTTATATGTTTCTTTAAAAAACTGCTTAGAATAGAATCCAAACAAACGAGGCACTCCTTGTTTGGTTGCCTTTAAAGCATGGAAGCCAGAGGATCAACACACAAAAGGAATACGAATGATTATGACCATTGAGTGGGGCTGGGATAGAGTTCAACACTCTTTGTGAATAGCATAAAAACCTTTTAAAGAATTATGACCAACATATTATTCTTTCATTTTTCCAGCATGTACTTTAATATATACATACATATAATTTGTTAGAAAAAATAGCACTAAAATTATTCATCCCTATCTCGCAAGGGTAGGAAAATACTTGATACTGTAAGAAGGGTCAACAAAAGTGAAATCTGAAAGAGTTACACACACAACAAAGCCCTAGAAAAAATCCTAAGTGTGTTTGGATGGAGAATTTTAAAAGGGTAATTCATTTTTTTAAGAGGGTTTGAAATCCTTTGTGAGAAAGGCAATTTGAACTCCATAGCTACTGCGTAGAAGATTAAACGATGAGTATGCATGCTTATTTTTCTGCATAAGATTTCTAAATTTGGTTGTGCCCGATTGATTTAAGCTTCTATATGTTTGTACACACAAAGACAGTTGCTGCAAATTTTGTTTGCTTCCTTACAAAGACACAATCTTCAGGTTGACATTCATGAAGATTAAAGACGAAAATTCAAGGCCTTATCATCTATCCACGAAGGCTTCTTTGCATTGTAATAGAAAAATGCAATCATCTGAACCAGCTCATCCGCAGTTCTGAGTTCTGCAAAGGGACAAGTAACAGTGCATCATTTTAAAAGAATCTTGATACCAACCTAACAAAACTCTGGTTTACACAAAAAAAAAGTGAAAAGAGAGATTAATGGTCTCACCTTTCTCCCTGTACACAACCCTGTCACCCCGTAAAAATAAAATTTGAGGACATTCTTTAACTTTCAGAGCGTAAGCCAAATCTCTCTCGATATTGATATCTATCTTAACAGCCTATAAAAAGGAAATTCAGTATGTTCTATGGTATTAGAAAATTGTGAGGTTATCACTTGTAACATTTGTACAGTGATGAATGGCAGAAAATATAATTATATAAATCAAACAAGTAGAAGGAAGACTTTAATTGATTAAAAGTAGCATCATTATTTTTCATTTTAGGCATGCATAAATAGATGAAAATGAAGTTTTAACGCAAAAGGAAAACACCATACCCGAGGAGGCAACCGATTTTTCGCTTTCCAGTATACCTTTACTGCTTTCTCCAGCTCTTTCAAGTTTTTCCAGTTATCAGTTGCCCTGTGGATTAACAAAATCAAATGCTAATCCGAAGGTTGCATTTTCATATATTGAAATTTTAAGATACAAAAGGAAATATTTGATTGAAATAATTGTAACAAAAATTCTTTTCTAATAAATGTTGTTATGCATTCCCACACTCATGCGCGTTATCACGAGCTTCTAAATAAACGACAATTATCTCATGTGAAGAAATATCATGTTAAAAGAAGTAGGTATAGCAAACCATTTCCAGAGAAAAAAATCCTTTCAAAGAAGAAATTTCCATCCAGACAAGATAACCAAAATTATAAACTAAGAATGGATACATCCAGTTTCTCCCTTCTGAAAGAAAGTTCATTTTTACTTTCACACTTGCAGACGACGAGAAAGAAATCAAATGGCATGGTGAGAAGTTTTCTTTGGCCCCAATTCTAAAGCATATGGGAAAAAAAGTATCCAAAGTTAACAAACAAGCAAGTTGCTCCATCCCATATTTCTACACGCCGTCTTTTTTAAGAAAATATTATTTTGACAACTACAGAGTAAAAGACACCTAGAGTCCACATTTTAGCAAAAATTTACTTATTTTTCCCGTTGTAATCTAGTGCAGGATTGTCAAAGTATCAACACTTCTCTTTTTATATTGGAAATATAGGCGCTGAGCTCTAGTAGGTCTGTAAGTACTTACAAAGAAGTTAGAGAAGGATCCTAACTCACGCAAGAAGTTTGGTTCATTTTATTTTCTTGGCATGTGATGTGAGTGCTAGTTGAGAGGTTTTAACCATTTCATTAAGTATTATCAGATGTTCCATCGCTCTCTATTAGGAATTAGGAATCCAAATGTGAGTCTAACTCACGCTTGCCTAACATTTACCAGTAATTAATAATACTATTATTCTTTACTTCAGCAAATCCATGCATAGCCGCCAAAAGGAAACGCAGAACAGTGAAAATTACCTGTTATAACGTTCAAAGACAAGGACAATTAAAGGGCTGGGATGGAAAGCAAAACTCTCCCACTCCAAACAGTTAATCTCCTGCACCCAGTTATCATCAATCTCCCCTTCCCAGTCAATTTGACACCCATCCTCTCCCACCACATTCTTGATTGGATGATTCTCAAAATACTCAGAAGCTCTTACTCCCCAACCAACATCTGCATCCAATGGCCAGCTTTTACTTTCTTCCTCAATCACCATCTTCTTTCCTGTACCTTCACCACCATCTTCCTCTTTCTCATCATTATCATCGTCATTATCACCACTCTCAGTTTCAGAATTATCAACATCCCTCTCCTTCATTATATTCTCATAATTCTCCAAAGCATCATTGTTTTGTTGCTGAATCGTGGCAAATGTGTGCTCGAGCGTATCACGCACAATATCTTCCACCGCCACAGCTTCACTTCGGCGACCACGCCTTGGCTTCCTTGGAATCGTTGTGGGGAATGTCTCTGCAGAATTTTTAACATCATTGTTGGATGCCACATCTTTAGGATGGTCACTTCTGCTTCTTGCTTTAGGCCTTGCTCTTTGATTCGAACCAGCTTTAGGTTCGGGCTCAGACTCGGGTTTTGGATGAGACTTTGTAGAACCAGAGCATGAAATAGACTTTACAATGCAGCGGCTAGAGACAGGGGCGTAATGAGAAAAACTGTGAGTACATTCCAACATAGGATTCTTAATACTAAGTGATGATAATGGATGCAAAGTGGCATCACAAAAGGGTGAAAAGCGTCTAGGTGAGACAACACTTTGGATAAACACCATTTTCGTGACTTGACAACGTTGTCAATGAAAATACATCTTGAATGAAGAGTCTTTCCCTGTTCAGCAGAGTGGCACACAGGAGAAGAGTGTCAGAATCATTGCGGAGAAAATAAACAGAGTAACATTAAATTCAAAGAAATGGTTGAATTATTTTATCAAACAGTTGGTGCTCAAGAGTCAAAACACACATGATAACCCAAAATTAAGCCAACCAAGCCTTACTCTGTTTTGGGGTTCCAAACGCGGGAAAATAATTAAATTAAAGCTTAGAAATTGTGAGCAAGGGATATCCACTGTAATGAGGAAAGCTAGCTTTTTTCTCCTCCTCACTCAGTCACTTCCCGTAAACTTTTGTATATGAATGCAGAAAATGAGGAAAAGGCCCAAAAGCTACACATCAAGTTGTTTGGAACAGAGTGAATATAAATGTAAGAATATAATTGATAAAACGATAAATTAATGTTATTTTAAATTGTAAAAACGATAAAAAAAATAAAACATTTTCTTACAAATCTGACAATTAAAAAATAACTAAGATAGTATAAATTATTAATCTGAATTTTTGTGTTGCAAAATCATATATCAAAATTATATGTTTAAGTAATTTCAACATTTAAGTTTCAATAGATAATATGACTGGCACATTCAATTTCTCTTGTGATATTATTAATTGTAAATCAGATTTAGACAATTTTAATATTAAAATTTCTTTCAATAGTAATTGTTGTTAGTAATATTCTATGTATTTTGTTTAAAAATAATAAACTATTTTGATATTATTCAATATTTCATAGAATATTAATATACTTTTTTAATATTTCTCTCAATTCTTTAGATCTCAATAGAAAAAAAAAAATCAATCCGATTTTGTAAATTTAAATTAGATTCAATTCCAAATTATAAAAATAGATATTGTAGTTACAAAAAATCTTTAATATCTTTATCTATTCTAATTACATAGTTTGTCACTGACATAGTTATCTTTGGCATTGTTGTATTGTAGATGACTTGAGTAAGTGATATGACATCCAAATGTTTGCTTCTAAATCAGTTTCCTTTTGTTTTTTTGCTAAAAAAATCAATACACGTACTCTATTTTACTCCAACAAGGAAAAATAATTGCTTCAAAAGTCTCTTTAAAGTGCAACTTTGTAGTTAACCTCTTTCTTCAATTGTTTGATCAAAACTGTATCCTTTAAAAGCATGCATCTAAGAATGGTGGAAAAGTCATGTATCTTAATGAGAAGGACTTTATTGTATCATATAAAGGTGAATTGTGTACACAGCATTGAATGGTTGTAATTCTACTACCAGATTTACTTATTGAATGGTTGTATGAAATATCTATATTCATACACCTTTTATATTTTCACCAACCACTGGTACTTATTTTCTTATCTACGATATATTAAAGTGATTTCTTCATGCTTCCATGTCCGAGGACTGTCTATCATGTCGATCCATCACTCAAATAATCCTTCACTTACTTTTCCACATGAAGAGGACTGAATGTTGGTGTTTGCTCTGGTCTTCTGAGAAAATCGTTTCACTAAAGTCTGCTCTGAACTGATAGTTCATGCTTCATTTGATCCCTCAGTACTCTCCTCAGGATCTTGTTGGAAGATGTTCGAGGAAACTCTGGCACAATTTTAACTAGAGTTACCTGTAATGTAATGAAAAAGTCCATGTATGCTAAATCAGTTAACATTATGACCCCAATTCAGGCCATTTTTTCAGATTAATAAACCACAATCAGTTCACAATTGTTTGTACCAACCGAGGGTCATACCTTAAACAAAGGGTTAAGGTTGCTTTGAATAGCTTTAGTGAATTTCATCTTCAGAGTTTCTGCACTGGAATTGTATCCTTTCTTTAAAACAACAAATACAACAAGTTGTTCTGGGCCTCTATTTATAGTTGCTACACCTACTGCAGCTGTCTCCAAAATGCATTCATCAGCCCCATCACAGACACGCTCAATTTCTACAGAACTTGTCTGCATGTCAGAAACATAAATTTCAAAGTTGAAAGAACAGTGAGTCCAAGAATAACAAAGAACAAGAATCATGTAAGTTTATGTTAGGAATCTACGTCTGGTTCTGAATCATGCATTGAGTATGAATGAGAAAGTTGTGAAAAATACAAGAAAGAAGACCCATAAACCCATTGGCTTAAGGTTTTGAGTTGGAGGTGCTGTGAATCCCTTATATATTGATTTGACTCATGTTTCATTGTTGCTAAATCTTCCTTGGTGAATCTCCTCTCGAAAGACCCAATAGCGGTATCACCCGTAGTTTGTCTTTGTGACCAGTTTGAATGAGTACAATAGAAGGTGAAGTGAAGGTCCCAAATGGCTAACTACTATGGGCGACCAATTAAACTTTCTTTTCTTTACAGAATGTTTGTAGTTTCTTAGCTGGAATGGGTTATTGAGCTGGATGGAGTGTAGTACATTATCAAGGGTAATAGAGTTATGGTTTATCATTTTGTGTTTCTTTATATTGTTCTTTTGCACCCTTTCGCAAATGGAAAGTTTATCAGATATCACACATCAAGGAATGGAAATTCTTTTTTTTTTCCTACACTCTTCCAATTTTTCTTTGGTCATAAGAGATGCATTCTTCTATTGCTTCCCTGGTTGATAGCTTTGACGACTATCAGATCAGAATCTTTGAAATTGCTGATTAATTTCTTATTCAGCTTTTTCCATGTAAGCGTACCTTTATTCCACCAAGATTCATGGTGTCATCAGCCCTCCCTTGTACAACAATAAATCCATCAACTGTTCTCCTGATTATATCTCCATGTCTCCTAAGAACCTGTTAATAAATTTACAACCATATATCCATCAATACCATAATAGAACAAGATTAGTTAAAATTACAAATATAGTTTATTCTATCATTATGTAGTTCACAAAGAAGGGATTTTTAGAAAATATTTAATGGGGGTCTTACAGATCTATAATATTTTTGGATGTCAAAAGATTTCAATGGGTATTGATGGCATTTGACAACCAACTATAAAACATCCGAAGTTCAGAATGCAAGATATTTCTATATTTTCACTCTTCACTAGTTTTTATTTTCGGTGTAATTTGTTAAGTGTGCGAGAAGACAAGTGCTTGTGAAACAAGGTCATTTATATGCAACCACAAAATACTTCCAGATCAAAGGAGAGATGGTATCCTTCACACATGAAAGAATTAATATTTGAAGATAGTTGTATTAGTGTGAAAATCATTCTGAGCATATTAATTGAAGGTCTACCTTTCCTTTATAAACGGGCATTCCCTTAAAGTAAACCTTCTCGTGATCAGCATTAAGAATTCTGTCAGATGCTCCCAGAGAGAGAGGAAATAAGCCCACTTCCCCAACACAAGGAACATCATCTGGCTGTCATATTAATCAAAGAGGTCAAATATTAGAAAACCAAAAATATAATTCATCTAAGCCATAGATAGGTTTGTTATTATGTTTGGACATCTGCTAGTGAAAATGCAAACAGCCTAATTCAGAAGAATATGGAATTTCAAAAGAATTGGAGATGATACAATAGGTAGATCCAGTGTGCCGACGACAAAGTTTCACCCAAATATGGGCACAACGTAATGGTGTCAGGGTGGCAGCATAAGTAAAAATCATGACCAAAGAACTTAAACTATCCAGTAAATCTTACATAAGGAACTCCATTTTCGTCAAAAATGACAAAACCAGTTGTCATTGATGCTGTGCTAAATGCTCCAAAAGCTTGAGGTTGCAGGGGACTTCCTGCAATATAGCTAGACGCAAGCTCAGTGCCTCCACACAATTCAATAATCGGCCTGTAATAAGCTTTTGAAGAAAGCCATAGATCATCATCAACATTTGATGTTTCACCAGTGGAACAAAATGTTCTGCATAAAACCATAGTTCAGTTCATTTTTCTTAGTAAAACTTTGATTATTTAGACTACTGATGAGAGGTATCACTTTATCTTTGTCCAATCCAAGCCCTCCATACACTTTGTATTCTTCCATGTTTTTACTAAGCTTGGAACTGTTCCCAAAATGGTAACACCTGCATCCTGGACGATTGTAGTTCAATAAATAAGGTTGTTCTTTGATGTAATGTATCAAATTCTATTGATGCAGAATACAATACAGAATCTACTTTTGCAATTATGATGACACTTTCATTTTCATTGCTGTACTGTACTAATATTTTACTTAACCCATGTCCTGATATTAGCCAACTACTTTTTTGGCTGAGCTAAATTCTAACAGTGAGAATCTTTCCTTCTGAAAAAAAGTATTTTCCTTTCTTTACTTAATCAGTATAGATTTCACCTAGCCCTCATTCAGATCCATTTGTTAGTTAATTCAAGGAAAAAGATATTCTAGTAATATAGGTTGCTTCCCTCTTCTACCTTGACACACAGGGTGGAATCATGAGGAAAAATGACAACTTCATTAATGTTCTGTGACCTCAAGGTGAAACTAATTTTCCTGGACTATGCTTTAAAGTTAAAGAAACAAGAGCTTTCCATGGGAAGTACTTTTCCGTTGATCCCATATATAAAACATAGAGTTAATTTTCCTAAGGTGCATATCCCAAAACCATACAAGCTAATGTGAGGGTTTGCATCAGAATATTCCTGTGTAAGCATATAACACTACGGCGTACATACATATGTAAAGATATAAAATATTGCATTACAAATATTTGGGGTACTCATCAATTCGTATCAAAGCTCCTTGTCGGTGTCTTAGGTAAGGTGCTATGATGGGAACTTGGGTATTATGAGACAAAGCAAGCTTGAAAGAATCAGAATATTTTTTCCCTTGTTACATCAGCAACTTGCAATTGCGATATCTTTTCATGGAGAATTGATAATATAGAAACTGTTATCAACAATGTCTGTGGAGATAACACAAACTTACAAGTGTTTCCCACTTCCTTCTGTTCTTATTACCAATCAGCATTTATAATATAGTTTACGGTCACAACCTTTAAGGTTATTAAAAAAATAATTACTTATAAAAAATGTAAAATTAAATTATATAAGATGAAAGATTTGATTTGGAGGATTTACCTGAACAAATTTTCCAAAATTACGACCTTGAGGAGCCCCATGGTACAAAGCCAAAGTTGCACCAAGTAGAAAACATTGATACAATACTGTTGGTCCCATCACCCATCCTAAATTTGTAGGCCAGCAATAGACATCTCCAGCTTGAACATCAATGGCAGCCCATCCATCAGCAGCACTTCGTATTGGTGCAAGTTGAGTCCAAGCAATAGCTTTTGGATCCCCTGACGAAAGTCAAAATATAACCACAAAATCAGTATAACGTTAGTAGTCTCTATCCGATACATTCTACGGGAGGATCTTTACCCGTGGTTCCAGAAGAGAATAGTATATTAGTAACAGAATCAACTGATTGATAGCTTGGAAAATAATAATCTGACCTGCCAAGAGTTAAATGTTAAGGTTAGACAAAGCACATGAAAAAAAAATGCATCTTCTCCATCTCTCTTTCTCACTCTCCTTTACAAGTCATAATTTTAGTTAAAAGAATGACCATTTGTTTAGATTCTGACATTGTTTAATGAACACATTGAAGTTTGGATTACCAGGATTTCTGAGTCTGATTTGCGGAAGAGATAAAACTTTTCCATGATAAGTCTTGTTCTCTTAATTGAACTCCTACATCATCACCCAGCACAGGTAGCACAATAACTTTACATGCAGCTGCCTCAATGACCCGACTGCATGAGGAAATATCAGAATGAGGTTTCCAGTGGTTTATGTGCTTAAAGAACTGCCATAAATCTATTTAACAGACATTCAAACTTGAGCACTGCCTACAAAGTAGGACAGCAAAGTAAAATGAGAAGGATCGTTATCAGTATAAGTTAGGAAATCACCATGTAGAATACAAACTTTGCCCAAAGAGCAGCAGTAGTACATTCATTTCCAAACATTTCTGAACATCAACTGAGGAAAGCATATATTCTTAAAATGTTGGTCGTTAAAATTCTATTCTATATGTTAATACGAACTAAGTGAAGGGAGACTTGGCTTCTACCTTTGGTTCATTTAACTCAAGTGTGCTAACTAATTTTGTTACTGATAATGAAGTGTTTTAGATATAATTTAGAGATTTAAACTGGCAACAGGAACAACAACTATCAGAGAAAATGTTTGTAAGATATTGAACTAATTCAAGAAGGATTCGGGAGATATCAGATGGAATACTACACATTCATCAAGGAGGAAAGAGTAAAGTATTTATGAGATAGAATCTTGAGTTAACATCTGAATTGGTGATGTGAAGAAGAATTATTAGAACTGAGATTATTTTTCATTTTCTATTTATAACTGAAAAATAAATTCATTGGCGAAACCATTCATTTCTGATGCTACTTGTGCCTATTACATATACCCAAAAATAAGTGAAGAAATGAGAAAAAGAAAACAGGGTTCTAAAAACATGTATAGTTACCAATTTACTGAGTTATGCAAGTATGCAATAATTGGAGTGATCTAGCAACCACTGTAGTCATGTCTGCTGTTATTCATATTATTGCTGAAATATGGACTAGTAGAAATAGTATCGAAAGCATGAAATTATCCTATCATCATGTGAAGAACAAATCTTTTGCTGCTCTGAATCTCAGGGTAGTATCTGCACAGGTAATGTGTTCTCAACTATAAAACAATTTAAGCTTTTGAAATCATTCACTATTGCTTGCAAACCAAGGAAAGAACGCAAGATTATTCAAGTTAACTGGTTTCCCTCGGATCATGATTGGATTAAATGTTATTTGGATGGAACATACATGAAGCATCCAAGTACTTCAGCTTGTGGAAGAATAATAAAGAACTTCTTAGCAGAGAATATGGGATTTTTCTCTATATCTCTTCAGGTTAGCTAGGCATTTGAGGCAAAGGTTATGGAGATTATTCATGCTAAGATTGCTAATCAGAAATCTTAGAGAATCATATGGTTGGAAAGTGATTCTACATTGGTGGTCACAGCTTTTTTCTTAACACAATCTGTTGTTCCCGTGGAGATTGAGGAATAGATGGATGAATAGAATGGAGATTTTAAAACATATATATTTTCGTTTATCACATGTTTTTAGAGAAGAAAATAGATGTGTTGATAGCCTAACTCCCTTCATTTCATATGATTTTTGCAAAGATAAATGTTGGCTTCCACAGTTTAGATTTTGGTAGTGGATTAGGTCTGACCCCCTCCCCATTTTTGTATTATATATGTATATGTATATGTATATGTATATGTATATGTATATGTATGTACGTGTGTGTGTAATTGGCTCCTGTGTTCTAATTCCAAGATTTTTGTGATCTAAAACAAAAAAAAAAATATCATTGGTTACTGTCTTCTAGATGCTCAAACACAGACTTCACCTTGACATCATTAGGATCATGGCATTGAATTTGAACTCAAACAATGGAAAAAAAAGAGTATTGAAACATTAATCAAAAGATGCATATACAGATGATTATTGAATAACGTAACTACAACAAATGTTAAGTTTCCAGTTGTTTTGAAAGTCAAGTATTTCAGGAAATAACCTTGACTTGTGCATTTCACTTAGAAGGCTAAGTATAATCTGAACAGAAAAATTAAAATTAGACACAGGCATAAGAAGAGAACACTTGGCTAATTTAAAATATAATTTCTATATTTAGAAGTTGAACTGATAAAAATGCATCTATGGGTATAATGACAACATGTATTTACCTGTACAAAGGGAATTTCCTGCCACCTCTGGCTATGAAATCCTGAGAACAAAATAAAGTTGAGTAAACAATCTGAATATGTTACAAATAATGGGAATTCAACCAGAGATTGCAGAAAATGAAATAAGAAACACAATATTACAGTAAATAGGCTAGAACTTTAAGGGACTAGCCTCCTCCAAGTCCCACTCTTTCCACTGAACTCTATCCTTCTTTTAACAGACTTCACACCTTCCTCGATGCTCACTCTGCCTCTCCACTTTGCCAGTTGCCTAGCAGTAACAGATTACCAAAAATCCCCCAGGCATATACCCTTTTCCCTCACTTATATTGCTCATATCAATCGTTAATCCATTACCTTTACCTTTAATTTCTTGTCGTTCACATAGGCAGTAGTAATAGATATCTATCAAAAGTTGACTTTATGAGTGCTTGTATCCTATCCAATTCCTATAAATTCAAAGCTTCTAATATATGCAATTTATAAGCCATCAATTTGTTTGGTATATGGGAACTTCAGCAATTTATTATTCAATAACAGCTTTTTTCTTTCTCGATTTATAATAAAAAAAATGTAATACTGGTCAAATAACAGTAACTCAACAAAAACTTCAAAATAAGATTTTAACAACACAAGATGCATGTTTCTAAAGATAATATTTACGTTCAGTTCCACCCATTAACAAATTTCGTTTGAAAATTTGAAGCCTCAAGAAATGCCTAATATAGAAGGTTAAGCTTCCAAGGGAACTCGTAAGGACAGCATCTATTGTCTAAGATAAAGATTTGGTAATGTTAGCATTGGTTCACACATACTAATTTACACAAATTGGAAATAAATATAGAAGGCCAAGCTTCCAAGGGGACTCTAACATATAATTTGGTAATGTTACCATTGCTTAACACATTCTAATTTGCACAAATTGGTAAGTGAGAAAGAATAGAGACAATTCCAAATATTGAATACTCTCATTTTAATCAACAGAAGCTTTATAATTGAAACATTACCTGTGTGAAGACACCTTTTGCTTTGGAAACACGAAGGCGAGTTGCAATCTCTTTTGGGGCAAAACTATCAGCTATTGAGACTACAGCGCATCCTGCAAGGACAATGGCTAAATAGATTATTACGGCATTGGCTGTCATTTGCATGTCAATTGCGATTGCATCTCCCTTTGAGAATGTGGCATCTATTGCTTTAGCTACCATCCTGCAAATAATATGGCAAAGACATGCAAAAAAAAGGTATTACTTTGATTCTAAATCCTAAAAGGAGAAGAAGCAAAGACAAAAAGAAAAGTGAGATACAAGTAGAAAAAGAGTGGAAACAAAGACTACCAAATTCACACACATTTACAATCCTGATCATAATTACAAACTTAAATGTACTGATGCAACTGAAAAATAGCTCTTCAAAAGACTGAACTAAAAAAAAAAGTCAAGAGATCAGACTCCCTACATTGAATAGCACAACTTTGGTCGAAAAGCAAGAGTGAGAGTTAAAAGCCCTACATTACTTGTTGTCGGAGTTGTTTAAGCGTGATACGATTAACCTCGGAATCATCAAAACCTTCATCTCTCCAAACGATGGCTAAACTGTCATCTGGTTTGTAGGGATGTGAACTGGGTTGCACACAGCAATCAGCAATGTTGAGGACAGAACCGGGAAGCCAGGTCCCTCCATGTCTAGAAGGGTCAGAAGTATCCAAAATGCACTTGGGAGGTTCAACAAAGGTGATAGAAAGTTCCTTG
>Ga0123342_1007099_pt1 | contig 15040 bp, 7 predicted proteins | sample Turbeawhitnodule_FD_89960 | JGI IMG/M metagenome (GOLD analysis project Ga0123342, IMG submission 89960) | Root nodule microbial communities of legume samples collected from Mexico - Turtle bean Mexico white nodule | ecosystem: Host-associated > Plants > Roots > Nodule | place: Mexico: Nepantla... | reverse complement strand
AATTATTTTTTTTTTTTTTTTATTTTTTATATATTTTTCTTTTTTTTTTTTTTTTTTTTTTTCCTATCATTTAACCTAATCTCTTTTTTTTTTTTTTTTTTTTTTTTTTTTTTTACCTTTTTATCAATTAAATAAAAATATATCATCATCTATATTTTTTTTCTTTTCCGAACATTGGTCCCAGGCTCTTGTTCTTACGTTTTTTTTACCTTTTTTATCGAGGATATTTAAGATGGGTGTCCAAATTAGATTAATGAATTGATTTTTGGGAAGGATTGTCGAACTTATAATTATATATTGAATAGTAATTTATTTGCAGAAGACTTTTACGCTTTAAGTTAGTAAGAATTTATAAGATAATTAAGTACAAGTGAATGAGAAAATAATTCATATCCATAGTAATAAGAATATTCACTAATATCATATTTATAGCCTTATATAATATCTAGATAACTGATTCTTTTATCAAATGTGTAGTTGAGTTCTATAAAAACGAGTCAATTATTTTTTAGTACTAATAGGATACATAATAACTACAATAACTACACGTGTTTAATATCTGCGGTTATGAATAGTTAATAGATGATCGGTCCTCAGTAGTAAAGTATTTTTCATGTTTAAATAAGAGATGAAGCAGAAAAATAAATTTCCAAAGTAAGGAAAATAAAATTAAGTTGTAAACATAGTGTTATTATTGTGTCAGGAGTTAGGATAACAGTACCTACCGGTTGAACAACTGAATTTTTTTTTTTTATTTTTTTATTTTTTTTGTTTTTTTTTATTATTTTTTTTTGTTGAGATTTTGATATGAGGACACTTCCAAATGTTATCTTATGTTGAAATAATTATTTAATTCGGTGCAATAAATATTGTAATAATGATATATATTAGTTTATTTATCATATGTGATACTGATAGACATAAATTAAAACGTGCATTACAAATAATGTTCACATTTTTTATACCATTTAACTATGATTAATATACACTTAGATTTGTATGGTTCGATCAGTATCACATACGAAGAGACATTTGATCTTTGACGGTACACATAGATTTTTTAACTCCAACAACATAATATAGATAAAGTGAAAAACTTGGTCTCTCTAGTTTCTTCAGCCCACAAGCTAGAAAAGGAGAAACCGAAGGGTTATGAGATGAACTACTCATGAAAAGTTGCAGCTTCTGGGGAAGGAAAGATAAAATGCCAGGGCATATAAGCATTAGTTTTGTTAGGCATTGCACCAAAGTGATGACTCGTTATGGTTACATCAATCCCTTTGAGGAGCTGATAGATGTAGAAAAGCTATGCTATAAAGCTTTGTTAAGTACTTGTTTTTTAATGCATACATTTCTTTATGGCTAATCACTTTTTTCTTCCAATCAACCCTGAATGAAAGGGTCACACACCAGAACTAATCCTTTTATGCAAACTAAAATAGCCATTATTTTGCTCTCCCTGCAACAACAGCAACAACCAATTATTAATTTCAAATTGTTGTTAACCAACAACTTACCATTAATCGACATCGTACGATGTTTCTCATATCTTTGAGCATTGCATACACACGCCAACAACAACTTATATATAATCAAATCATGCCCTACGCCCCAAGCAGACATGTCTATCACCCTGAACATCCATTAATGGTAAAATAAAAGCATTGCAGAGAACCACATGACTGCCAGCTACCTAGTTAATTGTTCAAACGAAGTAACTTGACTCATACTTTATTAAGCAAAAATCCTAGTTGCTTAGGGTGTGACAGTTTTTGTGGTAGGAAATGGAAAAGTTTTATGTATCCAGATTTACAAATTTGTAATCTAGTAATTACACTTTCTTTCTGTATTCCAGGTGTGGTTTATTGCTAGTATAGTAAAGGTTATAACTCGTGACATAAAAGTAAGTGAAAAAAATTGTAAAGTATAAAATAGTTTTATATCTCTTCCTACTAGGAAGATGAGACCTATAAAACTATTGAAGTCTTCTTCTACTTCCTTCGGTCGGTCAGGTTGCTGGGTGATGAACTGAGATTCTTCTCGTCCTCCTGCTTCTCTTTTGACACTCGGTCTCGGATAAACGGATGGTGGGGTACCTGCGAAGGCACTCCGACGCTCAAGTCAGTAAAGCGGATGATGGTGTTTTGGTAGGCGAACAATAATAAATGACATACCTTTTTCCTTGGGATGCGTGCCATTTATATTATTCTAATGGGCCTACCTTGTTGGGCCCGTTTATCGGAGTGGATACTGCTTAGGATTTTATTACCTAATTCTTAATGACGGATTAACTTCACTGACCTTGGTTTGAGCATTAACGGTAATATGGGTTGGCCGTCGGACAGGATTCCATGGTCTCGGTCGTCTCGGCCAAGTCTCTAAGGTCTTGGCCAGGTTTTCCTGGTCTCGATCGGGTAGACCGTCGGCCTCGTCCTCTCGGCCAAGTCTCTTAGGTCTCGGCCAAGGTTCCCTGGTCTCGGTCATGTAGATCAGGTCTCGGGCAACCATGTGGGTCTCGATCAGGAAGACCAGGAGTCGGTCTCGCCCCATATCGTTATCCAATCAATGCATATCATGAGTGTGTTGATTTTTATAATAATTATTTAAAAAAGTATATTAATATTAATTTGTGGTTTGATAAAAGTATATGATATACAATTATCATTCAACTCAATATTTAAATCGGAAGATATGATCCATAATAGGAAATGAATACTTATGAGGCGGGTATATATTTTTAGCACTCTCGAATAGTGAAAAACACGAATGAAAGGTGTTGGACTTGAAAGTAATGAAAGTGTGATGAGGTGTTGAGATGGATGTGTTGGGGAGTGCCCGTTTTATACCAATAATTGGAACTTCTAAGACTTAGTTTATTTGAGTTTAAGGCAGCATGATGAAGCTAAATCTAGTGGCAACCTATCTTTACACGTATGAGAATGAAGCCATATGGGTTCTGAGGCTTGGAAGCATGTTGGTGTCCCCATTAAGCATCCCAATATCTTCTGAAAATCAACCACTTTGAGTGGATTCCAACTCCTCCTCAACCATTTATAAGATTCACAAAGTAGTGGGTTTCCCTTTCACACACCTAACCCTTTCAAAATAACCCATTAAACTAAATATCAGATCTCTTCCATTTAATAAAATATTACTATTTTTAGATTCCATTTTGTGGATATTTGTTTCAGAGCTCTCATAAATCTGGGTGCCCAATGGTTTAGTACCATCTCTTTTTGAGCAATTAAAGGTTCTATTTCGATTCAATATCCCAATTAAACATCTTCCAATTGTTAATACTAAGAGATGTTGGGAGTTAGAGTCAATAATATCAATCCTCTGCCGTTATAAGTGCTTCTCTTAATTAATTTATTTTCTCAGATATCTTCACTTTATAGCTTTAGGAACTGTTTTAAATATATAAGATTACAATTATAAAAATATTCTCCACACTCAGAGTTCCTGCCTCCCTGTTATGGTGGCAACTCCTAGCTCAAACTCTCAACTCAATCTCATTATATTTAATTAATTAAGAATTCAATATATTTTTCTCCATATATTTTTATTATAAATTTTTTTTTTCTATTTTAAACTTTAAATCTTCTAAATATTTATAGTAACAAAATTAAGATTGTCAATTTTTTTACATAATAATTTTCAGTGTGAACTAGTATATTAAAATATTTTGTACTGATTTATCACGGTCGTTATAATATTATAATATGGTTTATTCTAAAATTCGTTTATTATATCGATTTTTTATTTTTTAAAAATTCATTCTAATAATATTTTTTACGTCAATTTGGATTAGATACAAAACTCAATTTTACATAAATTTTACGTTATAAGTTATAGAAGATGGTTAGACCCATTAATAATCTGTTGTGACTATGTTACTTTATAACTTTTGTCTACAAAAGGATAATAGATGGAGGAACAGGAAGGAGCTGTTTATTAGTGAGAATCTGAGAGCATTATTGTAATGTAGTATATATCTCCATGAGTTTTAATTCCCTGTGATTGGTAACTACGTGACTATGTTCGCAGCACCTGGACCATGTGATGGAATAGGATGGATAGTTGGAGCATGTGATGGAATAGGATTGATGGTTGACAATAATTGAAGTGTCTTCAAGGGCTTTATGATTCTTGATGGATGTAGACTGGTTAATCCTTTGACATGTTGCTTGTCTTATTTGCTAGTTTAGTGATTTTATGCATAATTCATCAGGACACAAAATAGTAGGAAAGCCAAGTACAATCATGGATAATGATCGATAACAAAAAGAGGAGCCATCACAATGGGTACGGTTATGATCATATAATTTTTCAAATATTTAACCACATCATGACTCCACCCTCTACTGCCATGTCTACGTTTTGTGCGCCTCTAACATGCGTCTCACCTCGTCATTGCCCAAGTTGCCTCGTCCTACCACATCATCATGTTGTTACCCCCCACATTCCCCTCCTTGTGTATTCCTGTGCACATTTTCCTTTGGAGTTTACATAGTATTTTCTCATTTTATAGTTGCTTTTTTTATAATCTTTTTAAAAATCGTAGAGTAAGTGAATTTCATTTAATAAATTTTATTACATTGAATTTGCATAATGTTATTACATTGAATTTGCATAATGTTATGTATTCTAATATCAAATTTTGATATTTTAATACTTATTCTGGATATAGCATATTGAGTGGTAGATTAAGTGAAAGATCAATAAAACTTATTTAGATGCATCTTAAGGTATTTATAGTAAATATATTCATAACTTTTGTATTGTCATTTATTGATATAATAATGTTTATTTTGAGTTGTAGTACAATAAGCAAATTCGATCTATGAGTGTGTCTAATATGTGATGTAGTATATGACGACCATTGTTCGAGTTGATATTAATAAAGACTTATATGCTATAACCCACCAATAACACTCTTAAATTGGATTATTAATTATAGACTTATGTTAATTTAATTTTAAATATTTTACTTTCTCAAAATATACAACTGTTAGATTCAGAAGTAATTAAATATGTCACAATGATATGAATCCAAATAGAAATGGCAGCAAAATTGGGAATTTAGGGTTACATAACGGAATAAATTCAAAACAGTAACAATAGAAATATGGATAAAGGAAGGCGCCACAAACAAAGTTTGATAAGCCTAAGGATGATCGTCACAAGAAATGGTGAATTCTTGATAAGATCGCAAGATGCAGGGAAAAACCCTAGCAGATAAATACTCTCTCTTGCCAAAATATTTGTCCTTCATTCTGATTTCGAAAAGTGTATAAATATAAATTGAGTTACGTGTCTTGACTCATTTGTAAGTAAGTAAAATAAAAATACAATCCCTAAATTTCAAGAAGTGATCATTTGTTTCAGGGATTAGGTTGATACCTTGTAATTGGTTATGAGTTCAAATCCTAACTCTAAATAAAATAATAAGTATTGCAAGTCTGGTCTCGTGTAATCAATTTAGTTTTTTTAGACTGAATATGCTTAAGTTTTTATGGAATATTTTGTTGCTTTAAAACTTTGTTTTAATTCATAAATTATATTTTATATACATTTGTACATGTGAATTACAGTTAGATTCGTTATATATGTTTGAGATGGAATCCACTATTTGCAGGTTCAAATTTTATGAAAAAAAAGTTTTTTTTTTTAAAAAGCAACACATATGATGAAGGTATGGAGCAAACCGTCATCGTATTAACACTTTTAATAACGATTTATAAGAATTATGTTGCGTTTACATAATTTTAAAGACAACTTCGTTGTCATTTTCTCAATTTGTTTATGATAGATAAGAGTCAACTTCTTATTATTAATTTTTCTTACGATAACGATTTATTACAAAATCGTCTTTAAAACTCTATTCTACTACATTGACATTTTTATTAAAATATTCTAAAACTAATTTTAAAAAGCTATTTTAGACGTTATGAAAAGTCTAATGTACTTTAATGATAGATAAAAAAATATATTTATTTTATTTTATTAATAATTAATTATTTCTTCTTGTTCTTAAAACAGGATAATTAGAAAAATGTTTATTTACTGATTACTGTTTTCGACAACATTTCAATTACTGTTAGAATTTAGAATTTATACAGACACTTTAAATGCCATAAATTTCCCTTTGTTGCAACATCAACTGCAAAAATTAAATTAATTAGAAGGTCGATAAGAAACAACTTTACAGAATTAATACACAACTATGAATTATTTTAATAAACGTATTTCTTTATTATTTAATTTATTAAAAGGCATAAATTAGATGTAATTACATGGTTCCTTTTAAAAAATTACGAAAATACATTAAAAAATAATTTAAATAGAAGAAATACATTATTCCGTAAAAGAGTTTTAGTAAGTAATAAAAATAGTTTTGGGGAAGTACATTATTCTGCATTTTAACTTATGCAACGTTCCAAACTATGTTAATGTTACTTGGATTTGGATTGCAGTTATTGGAGACATCTGGAGACATAAGGAGAATTACATCTTTAAAGGAGCAGTGATTAATCATTTAGAGATTTTTTTCTTGGTTCTTGGTTAACTTCCAAATGTGATTATACTTGTTTTTTTTATTTTGATTGGTGTCTTTATCTGAGAACTTGCTTGTTTATTATCAAGAAGAACTGTTAGTTTGAGTAGGTGGTATTGTGATGTTTCTTATAATAGTCTTTAGTGAGTTCTGAGGTATTTCTTTTATTTGTAGTTGTATGTATAAGGATTGAATCACCCCTAAAATGATTTTTATTAATTTATTATTTTTTGTTGATAACAAAAATGTAATAAAAATAGTTTTAAGAATATAATTATTTACAAAAATGAGACTAAATGATAAAACCATTAAATCAAGTTTTTATTTTAAAATTTTAGCTAAGACGTTTAGAAAATATCATCCGACAAACAAAATTTATCTATTCCATACCTGCTTTTTGAATTTAAACACTTCTAACAGTTACTGCATGGTGATGGAAAAAGACCCAAACCAGGGTTAAGGTTTTCTGTGTAGATCATATACACCGTGATTTATTTATTGACACAGTGTGCCTGAATTATATTTGTCTGAGTTGGATTTTATATATATATATATATATATATATGCTTGTTTACAATACTACCCCTCCCGATTATAAGTACGTACTTGTGGAAAGTAAATAAGAGAAGAATGGATAAAACACAACAAAACCTTCACTCCTATTTCTTTACCATTCTTTTACCCACCACCGCTCATTTTTTTTAAATTTCTTATCTACAAAACATTTCTACTTTATTTTTATAATATTTTATTTTAATAAATATTAAAATAAAATAAATATAATAAATAATAAAAATATTGATAAAATATGTAAAAGAAGAAAATAAAAATATTTTTTTATATTTTTTTTCTAGTTTGTACTTACCTGTTATAAAGTCAGAAACACCTTCAAAGTAATTGTACATATCCGATAATTAGACTTTAATTACATCAATGACAATTATAAACGGCTTATTCAAATAATTTACTACTGACTATTTATGAATATAATGCAAGATCTATAAATACAAACTCTCATAAATATAATAGATCGTATTCAATACTTGTACACTCATATATTTTGCATATATACTACTGTAATTGCGCTCTAATTACTTAAACATCCGAAACGCACATACTTGTAAAATAATACAAAGATTTTCATCAAAACATAATTATTTTTTAAAATAGTAAAACACAAACTTTTACTTCTTCATATCCCTCCCCTTGTTTAATTTTTTTAAGAAAAAGAGAAAGAAAATTTTAATTTTTTTATTTATTTATTCTATTTTTGAAAATATTAGTTTCATATTATTATTAGTATCTATGATATATAATTTTTTCTTTTAATGTTTCTTATTCAAATTTTTTATCTATTAATATTGTTTAAAATATAATAATTTAAATATAGTTATATTTTTTTAAGTTCTTATATTCTAATTAATTAAAGTTTTTTTTTTTAAAAATATTTTTGTATGCAAATTATTTTTAGGAAAAAAATAAAATCTTAATTGCTATAATTTTTTATAAGTACTTTTAACTCTAACTTATTTATCATAAGTTTTTCTTTTAACAATCACGTTTCTCATAATTTAATTTTGATTCAATTATTGAAGAGTTCAAAAATTAGTACAGTAAAGAACCAAATGAAAATTAATTAAACTGAGTACGAATTAATGTACAAATTGATTTAATATTATTTATTATGTATACTTTAAAACTAAATAAAACTCATAATATGTACATACACATTAAACAAAAACATTATATTGCCTAATTGGTTAGAAATCATAGATGTTTTAATAAATACTTATAATAATAATAAAAAATAATGTTATATAAATGTTTTTACTTTGAGTCTCTAAAGGCAAAACAAAATAAAATATGAAAAGAGATATGACTGACTATAGTCCAGATGATTTGGAACCATGTGAATAATATTATATTTAAAAGCATAATAAGGTTGATGTTGAAGAATTATTCTACATGGCACAACTTTTGACTGGATATAGATGATCCATAAAACTTCTAGAACTATATTCTCTTACTCAACTCTTAAAATTTATAATGTATATGATTATATAATGTCATTAATGTATTGAGTATGTGTAGGTGCTATCATATACTTGTGTTGTATGTGATTATTATTGCAGATGGAATAAAGTAACCATGTGCAGCATAAACTTATGTTGGTGGGAGGAAAACTTGTAAATTAAATGCAAGATATTATGATATTGTGTTTGATAGTTTGTTTTTTTAAGTTAGTATGTGTTGTATGAGTTCAAATTGTGGGAGAGAAACACTTTTGTTCTCGAACTGGTTTGGGGACAAGGAGAACTATCAACTTCGGATGATACGCGGTCGGTCTTGACGTGTTCGGCTCTCCTTCAAGCTTCTTCGTCGAATGGTTCCTCGGATGTGTGGGGTACCTGTAGATGACACTCAAACGCTCAAGTCAGTAGGGTATCGTATTCGACTGTCAGAATACTGTAGTTAATGACGTACCTTTTTCCTTGGAATGCGTGATATTTATATTACCTTGATGGGCCCTTGCTGTTGGGCCGAATTAGGGGGTTACTTAGTGACTAGGGTTGAATTAGGTCATCCCTTAACCATGAGTTAACCTTTGCTAATCGGGTCAATTTTTGACTTGAGCATCCTATGCTGGTCGGCCACGTACGCCACGTGGTCGACCTTGTAACTTAAGGTGGGATCTGGGCGTATGGGTTGACCGGGTCAAGGGGACCGGTCAGTCGGCCCAATACAACTTTAAAATTGAAGAAAGAGGTTTGTACTATTTTCTTATCTTTGTAAGTTGAGGTATTTGGGATAGTCAAATTTTTGTTGTAACTTGGTGAAACTAATGCAGAATTTTAATAGATCTTATTTTGTACACAATTAAAACATCCCTTAAATATTCTATTTTTAATGTTATCATTATTTGTGGATAAAAAAATACTTACAAAAAGTGATTTACAAATATTTTATTAAAATTAAAAAAATTATCACTATTTTAAAACCATCTTAAACTAGACTTTAAAAAGTAACGAAGGTGAGAAGTAGTATTTTCCTTAATGGGACATTAGTTAAAATTTTGAGAAAAAAGTATGGACCCAATAACTTTTATTGTCGAAGTAAGTGTCAGACACCAATATCAAGATTTCATAAATGGTTTTTGTAACTTTAGTTTTCTTTTAATTGGATGCCAAATGGACTAAGCGGTAGTTCCCGGCAACAATGCTACCCATAGTTTAAGATGTTTATAGGAAGTTTATGAGTAACCCTTATCCATAAACTTATATATGTATGCCACAGTCCAGGTCAAAATATAAACTCAATGAAGAATCAATATGCTATTAAAATAAACCTTTTATATAGCTATTTTAGACATTTTGTATCAGTTATAAATTCAATACACATCACTAATATAAAAAATGGGAAGTTTTTTTTATATCAATTAAAAATCAATATAAAAAATTTGATATATAACATCCATTCTAAAACATTCGATGTTATATATCACTTAGAAGACCCAAAGCATAAAAAAAATGTCATTATAAATCTTTTTTCGACATGAATTATTTCTAAGTATATCAACATCAAATGTAAAGGGTAATTTAAAAGTAATTCCAACTATAACTACTAATTAAAACTAAGTTAAACATAATTAGTAATTAAAAATGAATTAACTGTATATTGAAACTAAACTAACTATTGCACATAATTCAAAGATTAATTCTTCACAAAATGCTAACTTCTATTATTTAAAAGATATATTGCCCACTTTAAGGTCATGTGTCTAGTCCGATTGTTGATCATTTATGATGGTTGGTTGACCCTTATAACTGATGTAAAGATATAGCATACATTGGGGATCTCAATAACTTAGCTTTAACTACCCAATTAGAGTCGAATCATAACGAATGAGTAAAATATTGCAAAATATTTAATGGATATTAGTTTTTTATAATAACCACAACAATCTTTTATTTTTCCAAACAAAAAAATTGAGTGTTATATTATCCATTCTAAGAAATCTACAATAATCAAAGGGTTATGGTCCACATATAAGCCACAATAAACTTTTTTTATTAGTTACATTTGTATTAATATATAAATTGAATCAATTGAAATTAGTTAGCACGATTATAATAAGTTTAATGACGAACTAAATATTTTAAGACAAACTTAACATAAGTGAACCGAAATTTATCATGATGATATTATTAAAAAATTGTGTAAATTAACTTTATTAAGTGATTCATATAAAATAGATTTTGGACTTATAAAAGACTATTGGTTAATGTGAGAAGTTATTTGTTAAATAATAACATAATAATAAAAGTTTGTTGAAAGTTGTTATGATAGCAAGAATTAACAAGAAAACAAGTCAAAGAGTTTGTTGGTTAAAATGTAAAAATAGGGATTGAGTTTCAACTTTCTCACTCTTTTGTATTTTGATTAGCATGACAATATTGTGCCATTTGATTGATATTGGTGTCGGTATAAAAATCATTTATATCGATTCGTCGCATATAAAATTAGTAAGATGCTTCCTAAATATCAATTATTCACGTATTTATAAAAACAACTTATCTTTTAAGATTAGATGTTGATAGCAATTAACATTTCAAGTCTATTCCTAACACTCAAATATGCTAAGTATTATTGTTTAGGTCATAACCCTAAAAATACTTTCAAGTCAAATTTAAGATTATAGATCAAGAATTAGAAGCAAAACAATAATACCAATAATCAATCAAGAACAAAATATTATGTTAAGATATCACCTAAATACATAAGAGTTTGAACATATTACTCTCAATCCCAAAGGGTAGAATTAGCCACACATCTTCTAACACCTTCTATTCTCCCAATTGGGTTACAAGTCATTCAATGGTGTTTTCCTCTCAATCTTCCACCCTAAGGTCGAGCCTCAAGCCCCCTATTTAGCCTAATTTTCTAGGATTAGGTGACTTCGTGTGTCGCGCTAATGGGCTTGTTGATTAAAACATGAAATGGCCCAATAGTTCTGGTCCTTTCTCGCTCAAGCGAGATATATCTTGCTTGGGTCAGATGCTCTGATGATGATTTGAGCTTTTTGTGCTTTTGTGCGTTGTGGGGCCTTCCAGCTTTCTCCTTTTAGCTTATATTATTCCTCTTTAGCCCAATCATTTCCATTCTTTCCTAAAAACCTGAAATTAACACCAAATTTGGAAATAAAATGTTCTTATTCAAATAAAGATCATAAAATATGTAAAAAGGTAAAAATTCATAAATTAGAGATTATTTTATATATATTTTAGCAATTCATACTCATAAGTGCCTTTATTTTAATATGAAATATTACTGAAATTAGGCACTTATCACACTCCTTAGTGGTGTGCACATTGTTCTTGTGATACCGACACCTAGGAGTCTGGTCAGCGTTCTCGGGGCTCGCAGCCCTTCTCGACGGTGGGATTAGATTGAAACTTAAGGCCTCATCTAGAATCCTCCCACTTTCGACACTCAAAGGGGTGTACTTGTAAATCGGTGTCCCCGATTGTCCCTATGCCTATCTGCTCGACCAACAGTAGGTCGGCTTAGACGCTCGTTCTCCTTTTCCTTCCCCTTATCCCCACCTGCCTCAGCCCTGACCTGATTCATGAACTCCCTAAACTCTTCCAACTGCATGAACTTAGCAGCTTTCTACCTAAGCTCATCTAGGTTCACAGTCGACCTCTTACATAAGCTATCGGCAAACGACCCTGGTCGTAGGGCGACCATGTGATGCATGCCCACGTTCGGACTCAGATTTCGAATGTTCAGGGACACCTTACCAAACCTTTCCATGAATAACCTCAAATATTCGCCCTTCTCCTGGCGAATGTTGACCAGGGCGAACTGTGTCCCGAACTTGGACACCAACGTTTCAAAACAGTCGATAGAGTTTGGAGGAAGTCTCGCGAACTAGCTCAAGGCTCCTCCCTTCAGTGAGGTGGGGAACACTCGACACAGGAACACGTTATCTGAGGTGTATAGGCTTATGTGTATAGATTCCCCCTCTACCCACTTCTTCTTCATCTCTTCATTCTCTTTTCGGAGAGCAAGAATCTCCTTTTCACTCTTTCGTTGCATCTCCTCATTCTTTCTATTCATCTCGACCATCTCTTTTTGTAGAGACGTCAAAAGTATCATCTGCTCAGCATCATATATCCTCTCTCTCACCATACTTCTAGTTAACACCATTTGTTCTTCCACTCCTCCTCTCCTTGAACTCTGGACTCGAATGATACCTACAAAAGACACTCTGACGCTCAAGACATACTTTAGCACTCGACACTTAGTATTTAGTATAAGATGATTGCATCCTAGATCCTTTGGGATCTGTGCTTATTTATATAATTATCGTGGGCTTTTTGTCGTTAATGGGTCTAATAAAAACATATTAACAAATGTTGGGTCATTAATCAGTTTCGTTGTTGACCATGTCGGTCGGTCTGGATCAGGTGCCGAATAGAAGTCTTGGTCGTGCGAACCCTACCGGTACAGTAATAATCAAACAATTAAGAATAAATTACTCATTTACATTCACTCTTAATGTTTGTATTATATACTTTGTGGATAAATCTTTAAAATGACTTTATGCTCTGTTTATGAGAAGTCAACTCTTTAAAACCACAATGGACATCAAAGAAAAATTTCAATTTCAAAATAAATTGTTCCTTTATACATTCCAGATATTAGGAGTTTCATATTTTTTAAAGTTACCAAACAAAGATTTTACTCTAACTTTTTCTTTTCTTTAAGTTTAGTTTCAAATTTTATCACAATATTTGCTTCTTTACTCAATTATTATTTTTCTATTTTTTTAATTATTTCTTAACTTTTTCAAATATTTTCTTTAAATATTTTTAATATTAAACACTTTAGTCAACTAATTAAATTTAATTTAATTAACTTATATTAAAATTTAAATTTCACTCCAAAATAAATTATTCAAAACTAAAATATTTAAAATAATATTATAAATTCAATAAATTTTAAATAAATAAATCTATACAGCATAATATAAAAAAATTAAAAAGTTACATCTGTCGACGCATATTTTTTGTTCTGAACATATATCGTCGGTCTTGACCAACGCACATTCCAAATTAATTATGCCGCCCCATACGTCGGTCTAGCCGACACAATTAATTCATGTTCACTCTTAGTCAACGCAAATTTTAGACAACTAATTCACCGTTTTCTTGTAGTATTTAATCACATTTTTAACGAGTTGTAATCTTTAATTATAACCCTAATTATGTTTCACCGTTTTCTTGTAGTATCTAATCACATTTCTAATATGAATTATAATATTTAATTACAGTCCCTCACTATGTAATCTTACTTTTGAAAATTAATTTGAATAAAACTATAATAATAATTTTAATTAAGATTAACACAATTATACAACAAATGTTGAATCTAATTGAAACACAATACAATTCAATTAATACTAAAATAGATACACAACTCACTGATATATAGAAGGTGTTTTTGCTATTACAGCAGCACTATCTCATTTTACAAACTGTTTTCTAAGTGACGTAGTAATCATGTTGTAGAAAACATTTTTAGCACTCGTGATATAATCATAAACTTTTAAAGATCCAATTCTATACTATCCTTCTTGTTTTCCTTTCAGAAGAAAACTTTATTTTTAAAAACACTAATACTTTTAACATTATCGCTTAAAATTTTTACTATTTAAAAACGTGATATAGCAGCAAGTTAAAAATAGCTTTACTGCAATCACGTTATGAAATACTTTCTAAGTTTCAAAATTATTACAGTATTATTATTTAGTATTTTAAAAATTAATTTATAATATCATTTTCAATGAAATATATTTTTAATTTATATTCTAAATAAGTTATGACAATATTTATATTTATAACTTAACATGTTTACCGAGAAATTAATTTTATTTTGATAAAATTAATAATATAAAATATTGTTTAAGTGTAGTTATTGGGGGAGCATAGATGGTACTGCATTTAATCTATATTGCGGATTTTTATCATGATGGGGTTATTTTTATTTTTTTTTATCAAAATGGGGTCCGTTTAAAAAAAATTACAAATTTAGGCAAGTCGTGCCAATTTGACACGACTTCATATGCACAAATCGTTTCAATTTGACACGACTCTTCCATGTCATACTAAAGTCGTGTCAACTTGACACGACTTTTGCCCTGTCATACTGAAGTTGTGCCAACTTGGCACGACTTCTGCCACGTCATAATTTTTTTTTAAAATTTTATTGTTTATATATTGGGTAGTAAGTTATGTAATGCTAAAAATTAATTTGATACATAGTTTTCTAAGAGTGTTAGTTTTAGGGGAAAAAAAGTGGATATATAATTATTTTTAAATTATTTAATTATTTCAAAATAATTACAAATTATTTATATTATTTGACTTATTTAAAATTTATATAATTATTTTTAAATTATTTAATTATTTCAAAATAATT
>Ga0123342_1007098_pt1 | contig 15040 bp, 5 predicted proteins | sample Turbeawhitnodule_FD_89960 | JGI IMG/M metagenome (GOLD analysis project Ga0123342, IMG submission 89960) | Root nodule microbial communities of legume samples collected from Mexico - Turtle bean Mexico white nodule | ecosystem: Host-associated > Plants > Roots > Nodule | place: Mexico: Nepantla... | reverse complement strand
TGTTTGAAAAAAGGTTTGAAATCATTTCTCTTAACTTTTTGTTTTTTTTTTTAAATTTTTTAAATTTTTTAAATTTTTTTTTTTTTTTTTTTTTTTTTTTTTTTTTTTTTTTTTGAGGTTGGTGAATGGGCTTCTTAAAAATAAGTGGTCTGCTAGTGTTCTGTTGTATGCTTTAAGAGTTGAGTTGTACTAGTTTCTTTATTGATGCATGAACATGATAATAAGTATTTCTATCACTATTTAACCTTTTTCCAGTGATGGGAGTTCAAAAGGCGGTGGTTATTTGTCATTGGAAGATTGTCAAGGTTCTACGGAAACGATATTTTTGAAAGAAGGTTTTCTTGATTTTTTGAACAAGGTACATACAGACTGAAAGGTGTTGGCCTTATGATGATTTATTCTTGCATATAACACTCCTCAACAAGGATACACCTTATTGTTAAACTTAGACATAGTTCTTGGGCTTCTTCCTAACAATTAAAGTTTCTAGGAGAATTGGTCCTCGACATGATACAAACCTTTGTCAGAAGTTCTATTCTTGTTATCCCCATTTTTCATTATTCAGTTGAAATATCGCAAGGTAAAAACTGGCCTAGTCATGTCTACGCTTCAAGCCTAAAAGGCTTTTTGCATGAAGGGACTTTTTGGATACAAAATAGTTACTGGCCTTCTACTTAACAGGTCAAGCTTTAGAGAGAATTAATCCTTAATACTTACGTATAATTTCTGTAGTTTGGAGATCCTTCCCAAGCTATGCTGCCCCGAACTTCTCTTATGATTTTTTAATCCAAAATGATTTATTCTAAACATCACATATGCTAATAAAGAAGATAATACAAAAAAGATCCTTATCCTCCATTCCTGGTTATCTAGACCAATGCAATGCCATGTATCACTTTGAATAATTTATGCTTTGATTAGGGACGAATTTAAGAAAGGAAAGAGGATGAGGTAGGATTTACGATAAAGTATACAGGGTTAAGATATCAGAAAAGTTGATTTTTTGTGTGTATTGAACCTCCATCATTTGTATATTTTGTTGGTGCATACTTAAATGATTTCCCAACTACTTGGATCTTCCCAGTCATGATACACATCATATTCATTTTCCTAACAATATATTCAATATTTTTTCCTTTTATTCATTTCTCCCACATAAAAATGTTGTCTTCATAATGTTGCAGGAGCTTTTATCATATCGTTATGATAAAAATGAATATGAAGGCCTACCATTTGACTTTCACGGTGGATATGTTGGTTACATTGGGTAGGTGGGAATGATAAGCAATTATGTCTATATTGAATATACCTAAACGCTTAAGCATCTGTCAAACAATTGCTCCTAATTTTATCTTTATTTTTTATGCTATTACTTCTGCTTTGTGGGTATTATTGCTGCTCTTTCTTGTCCTTCCTTGTTTCTCTGATTTTATGCTTAGTTTGAATCTTATATTCAGTTATATAATTATCTCTAATTGTCATTTTTTTTATCAGCATCTCTAATTGTCATAATATGACAGTTTACATTTATTTTGAGTTTGAAATATTATGGATCCTCATTTTGATATTTTGGATGTTACGCTTCCTCTTGCTAAGTATGTTTACTTGCATAGTATTGTTATGTAAATTTATTCTAGAATATATGAAAAGTATCTATTATATTGATTCTACCAGTCTATAAGAATAATTTAGAGTATTTTAGATCATCTCTCAGAATTAATTTTAATATTTCTTTATTATCTTTTGATTTATTTCCTTATTTAATAAGGACTATAGTTTAGTATTAATACAAATAAAGAGCACGTGCTTTATGTTCTGTATCATGGTAGCACCTCATTTCTTAATATGTGAAAGTTATCTTTTTATAGGTTTGATTTTCAAAAACCTTTTGAAAAACAGTAAGCATAAGAGTTTTTTATACTGATTTATCTCTACCGCAAACTATATATAGTTCTTCGTTAATCCACCAAGAACCGCCAACTTTCAAAGAGTATAAATATTTTTTCATAACCAAGTATCATTTCAATTCTTCTCCAAACAATAACCCAAGCTTTATTTAAGATTATGATTTAGTATCAAATCAAATAAAGGTTAGTGTTTATGTTCTGTATTCATTATCTATCCTCTAAATTCCCTCCTTCAACCATCTAAAACCCTGTAATTTCAGCATGATCTCTTCAATGAACCAATACTAGTAACTAGACACATAATCGGTTTCTTATGTTGCAGGTATGACCTCAAAGTAGAATGTGGTGTCAAATCTAACTGTCACAAATCTAAAACTCCAGATGCATGTTTTTTCTTTGCTGATAATCTTGTAGTCATTGACCACAAAAATGACGATGTTTACATATTGGCTATACACGAAGAAAGTTCAAGTGTTACACAGTGGTTGGACGACACAGAGGAGAAACTTCTGAACTTAGATGGCTCTGTGAAAATGCCTTTGGGAAAACATGACTCTCATTCTTTAACACTTTCCTCAAGTAAGCCTGGTTTTGCTGCTGAAAAATCTAGAGAGCAGTACATTGAGGATGTTAAGAAGTGTCTAAACTACATTAAAGATGGAGAAAGCTATGAGTTATGCCTCACAACTCAGATGAGGAAACCAATTAAGGAATTAAATTCTCTTGGCCTGTATCTGCATTTGAGAGAAAGGAATCCAGCTCCATATGCTGCTTGGCTTAATTTTTCAAAGGAGGACCTGTGTATTTGCTGTTCTTCTCCCGAGAGGTTCCTGCAGTTGGATAGGAAGAATACACTAGAAGCTAAGCCCATCAAGGGTACAATAGCTCGTGGTGCTACGAAAGAGGAAGATGAACAACTCAAATTAAAATTACAATTCAGGTGACCTATATTTAGTTTTACACATCACTATCTCAACAAATGTTTCTACAGCTTCATTTTAAATTTTGGAGTTACTTCTCTTAAGACATTGTTTGTCGTTAATGCTTTAATAGTTTGAAAGCTATCAAAACTCATTAAAAAGTGTTATACTCCTGTTTGGTTGGAAATTTAGTTGTGATGTTTATTATGAATCTGTTACCTAAACTTTAGATGTTCAGGAGAATTTGAGGTCCAATTAGCAACCGGTTTTTCTAACACAAAAATGATACAGATACTTGATATCCAGAATTGTAACATGTTGAAGGAAAGTAGTCTAGCTTACTTTCAGTTGGGTAAGTCTATGGTGAACTAAATTGCTTTCTCTTTCAGCGAAAAGGATCAGGCTGAAAACCTGATGATTGTTGACCTTCTAAGGAATGACCTTGGTCGTGTATGTGATCCTGGTTCTGTTCATGTGCCGCGTCTCATGGATGTGGAATCATATGCAACTGTTCACACAATGGTGAGTACAATTTGTGGGAAGAAGCGGTCAGATGTTAGTGCTGTAGACTGCGTCAAAGCTGCATTTCCCGGTGGTTCAATGACAGGTGCACCTAAGTTGAGATCAATGGAACTTCTTGATTCTATTGAAAGTTGTTCACGGGGTATATACTCAGGCAGTATTGGATTTTTTTCCTACAACCAGACATTTGATCTAAATATTGTCATAAGAACAGTCATTATACATGAGAGTGAAGCCTCAATAGGGGCTGGAGGGGCAATTGTTGCTCTGTCAAACCCTGACGACGAGTATGAAGAGATGGTCTTGAAAGCAAAAGCCCCATCAAGGGCTGTGCTGCATTTTGATTAGAGCTCAGTATAAGTCAAACAGGCCAAAGGTCAGAAACAATACCATTCATTTCATCCTACTAATCCTTATATATTTTCATAGAATAGAAAAAATGTTGTACTATAGTAAGGCTCAATTGTTTTTTGGCTTAGAAATCAAATGGTTTTCTTTCCAAACAGGAGGGTTCCTTTTCAAATTTTATAGAAACATAGATTTATGTATTGTTGTAGCAATCTTTATGCATAGATGGTTGTGCTGGTTGTACTTCAGGGGTTTTCAGAATGTAATTCGGAATGAATTCCCGATGTTTTCATTGTATTCATTCATTTGGTGGTGAAATTGGTAACCCGTTGTTCTTCGATATCCTTTCTGCATGGTTCTGCTATTATGTTGCTGCACAATAGTGATATCTTTTTGTTTAGATGGCAGTTTGTATCTGAAATGAAAATGTTTTATAATCCACGACCCCAAAGTGATAAGCGAAGAGAAAATTTGGAACAACATAGAAGGCATTTCATTATGCTCAAAGTGCATTAATATATTGTTCAATTAATAGTGGGTATAAAAGAATTTGTTTGATTCAATCTTAAACTGTGCAAGTTCCCTTGCATGCCTCATGGCTTATTAGCAAAACGTGCATGTCTACATCCAATAAAGCATGGCACTGTTGACAAATATAGTCGTTGTTTAGGCATGATAATCAATCATTAAGCTGCGTTTATAGTGAACACTACGGAGAGAGATGTTTCATTTTAATCATTTTTTAGGGATTTGTTTCTTATTGTTATTTGTGTGAATACTTTTGTTTTCAACCGTTGTTTTGAAGCTTTAATTTATGATTTTATTATTAAATATTGGTAAAAGTAATTTTAGTCTTTGAAAATATTTCATTTAATTTTTTTCCTATTTTCATAACTACCGTTGAATAATTTATTTCATTTATTTTTAAAAAACTTAAAAAAATAATTTTCAATAAATTTATGTGAGTAATTTAACTATTTAAAATTAAAAAAATTAAAATTCTTCTTACTACTTTTTTTTTATCAATTTCATGTCCATTTTTTTCTATATTCTCTCTTCAGCTTGGTTAAAATCAGGTATTGTGGCTTTAGATGAGGTTGGGGTGTTCCCGACACAACATATTTAGATTTACTTTTAAATTAAAGTTGATCATGATTATTATTTTGGTGATCAAAGATTACTCTTTCGCTATACAAGCCAATATTATTTTTTAATTAATATTGTTCTTTTATTAGTGTCAAATACAATTCTTTTATTAACGTCAATTAAGATAATTTTTAATTGATGTAAGTCAGGATTTTTATTAACTATAGTAGGTCAATAATATTTCTCAAATAACTTTAATAAGATTGTTTCGCTGATAATAAACCAAGTTTTTTTTAACTTCGTTAATAAAACTATTCTTCCATTGATGTAAGTTAAGATTTTTTTAGCCAACATTAAGATTATTAGGATTATTTATACATTAATGTAACTCAACTAATTTTCAATTGATATTTGTTGATTTTCTCTATTAATCTCAACCAAACTATCTTTTAGTAAATATCAGCCAAATCCTTTAATTAAAGTTTATAATGACTATTTTTTGTCAATATTTATATAATATGTTATTGAGTGACAATTTTGTATTTAGTGGTGGTTGTAATACTCCATTCAAACAATAAATTAAATTAAGAGGGACACCAACTTTCACATAAAACCAAAGACAACCAAAAACAGTAATTTTATTTTATTTTTTAAAAGATTTTACTGTTTTGAGAGAGTATATCATAAAATCTTTATAATGTTAACTTGCTTTGTATAAGTACAAGGGACATTCTTTAAATATTTTTATTTATTTGATTTATTTTTTGTTAATAAAGAAATCAATCTAACATTTTTGAAAGGGGACTAGCACAATTATTTAATTCATTGTGAAAAATGAATAAGTTTGCAAATACCTATATTTAAGTGCCGTGATTAGCTCCTGAGTTTGCTACGTTATATAAGGGCCAATTTTGGTCATTGACCTCACTGCTTTTCATATAAAAAAAGTTTCCCTAAAACAGATTTTGGTTTGTGCAAAATATACAGTGTAATTATGTTTGCTGGAAATTTGACTTCGAACAATGAACATATGGTACCCTTATGGGCATCTATTTCCACCAAGATTGGGAAATGCACATGATTCATTACATAATTATCTTTGTATACATGTGCAACTTTTGTATTATCATACTTAATTTTGTCTTTACCTAACTGTTTTCTTACACATATTTGTGGAACTTTTGAATTTTGATATTGTAATTAAAATGTTTTAAATTGTGAGTAACCAGTTTTGACTATATTTGACTATTTGAGGACTATTGGGTTAATATGCCATGGTAGATTTCTTGCGTTCAGTTAGGTGGAGATTTCTTTTTTATATAAAGGTTGAGATATCCTTCATCTTTATTGATTATTTTATTTTACTGATAAAAAAATAAAAAATTATTAAATAAAAATTAATTTTAGAGATAAAAAATAATTAGTTTTTATATTGATTACATTATAAACCATTTTATAGACTAAAAAAATTATTGATTTCTAAATTAGTTTCTATTATTGATAAATAGTTTCTAAATTGGTATTTAATTATACCAAAGTTTTTGCTACTAAATTTAGAATCTAAATAATTGGTAGTTAAAACCTTTGTAGCTAATTAGATAACAATTTAAAAATTATTTATTAATAATAGAAACTAATTTAGAAACCAATAATTTTTTTAGTATCATCTAAAATAATATCTAATTTAGTTAATATAGCGATTAATTATTTTTTATCTCTAAAATTAGTTTTTATTTAATTTTGTTTTTTTAGTGTGCAATGTAAAACTTAGAATTTCAACTTTAAATTTTAAAAATAAATTAGAATTTAACTTTTAACTTTTGCTATTTTTTCTTTCAATTTACATTGATTGCTCCTTCCCTATTTTTTTATATGAAAATTTACCCCGTTTTGCTTTTTTGTTCTTATATTTTTTTCTCATATGTTTTGTTTTGTTGAACCTTGTTAAAAAATATTGTTATTTTACCTCAATTCCTTTCCATTTTTTCTTTTAGAAGTTTGATTTTTTTTTAAACACTTACTTTTTTTAAATCTTCTCTTTCGAATTAAAAAAAATCCAAAATTGACTTTTTTTTATATACACGCTTCTTTTTGAAGAGCTATGTCCAAAACTGTTTTATAAAAGTAGGTGAATGTTTTGTGAAAAGTAATTTTTCAGTCGCATTAAAAGAATTTACCCACAATGAACATCAACAAATGCAACACAATAATCTAACGTTCATTGCGTATCTCATAATCTCATGCACAACATCATATTATGAAAAGTCACATACTATCAATATCAAATTAATCAAAAACATCATAACCTTCTTTCTATTAATGAAAAACATCATATCCTTCTTTTTATTGATAGTGAATTAATTAAATTAAAAATATCCAACACGTATACAAAGAGCTAGATTGAAGTCTCAAAGCAAAATAAACAAAAATATAATATTTAACAAAAATTATCAACATTTTTTATCAATAAAAAACAATAATTAAATAAAGACCACTTAAAGGGTGATCAACCTTTATAAAAGAATTAAGAAAGAAAAAAAAAAAAAAAAAAAAAACAAAAAAAAAAGTAAAAAACATATAAAAAAAAATAAAAAAAAAAAAAAAAAAAAAAAGATAAAACCTCACTCTCCAACTTATGTCAAACTTCCAATAAAAATTATCAAGAATTCCTTAAAAAAAAAAGAAGAACAAAAGCGACAACAAACAAAATATAACATTACATCATACACCATACAGACATAAAAAAATATATAAAAATCATTATGTTTCCTAAACTTATACTTCAAACAAAATTATCAACTTTTTCACAACAGAAATCAACTACCCTCACCAGTCGAAGAAAACTACAACCAGAGGCTGATATGAACTTAAAAAGAAACATAATGTAATATGTAAGAAATAAAACTACAACGAAAATTTGTCAATAGAGAAGAAAAATGAAGAGAGATATATTATAATTAAAGTTGAAAGTATTGTTAATCATCCAAAATAAATAAACTAGGTCCAATAAATGTTAAAGCATAGTTTTTAAATAATAAAAGATCGAAACTCAGCTTTTCGTTATCCTCGTTTTTGGAGATCCTGTGTTTGTGGGCCTTACAAGAGAGAAGATTGAGAGAGTGGTCATTCATTATTCAAAAAATCTCAACAAAGAACAAAGAAAGGTTGAAAATCTTGGTGGTCCTATAAAATGCATTTCTATGTAGTGATCATCATTTCAAAAAAACCAGTCCAATCTGCATGAAGCGGATAACTAGATTTACAACTACACTCAGAATAGTCCTTTGAGAAACTATATCCTAATGTTATAAATTAATTATAAAGAGAAATTGTTTTCATATAAGAAATAATATATATTTGATCAATCAATAGTAAAATATTAAACTGTAAATATTTAAAATAAAATATATTAGACTATATGTTTTTTAATGAATGTTTATATATATCAGAGATAAAATTTTGGAAAACTTTTCTTTCACACTGGAAATAGTAAAAAACACACACTGTCTGATAATATATTAGACTATATGTTTTTTTTAATGAATGTTTTAAAAATAAAATAAATATAATTAAAATTTCCTTATTATCTCAGGAGTAACTGTTTGTTTCATTTTCAAAGTAACAATACATAATGTTTTCTTATCACATATATAATATAAAAAAAGAACATCATTAAAAATACTTTAAAAAGATAGTTGATAAGTTTTAGCCCTAAATTAAGAAATAGTTTTGTTTTATCAGCAAAGAACAAATAAATAAATAGAGGAATTAAAAAAAGTAGTACTACATTATCCATGTAACTAAGGAAAAAAAAAATACTCGACATCATATTAAAATGAAAATTGAATAAGTATTTTGGTTCCTGTCATAACCCTTTATTTCTGTCTGATATTGGTGCATGTTTTAATACATTACACTGTATAAAGTAGAGTGTTTTTGTTGTCTATGAAGTTTTCCACGTTATATCCATGAAAAGATGACACACTATATTCAGATATTATTAATCTTGTTTACATAAGAGAGGTAATTTTGAATTTGAATTGCTAACTATTCAGAACTTGAACATATGCATGTCCGTTACAAAAAATCTGATACCATACGAACTCGATATCTCAGCTTTTGTTTCCATTAAGCATTATGGTCAACAAGTTTTGTATAGATTATTGCAGACCATCACATCAACCACTGTTATAGATTCTATCCATTTGACAAACCTATTCTATATACACCTTATTCATATCGTACACATGATTCTTCATATCATACTCATACATCTCTGGTTTTGTAGTTAACCATCTTTTTTTATATGAACCTATCTATATATATCATGGAAATAAAACATTTTAAAATAGGTTTGGTGAAAGATAACAGGTCTCTTTCTTTAGAATTACATTGGATCCAAACACCACAAGCTTCATATATTTTGCTTTATAATAAAGCAGATAAATAAATAAATAAATAAAAGTATGAAAAGCATATATAAGAAACAGAAATATACTAGAATGAAGTGCATGCAACTAAAAGACGAAGTGTTGTATTAAAAGATAAACATAGTTGCAGATGACAACTAAGAGTGAAGTGACACATGCCTATAAGGGTTCCCTTGTGCATCAGTTCCATGTCTCTTCCTAAAACAAGACAAATAACATATAGCCCAGACACCACAATATCACATTATATATATAACAAAAAATAGAAAATAGGAAAATATTCAAAGTCAGCTTCTCTATGTAGTCGCCATCCAATTATGAAAATAGTATTTTTACTATCAAGAAATTATTTTAATATTTTGCAATTATTTACCATCATAAAGGAAATAAGAAGAGATGAGAGTGAAATATGCCATAGATAAAATAAATACAGTTTTAACTTTCTTCAACATAAAAAGTGTGGAGGCAATGAGAGGATCAATTAATAGTTTCATGCTATATTTGAAATTTAGTATAACATGTAATAAACTTTGATGGTAAATGTAAAGTTATAATGCTGTTATTGGAATCTTATGTGCATTAGCAGAAGAAGTGTTAGATCATGCAGTTAAATAGTTAAAAATAAAAAAAGTGAATCTAAAAATGATATTACTTTTATTATTGTAATAAATATATTTATATATATGGCTCGGCATGAACTCAGTTTATAGATAGATAGATCATGTTTCTTTCCTTATTTATCCAAAATAACATGTTCACAGAACTAGGAGTCAGTCATGTATTTGTATTAGAGATGTAAAGAAAGGGATCACACCCAAAGGAAACAAGTGAGTATAGTGTAACATGAAGTTTTTATATCAAATATAAATATTTCTCAAGAGATTTCGAAACATATTTTATAGTATAAGGTTTTATAAATAAATTAGCAGACACTATTATTTTAATGAATCTGATTATTTACATAAGTTGATGTACTTAAACCTTCAAGCAATGCAACGCGTACAAATATATAACTTTTAAGACCCAGCAGTAAAAAATGAATACCACTACAATAAAATATATAGTTATATCTGTTTAAACACGGAGTTAAAAAGGTTGTTAAATCACTACCAAAAAAGGGTTTTGAAATGCTTAAAATCTATTTTAATTAGACAGGTTTTGATCCTGACATTATGAAAGGGTTTTAGTTTTTACAAGTCAGTTTATCTATTTCCATCATGATTTCATGTACATATTATGAACAATAATAAAAGCGACTAAGAAAGCACATGGATTAGTTTGAAGGATGAATGGTTGCAACCTTAGAGTCTGTAAATGTGTTGTTAGTTTTGTTTTGATGTGTTTGCTTGAAAAAAGAAAAGAAAGAATGTGGAAGAGTGTTATACCATTTAGCTAGCAACATAATGATACTCTTACACAACAAGACAGGAGGCCAGACACTGCAGTTTGCATATAGCAGTGAAGAATCTTATAACATTTTCCATATCTGGAGACTTTTAATTAGCATCACACATGACCAAAATGCTTTTTCTAGTAGAAAAATTTACAGAAACCCTTTTTCTCCACAATCATCATACCCGTTTTAAAGGACAACGCTAGTTATTAGCTTCTGGAAACACCTCTTAATAAATTAAGTGAATTAGAGAGTGTCTGTGTGCTGAGGTTCATAATGATGTGCATTTGAGTGATGAATAAATACTAACAAAAAATTCACCTCAAGGGTGGGAAAGAAACCAAACCAAGAAGAATCATAGAGAAAGATGTAAAGTGAAATTCATTATTCATCCTTAGATGTAAAAAAAGCAAATGATATTCCCATGGCGAAAGTGAGACAGGAATAGTATAGAATCTACTTTCTCAGACTGAAGAGTACAATTAATCTGCCAGCAGAGGCATCAAACACTGAGGAAGCGGGCCAAGCCATCATCTTACATCATATGATTACTCTAATAATTTTATTCTCTCAACATCTCTTTCTTTCTCCAATGTAACCGCAGGTTACATTGCAGTTGCAACCTTCATTGCCTAACTTTCTTTTCTAATCTTTGATTATGATTGGATTCACAGGATTAGGATAATGCCATTATTAAGCTTCAAATTATTCAATCTATGCTCTTTCAAATTCAAACAGTTAAAAAAAAATGTTAACAAACTATATATCTTGCTGATAAACTAGTTACAATTAGAAGATCCTTGAGTTGGTTTTGCATGAATGAAAAGCTAAGTGAATAAAATGAAGATTAGGATTATGGTAATAAAAAATAGATGGGAAGGGAAGTGCAGTGAAATGTTGAGGGGGAGAAGAAAAACACAAAATCCTAGAATTGATTTCCCCAGGAGGTGTTAGGATGTGGGTGGTCCCACTATAGCCTGACCAATAATGTCCTATTGTAAGCTTTTGACCTGCTTTGACCGTATACCATATTCCCTGCAAACCAATTGAAAGTAGAGAGAGAGAGTGGTCCATTCCTTTTTGTATGAGATTCCCCAGTGGCTATAATGATAATCCTCCAGCTGCTACAATCATGCTTTTACTTTTCCCAGGATCCTTGCCTTTTTTACTTTCTTCAAGCCCTGGCCAGACATGCGTGTGTATCACAGACACCTACCTAAGCTCAAAGAGTGAAACTCAGTTCAGTGTGAATCATTACTTAGTAGGAGAACCTACCCATTGCCAACCTCAATCTCTCTTATACATACATTCATACCTGCACTTTCACAGGCCATACACCTTTGCTTCATTACACATTACACATATAAGGCTAAGCAACAAGAATAACAATAATAACCTCTCTTCTTCCAACTATTTCCCATTTCCCATTTCCCATTTCCTATTTCATTCACACCATCCTTCTACAATTTCTTCCTACCTCCAACACTTTCATGCTTCTTCTTCATCTACATATCTTAAATCAAACACTTTTCTTCAGCAATGGGGTTAATAAATTATTAAAAAAGGGTTGTCGATTTATCATACATTTGGTTAAAATAACACCACCTCTCTCTTCTTCATTATCCAGATTCTTTTCTACCCGCATAAAATATATATAATAAGGAGGCTTCTCATTACTCCAAAGGGTTTCTTAGCTTAGTGGTGACCAATGTTTGAGGGGGTAAAAAGTATCAAAGAACATAAAGAAATAAATTACTGTTAGAATACAAGGCAATATTGATCACGCAACCAATTAACCTTAGAAAAATTTCGTTTAACAGTGTGACAGATGACATATATCTATCAAGTGGTAACCAATGTTTGAGCGAGGTTAAGCGTAGCTATAAGGACAAAGTGAATAAATAGACTACTGTTAACAACATTGATCATGCAAATGACCAATTAACAGTTATGTTTCCGTTCTCACTGTGTGTTAGAGACGGGCTACGACTCCAAAGTGTTGTTCATCAACTGGTAATTAATCAATATTTGAGCCAGGTAAAATGTATTTAAGGACAAGATTGCTGCTAAAAACAACATAGACCATGCAAAGGAAGTGACCAATTAACAGTATAAATATTCGTTAGGATAAGCATGTTGATTTTGTTACTGTGTGTGTTTATAATACAACAATGTGACTTCATTTTAACCTATTAAATTAGTGAATCATAGGTCATTTTAGTAAAATTTGCCAGAGAGATAAGAGTGAAACAACAGTCTCAATAAAAGCCTGATTTTATCTAGGATTAATTTGACATCCATTAAAAATATACCCTCAAATCATAAACAGCCCTTATTAATGTAAGAAATTTACCCTGAAGAAAGTAGAATGAATTAAAATTTGTTCTTCAGGAGATGAGCAGTGCTTACTTTTAGGCCCTTGTTAATGTAAGGAATCATATTAAGCTAACTATGATTATCTTGGAAAAAAACTAGCAGAGATTATGTAGCTAGCAATTTTCTTCCATATATATAAATATATTTAATGGCTAAAGGCTATTAAAATAAAATAATTAGAATAATCATATGAATAGATGACTGTGTGTAACTGTATACTATATGACACAGTGTTGCTTCTTTTGAGGCTATTGTTGGTATAATCAGAGGTCATATGAAATGTCCATGAGACAGACAAGCATGGTAACAAGAAGGGTGAGGAAGTAAATTTTTTTATAACTTCCATGTTAATTGTCAGGAATAGTTATAATTTACGGTAACTTGGGGTTCTTGCTGTTTTCCCATGCCCTCTTTTCAAGTGGAGTGAAATGATTATCAAATTGAATGCAAAGAAAAAGAGAAAAGAAAAGAAAAATAAAAAATACACCCACATGTGAGCCCCCAGCTGGTAAATGAGGGAATATGTTTCCCCAACTTAACACTCTGCAGATCACATATGCATCACTCGCAAGAACCCTAGAAAAATCTCTTCGATTCAAGGTTTTTGCAATGATGAAAAAGGAAGATAAAAAAAGATGTACCTTTGTTCAGTCCTGAGGAAGCACAACCTGTGCCTTTGAAAATGACAATGCCGTGCTTTTCTTGAATAATTGGCCTATATGTATATATAGACTGTATATATGACCTCCAATAGTCGGTACAATTCATGATTAAAATAACAAACCAAAGGAAAAACAACTATCAAACAAAACAACTCAACCTCATACTATTGTTCATGCTCTTTTACCCACATAAATTTAAACTTGATCATGATCCTCTCCATGTATCTACATGGAATATGCTTGGCTCCTCATACGCCATCCACGGAGGTCATTGATGCTTCGATGAGCTCTGCAAATGGCATACAGGGAGCCAGGCACATACACATATGTATGCATGATGCGACAAACAAACATCAATTGCTTAATTAATAATAAGATGCATGTGGGTAATTAAACACATACATGCACAAAATCAAGTTTCTCCTCTAACTAAGCTCTAATTAGCCTCACCAAATCCTAAGGATAAGGAAGGCATGTATGATGCATGAGTGTATGTATGATACATAAAAAAGAGTGTTTGAGAGTAGAAGGAGCTTGCAAAGTAATAGACCTAGCCATATGATTAATACATGATGGATGATGATGAAAGGTAGGTGTATAGATGGTTGATGGGAGGAAGATGAATGTGGAGGGAGGGAGGGGGAGAGAAAGGGAGAAAAAGAGAGATTGGAGGATGGGATGAGAGTAGTAGAGAGTAAGAGTGAAGGGGATGGAGGTAGTATATATGGAGGGTGGGGGAGATGATATAGAGGATGGAACTAAGTCATAATCAAATGGGGTTGAAAGCCCCACAAAAACCCTACTGAATTGGCATAAAACAAGCAAACCAATGGGCTAAACGTAGGGGGATTAAGGTGTGGCTAATAATAGTGGGGTTTGTGTGTGGTTTTGAGAGGGAAAGAAGGAAGATGTGGGGTTGTGGTTGCACCCTGAAGCCAAGTTCCCCCACTAAATATAGAGAGCAACACAAGGAGCAAAGGTAGCTAGGTAGGGGTAAGAGGAAGAGTTATGAGAGAGAAATGGAATGGGGTTGGGTTACTAACCACGCAATTTCCTAAGCTAGACTTATGTTGTTTGAAATCTCCTTTTCTGGGTCGTAAAGCTAAGTGTGCTTTTGCTCTTCTCTGAAGCTCATTTTGTCTGCAAGTGCTTGGAGGACATGGATTCCTCATCACTCAACTTTCTTTAAATAAAAATAAAGCTAAAGAAAGATAAAGGAGGGGAAGTATTACCAAAATGTGCCTTCTTTTTCCTTTTCCTTTTCCCCCATCACCTCTATGTTTCTTTATCTACTTTTTTTTTTTTTTTTTTTTTTTTTTTTTTTTTTTTTTTTTTTTTTTTTTTTTTTTTTTTTTTTTTTTTCCTTTTTTTTTATTTCATTTTTCCTTCTTTTTTC
>Ga0123342_1007097_pt1 | contig 15042 bp, 7 predicted proteins | sample Turbeawhitnodule_FD_89960 | JGI IMG/M metagenome (GOLD analysis project Ga0123342, IMG submission 89960) | Root nodule microbial communities of legume samples collected from Mexico - Turtle bean Mexico white nodule | ecosystem: Host-associated > Plants > Roots > Nodule | place: Mexico: Nepantla... | reverse complement strand
TTACAAAAGAAAGACATCCAATGATGCTTAGTTTGCCCATATCTTCTATTTGTTGGGCTTGAGTTGAAGCTTGAACTTGTATTTGGGCTTGGGCTTGGGCTTTTTCTATCATGGGCTTGGGCCCCTTCCATCATCCATGTCTCACTCCCCTTCGGTGAGTTTACAATGGGCGTCCTTCAGGCGCTCAATGTGGCTCCCACCTAGGTTCACCCAAACACCTTGGCGTACCTTCAGGCCTTTCGCCTATTGTGTAACGTTATGCGTCTTCACCCCACACCCTCTTGCTTTCTTTCTTATTATACCTCTCACCCCGCCAAAAAAGGCCGCTTGGCATTCTTTGGTCGGCCGGCCGGGCAACGTGTTGTTTGATTCCTTCGCCCTTTCCTATAAGCGTTTTAAGGAGCGGTTTGTGAAGGTTATCATTCGGCCCGAAGCCACGACTTGTTTATTTGACTCGGCCAGCCGGTCGAGATTTCCCCTCTATTGGACTCGCCAGCCTTGTGATTTCAAGGAGTGGCCGAGGCTGACAGAGGGTGACGATGAGTTGGGGGTTCTTTCCCTCTTTGATGCCATCCGGAGGAAGCTTCCATGTCGGAGGCTGATCGATGCATATACTAAGGCAGCGCGGTGGGCGGTTGTTAGGGGTATGGGTTTTGTTTAGTATTGTCGGTCGGTCATTCTTGCGATTCGGTCGGTTTCAAATCGTTTCTAACTTGTTTGTTTCTTGTTGTTTTGAAGAGATCATGGTGCTAGAAAGACCAGCCGTTGTCACTGCTCTTGACAAACATAGGCAACGGGCAGCCGAACGGAAGGGCCGTCGCAGCATTGAGGTGTTGCCGCCAACAAGGGCCGACAGGGGCTCGGCTGGCCCCTCCCAGAAGTCCAAGTCCAAGAAACGCCCGAGGGAGGGTGGGAACATCGCCACTACCACCCGTTCCCCCGGGTCTATGCTGACACCTCCACCTCGCCGAGAGGTAGCCGAGGTAGCACCTCCCTCGCCCAGGCGCTTGGAGAGCGCGACTGGCCCTCCTAAGCCTGGGACTGGAGCCTCGCCCTCACCCTCGCCCTTTGACCTTCTGGGGGGGCTTCAGTTTACACAAAGGGTACACGTGGCCCTCCCGAACGAGACTCAGGAGTCTATCCAAAGCGTCTCTCCCTCGGACCTGCTAAGGAGCAACCTGAAGCTGATGTGTCGCTCTGTTGTTCTCGTCCAAAGTGGGATACAAGGGCGAGAACGTCAGGCTGAGGACGTCTCCCAATTGGAGCATCAACTGGTCGAGGCCACTGAAGATTTGAAGCAGTCTTTGGCTGCTAATAATGAGTTGTCGGCCAGCATAGCTCGGGAGGCGGCCGAGAGAGAGTTGGCGCAAAAGGATGCTGCCGAGGTGAGGCAGCGTTTGGCGGCGCGGGAGGCCGAGGTTTTGAGGGCGGCAACGGAGATTGCCGAGTTGAAGAAGGCGGTTGAGGAGAGGGATGAGAAACTCTCTGTCCTCAGCCACTGAGTTGGCCGCCCTCCAAGCTTCAAAGGATGAGGTCGAGGCTGAGCTCAACCAAAATTATGAGGAGTCAGGGGAGTTGCTGAAGCAGTGCTTCGACTGAGCCGTGCGTCAAGCCCATGTTCTTTATGGGGGGGCCGCCGGCCGTTGGTGAGTTCGACATGGATTGCGAAGTTCATCAGGGTCGGTTGGTTCCGAGTGCCGAGATGGGTGCTTTGGCGACGCAAGAGGCTGGGTCGACCGAGTCTGAGGAGGGCGAATGTATCGAAGTTCAAGATTAGGTAGGCTCTTTGCCGGGTTGTGGCCTTTTCTTGTAATCTTTTTGTTTCCTCCGAGGCCGGAGTGTGGCCTCCTCCTTTGCAGTCTTTATATATCGGCCCTTTCCTTTCATTCGGTTCCTTTTTGTTTTTGAGGAGATAATTGGCCTAAGTTAAACTTGTCGGTCTCTATCTGTTTGGGCGGTCGGCCATTGTGAGCGCTTAATCAAACGAGTTAACTTGGGCGATCGACCATTAATTGTGATTGCTTAATCGAACAACTTAAAATGGGCGATCGATCATTAATAGTGATAAACCGAACAAGTTAAAACGGGCGGTCGGCTCTTAATTGTGATTGTTTAATCAAACAACTTGAAATGGGCGGTCGGTCATTAATTGTGATAAATCGAACAAGTTAAAAAGGGCGGTCGGCCATCAATTGTGATTGAGTTAATCGAACTAGTTAAAATGGGCGATCGGCCATTAACGTGAGAGTTTGTTTGTCAAGTCATAGTGTTGACTTGGGTGTGTGTCGATCGGTCTCAGCCGGGGTGTGCTGGTGGAGACTTCGACCAGGCCGAGCCGAGAGAGAGGTGTTGGCAGGGTATGACTGTTGAGGGTTCATCCAGACCAAACCTAGTGGGTCAGTATCGGCAGGGTATGCCGGTTAAGGCTTCATCCAGACCGACCCGAGAGAGGTGTTGGCAGGGTATGCCGGTTAAGGCTTTATCCAGATCAAACTTGATGGGTCGGTCTCGACAGGGTATGTCGGTTAAGGCTTCATCCAAACCGAGCCGAGAGAGGTGTTGGCAGGGTATGCCGGTTAAGGCTTCATCCAGACTGAGCCGAATGGTTGCAGGAGAACAGTGCTAGTAGTTTGATGAAAATGCCTCGTTAAAACCTCCCTGGTAGGGTGAGGAAAGAGTGCGCAACTTTATTAAATTTAGTTGTAGTAGAACTTGAGGTGCGTGGAATTCCATGTCCTCGGTACAATTTTGCCCGAAAGCCAGTCTAAGTGATAAGCTCCCCCCTTTGCGACTTTTCGGACTCGGAAAGGTCCCTCCCAGTTGGACGAAAATTTCCCTTCATTTTTCCTCGCGTCGCTGCGCATCCTCCAGACGAGGTCGCCCTTCTGGAAACTCCTCGGCCGGACCTTTGTGTTGTACCGTCTTGACGCCCGGATTTTGCAGGCGGCCTCCCGAATCCTGCTTTTGTCACGAAACTCACTTACCAAATCGAGGTTGACCGCTAGGCTTTCATCGTTTAGGGTGAGGTCGAACATCTGTTGCCGTATGGTGGGATCGGCCACCTCGACCGGGATCATGGCCTCGACCCCGTATGTCAGGCTGTAGGGTGTCTTCTGCGTGGTAGTCTGGGGGTGCATATGTACGCCAAAAGTACCTCTATTAGCTCCTCGGTCCATCGGCCTTTTGCCTTGCCCATACGCTTTTTTAGCTCGTTATGTATGACCTTGTTGGCGGTCTCGGCCTGCCCATTGGTTTGCGGGGATTGTACTGAGGCCGTGACAGACTTGATGCCCAGGTCGTCATAAAAGGATTGTAGGCCTCGATCAATAAACTGTCAGCCATTGTCAGTTATTATTGTGTGCAGGACGCCAAATCGGCAGACAATTCTCCTCTATACGAAATTTTGCACATTTTTGGCCAAGATAGACGCAAGGGGTTCGACCTCGATCCACTTGGTGAAGTAGTCGACTCCCACCAGGAGGAATTTGGTATGCCCTTTCCCTGACGAAAAAGGATCGATAATGTCCATCCCCAAATGGCGAACGGTCATGGAGAGATAATGTTGTGCAACTCTTCCGACCTTGTATGATGGAGATGGCCAAACTCCTAGCACTTGATCTAATTAAAATGGATATGGATTTTAAATTCAATCCATTTATTTATTTGATATGGATTGAGATTGGATTTTAAAAAATCCATGACCAGCCCCTTACCTTAACCTACGATATACATCCTTAACCTATATGATACACATCTATTTTTTTTTTAAATTAAAAACTTACCATTCATTCTATATAAAATATGCATTTAAAAAAACAAAATCGGAATAGATTACTTTGTTATTGAAAATGAAATTCTAAAATAGAATAAAAAAATTGTATATTATATATTATAATTTTTTTAATAAATAGAAATGTAGTGATAAAAAAAAATACAATATACAATAATGTTAAAAATAAAAAAATATAAATACACATAAACTATAAATTCATATCTTAATGTTTTAATTTATCATAAGCGTATGTGTATTTCTGTATTTTTTAAACATTATATATTCTTATTTTTTGCATATATATTTTAATTTTATCATAAATTTACGTATTTTTCATATATATTTAAAAAATCAATAATATTTCATAGGTTATTTTTCTCTTTATACTCTTTCTACGTTGTCTCGGGTTTGATTTTTTATTTATTTTGGTTTCGGTTTAGAAACATCAATGTACATAGTCTTCATAAAACTACATTAGTTAAGTGATAATTTCCAATATCAATAATCTTTCATTTATAATTCGTCTTAAATATTTTTCTAACCATATATCTACCATTCTTTCTCTAAGAAAAAAGACTTTCCAATATTTTTTTTAAAATTATATATATATATAACTGCTATTTTAACTTAACTGTGTTTCCATCAATATAAATTTATGTATTTCTTATAATTATAAATTTATATAACAAAATTTTAATTTATTATAAACTTATTATATCTTCATTTTTTTTTAAAATCTCATAAGTTTATTGACGAACTTTATAATTAGGGTGGAAAATGAAATTTATATATTGTGGAGGAAAATACTACCATTAGAGTGGATAAATTGAAATATCTAATATATAAGGATATCTTTTTTTTCTCAACGACATGATGGACGAATCGAATAACCGTAAAATAAATAAATTCTACAAAATTTTAATCTAATATAATAGATTTGCATTGTTGTATTAAACATTTTGATCTTGACAGGGCTAGTGTATGTTTTGCGATATCAATCGTCTTCTCCCTCCTCAAGATTGTCATCAACAGGGATGTGACGATTCGTGTCAGAGCTATGGGGTAGAATTGGAAAAGGAGTCATCCAAGCATTTCACAATGACGTTCACTTTCTTCATCGTGCTTTTTCTGCTTCCATGGTGGCGGCGGTGGTGGTGGCGCTTCGAGGATCGGTCGGCGTCCTCCGAAGTAGAGTAGTGGCGGTCATTGCACAGTAAATCATGGTTGTCACCAGAGGTCATGGACAATTGTTAAGTAAAGTCCGGGGTTAAGCCTTTGTTTGATTCTCCCATATAAATAAAATTCTTCCATTACATGAAAGGAAGGAGAAGAGAGCACTACGCACGACTCCCATTTTCTTTTACACATTTTCCTTTTCGAAAAATTAACTTTAGAATAATAATAGAACGTACTCTTCTGCCTTTATTTCAATCAATTTTAAAATTCTCTCTTGGAAAACTGCTTATAAAAACTGTTTTCAAATATAAAATTGTTTTGTGGCAAATGATGTAATGACGGAATAACAATAAAATCAAACATGAATATAAGGATAAAATAGAAAAAAAACTTAAGAACAGTTAAAGAGGAAAATCCCCTTTATATATAGATATGAGAAGTTAGACCACTTAGCGGAAATGTTTCTCCATAAATGTAGATAAATAAATGTTCGGAAAATATAATGTCGTTCCCATAATAGATAATGAATGTAAAAAAAATGGATATACAAAAATAGGGACTTCATGTTTGTTTTTTCAAAAGGTGACAAAATAAACAAAATACTTAGATTAATATAAAAATTAAGAATAACTAATGGAACAATGATATTCATACCCTACTCACTAATTTCTTGCTCTAGTTACTCAAGTTATCAGTGGTTTCTTGGTAACTTGTTTTATTCTCATACATTTGTTACCTTAATTTAACTTTTCAAGTAATTGATTTTCTTATTTCGTGATTTATGTTTTGAATAATGATTTAAGTTCTGTTTGTTCTTATATTTTTTTAAAAATACTTCAATATAAATTTAAGTAATATTTATGTTTTTGGCAAATCATGTTTTCTAAGATTACCGTTTAGTCTAGTGCTTTTATTTTCAAATCTATTTATAAAAGAAATACAAAAAAATGAAGCTTTATTGATTTATATATTTACTCAAAAACTCAAACTTCGGCAAACACGAATATATAAATCTTTTCTTATAACCTGATTATTTCTGTATTAAGTCATGCGAGGTTAAATTATTTTATACCATTTTCATTTCACTCGAACTGAAAGTCTCCAAGTTTGTTAATGTAAATGAAAAAAAAAAATTCGCAATTTGCATTTATCTTTTGTTAAAATAAAATCTAAATTCAAATTTTCATGGAAAGCATTTCTGAAATGAAAAATTTACAAAAGTGTATGGACATGACATGTGTTGAGGGAGATATTTCGAAAATACATAAATGGAGTTTGTATTTACCAAAGAAGAGGGATTCGGTCATCTGATACAGAACAAACATTTTCTGTTTAATTGATTGAGGAAACATAGCAGAAAGGAAAAAGAGTTGCTACCCTATGCAAGTTACCAAATCAATGAGATAACCATATACACCATGATTTACAATCTTTTTCCCATGAATCTTTCTATTTATACTCTGTTATTAACTGTCCCGAATCAGGTTAGTTGGCTCACTCAATACGTACTTGGGTAGCTCATACTTTGCTCCTGCAAAACAAGTGAAGGATCAGAACAAGGTGAACCTTATTCTAGCCCCATAATAACAACACACAGGGTGAAGTAGCTCAAATTCTGGTTTGATTTCCATGGACAAAGTCTGCTAAACATTTCCAATAATTTTGTTCTCATCATCATGGTATCTACAGCTAAGCTTGTTTTATCTTTTTGTACTGAATTTCCCTTGTACATACCCTTCACTTACATGTTTGAAGTTTGTAAATAGATCACCAACTGTGTTTTCTGAGGTGATAAATGAAGAATGAGATGAACCATATCATAAAGGAAGCTTTTTTTCTCTCTTTTTGATAGTGATACTACGTGTTTATGTAGTAGTAGGGTAGTTGAGGTGAGAAAAGAAATGGTGGGGTTAGAGAGCTTTCCTTCCACCATCATCCACAATAAAGGTGGGTGTCACATGATTCAACTAGGTATGGACTACAGTTGGATAATTATGGGGAAAAGTGTGATAGTAGCTGCAGGAAGGAAGCCCACTAGTTCACGGCATAATATTTCTTTATATGCTATGCAACTTAAACTTAATTTTTTATTTCATTTATAGCCATATTGTGATTTTAAAATTATGGAAACCAAAAATCATTGTATCTGATATAATTTTAATTTTCCTTTCTATTTGTAGATAATGGAATGCAACATGAAATAATTACCTCTTTCATCATAGCATACTGTCAAGTCTGAACTTTGGACAATTACCCCAGCACTATCCACAATCGCTTGTGCTAAAGTAAGATCAGCCTCTGCAGCAGCTCGAAGAGCATCCCAAATCTCTAGTAGCAAGCACAAAAATATATATGCACTTCAATTAACTTAACTAAAACAATTAAGAATGTAATTAAGGCAAAAATGAAACAAAGAGTGATTCACAAATAAAATGCCTTGTAAACCTATACAATCTGAACTTTTAATTAGTATAAGTATTATATTTTATGGTTGCATTTGTTAAACATATTAACATATGACACTATCATTGATTTTTTTCTTTCAGGAATTAGTTTTACACAACTAAATGCAATGGCTAACTTCAACTTTGTTTTCTTCTTTTCACTACAAAGGTGAAATTGGGCTTCCCAAGGCAAGTAGACCCAAAGGAAACCAATCATTCCTTCTTGCCACCACCAGGCCTAGGAAAGTCAAATCTCACTGTTTTAACCAAAGTCAATCAGCAATTATCTCATTAAAAAGAACTTTCATAACTTCTTATTTCCTTTGGGCAAAGGTTTTACTCTATTATGGATTCTTTTGGAAATAATACTAAAACATCAAGTCAATCAATTATCTCACAAGCCAATTTTTAATTAGTATGCTTTCATTCACATGTTTCTTGTCGGCCCAGTTTTCTATATATAAAGGAAGACAGATAAAGCAATGTTAAATATCACACATTAGCACCAACAACTAAAAAGGATTCTTATAAAAAGCACAACATTTTCCATTTCTTCCTTTATTTAAATTGTAACCTTATCATCCTTCTTTCCAAAATTAGCTCTAAACAACAATGTAATAGCAACACAAAACTAAAACTCCTCTCCTCTTCAGTCTTTACATGGAGAATATCATTATTACCCACACGCTTTGTGAAATCTAAGCCTACAGCTACATAGAGAACCAAAGTACAACTTAGAAAAAAATTCTATAACTGAGGGATCATATTTAATAGATGTAAGAATGGATAAAACCTTTTGCTTATGATATGCAATAAGAGAACAAGAATACAAGTTCAAATCTTCTCTCTCTCCCTCCCTCTCCACAAATTGCCAAGAGAATAATGGTTCTCAAAAAGAGAAAAACAGCCATAAAAGAATTATTGGAAAGCTGTTCTAACCCAACATGAAGTATTGCATATTTATCAACCTGCAAAGCCCAAATTCTACTGCCTCAGGCCAGCCATCTACTCCCTTCAAGTTAAAGTTTCCTGCCCAACTTTTTCCTGATCAACACTCTCCAATCTCATTGCTAGTCATTGCACCCACATGTGAACAAACAATAATACAGACTCTCCAATTAGGAGGTCTCACTTTCTACTGTCCCTTTGAAAAATTCTAAGACAAACAACATTTTCAAAAAAAATTTCTTGGTAAAGAATGACAACCCATAATTGATCAGCTTGCTAGCATCCTCTAACAAGAATATGAACAAATGGAATAACCAGTTTAGTTTTGGATTACAAGTAACAAACTTTAGTTATTGTCAATTTACATCTTCAATAATTACGAACCCTGTTGTACAACATCCTGGCTATAAGGATAGAGGCTTCTAAGAAGATGATTGTTTTAGACGAGAATGAGGAAAAATAGCAGCAAGCTATATATAACTAATTTTAATCACACAAAAAACTAAAAAAATAAAGAAATTGGCAAACTGGAGCAAACTAAGGGAAACTGAACTGATTCGTTTTTAAAGCAATCACTTCCACTTAAACTATTCTTCTAAAGCCAATTTAATCTGCAATAGGCCTTTAAACATTCAAAATATGGTTATATATCGAATTGTGATAATACCTTTCCGGCCACCATAGTGAGGAGCTGTGTCCCAAAATTCATCACGTAATTGTGTTAGCTGAGTCTTTGTTATGGGCTGAGGATGCTTCCACGACTTAGGCTTCCGGATCTTTTTTACTGCACCTGTTATGTTGTTGTAAATGGAAAATGATATTAAACTTAAAACCTGAGCATTGCCATCAAGAACAAGCCACTAAAAGGATAGTTTAACACTGTGGAGGTTGTAAGAAATGAAAAATCTAACCACAAGCATTTGAAATAATGAAACAAGAATTCAGATAAGCAACACAACAACACTAATACTACGAGAAATGAAGCAAATAGAAGAGAGTGATGTGCAGCACCATCTTATTCTATGCATCCTTTTTTTAGTTAAAATTTAAGACATCTTTACAAAGAATATTTTTCCCTTCATTTTATTATATCAGCACTACCAATACAGAACAAATTTGAGGTAAGACTAACAAAGAGATTATATCACATGGCTCAACATTCGGGTCAGGTGAGAGAATAGGCCTTACTAAAAGTCAGGATACTCAGTTGGCATCATCAATAAAATCAAACACAATACTAGAAAATAAATCCATCAATATACTGTCATAAATTTTCTTTCTTTCTTTGTTTTCTAAAATTCATAAAGCAACAAGCTTATAAACTTGCTTCACTCAAGCACTTTCAAATGTTTACACCAAATTACTGAAATTCAGCCAAAACCTCAATGATCTAAACTATACCCAACAGCAGTAGGGTCCATTCCAAAACCAACTATTCCAACCTCAATTCAATCAACAAAAACTCACGCAATGTCCTCATTCGAGACTAATTTTTTTGAAACTACAAATAAGAGAAGGACACCAATTGTTCTTGGTTTGATGTTGGCTTGTCCTGAATCATGCTGAAAAAAATCAAGTATCGTGATTTCCACATTGAGAGATTGAGAGTATGTTTTGACACTTAGAAAAAGAGAAGCTGCACAGAGCCGCTTCTGCTTAGAAGTGAGAATGGACGTACATCACCTTTGATGTGATGCTAAATCAGACACCAACTGATTCCAGGTCGAAGATTGATTGAGTTAAAGCAACTTTAGCCTTTGCGTTAAATCAAAATAATTTATACTGGATTTTACAACTACCTATATTTTAGAACCAAAAACATCCAAACATGAATCACATCACTTCAAAATCAATTTCATTCAAAATCAATTTTGCAAATACTCGCCCAAACACGCACCAAACAAAAAACTTGAACTTAAAAACCAAATCAAGGCACCATGTGATGTTAATAAGTTTGGCACACCATTCCTAACTCTTACCCCATGACACCCAACAGATTAAAAAACATAACAACCTACGACAAAAAAATCGCTTGGAAAAACAAGCACGAAAAAAGAAATGCTCTAAACTGTCTCACAGGGTAGGATTTTCATTATTGAATACAAAATGTGGTAAATATCCAAAACCCAAAAAATAGATTTGTAATTCGTTTGCCCTATGCACCTTATTTCTTGATTTCCATCCCCTTCGAAATTACAATTTTACAGAGTCCCCCAGATATGATCGTTCGCTAGTATCAGCACCCCAATAAACAACAACCAGAAAGAACGGATTTTGACACCGACCCAGAATCAAATTCCCAAAGATTTAACGAAAAGGGAATGCAAGATAAGTTTTGGAGGAATCAAAGGAAGGGGTGGCTCACCATCAGGCTTGGATTGTGAAGATCCAGCACAACCCATCGCAGAAAGACAGAGAGATGAAAGAAAAAGAAGGGGATTGCTTGTGAGTGAGATGTGAAGTCAATGACGTAGCTTTGTCACGGTAACCACTGCAGTGGGTAATGGTAATGGCTACACTCTCACCCAATAAAAACTACGGTTTCAGTGAGTGTAATATATTAAATAAATTTTTAAGTCCATGATAAATTATCTATACTATACTTTTTAATTAATACACTTTAACAGTATAATAATACAAATTTTTAACTACTATTACTAATTTTTTTTTTCTTAGAAAATATGGAGACAAGAGTGATATATAAAATAAATGATAAATATTATATTTTTATAAGTAATCTATATTTATTAATAAGAGATTATATAGTATACAAAATTTATATAAATTATCTTTAATTCCAAATATATCTTTTATATGTAAGTTACATACCTTTTAAATTTTTTAGAAAAAATTCATTTCATTTTTATTTATTAATATCTCACCTATAAAATAACTAGAAAATAAATGAAATATTTTTAAAAGAATTACTTTTATTTGTTTATATATTTTTTAATAGTAATATTTAATAAAAGTTTACTTTCTTTTAATTTTTAAAAATATAAGCACACATTGTGTTCCAGTTCTGGTAAGTATAAATATAGTATAACTAAATAAGAAAATTACATCTAAGAAAAAGAACCTTATTGATACTGATGGGTTTGCAGAACTTTTTGGCCTACTTGACACTTTCTAGTATATATACATGTTACCAATTTGAATCTTAAAAAATAATATAAATGTATATTTAAAATTGTGTTTTATATTAACTTATAGTTTTTTAAATTGTTTGATTGATATTAAAAACATAAAAATAAGTATGTGTGACATTATCAAGACGGAATTGCTAGAAGTAGTTATGCCCAATTTATATAGATGAAGCATTAGAAGATTGTGACATTTTTCTTAACGACATTTCACTTAAATGTGACAACACCAATACTATAAATCTAATAAAAAAAAATCAATTATGTATTCAAAAACTAACCACTGACATTATACACCATTTTATTAGCGATCATATTGTTAAAGGTTATTAAAAATTCAATATATTAATACCACTAGAAAGTTAGCAGATATTTTAACAAAATCACTGAATTAGGAATTTGGGATATTTCTTGCATTCACTTCTCACATGTTAATTTGCATTTATGTGATGTATAATCGATTATATCAAAATATAATCGATTATACCAAAATATAATTGTTCTTGCCGGTGACTTGAACGTCGGTTGACTCTGGTGACTAGTTCAAGCTCCACCTGTCCCCTTTGCAATCTGTACTTCTCTTGGTTGTTGAATGCTTTTACCTGTAGAGACAGAGGACGCCCTCACGGCCGTTTGCACTCCGACGCTCAAGTCAGTAAGGGCTCACAAAGCAATAATAATTCTCAGTGTAGTGTGTAAAAACAGCGTCTAAAAACAACGTACCATCACCTAGGGTTTCAACCCCTTTTTATAACCACACATGCAACAATTGCACTTGAGATAAGCAAATATTAACTGAAAATAAGCACATTATCTTATATCTCTAACAGAAAACCACCTGCCACATGCACCAATGACCTTTAGGTGCTAAACTGCAAGCCACATTTTCTTATACATACACCTCCCTATCTTTTTAGGGTTAGCAACATCTATCAACGTGCAGCAAACAGATAAAATATCTCTTTATATTTTATCTTATATCTTCATAAAATATCTCTTTATATTTTATCTTTAAGCACATACCACTTGAATTTAAATCATAGCACATCATTAGAAAATTAACCCATTAACCAAACAGGCCCAACACCGTTACCTTGACTCCAGGTCCATGGCCGAGCTGACTTCTACCCTACCCGAGAACCGAGTAGTAGCTGGTCCAAGACCGAGGACCGAGCTCTTGCCCAGTACACAAGCCCCCAGGCTCGAGCTGAGCTTGGCTAAGCGAAGAGGCTTTCAAGTGTTTGGCCTTTACTAAACCATTTTCCATAGCCACTACAGGCTAATGCTCGAATGTGGCGCATCCAGAGGCATCCTACCTTGATCTCGCCAAGTACTGCTCTATGTGGCGCTTGTTCGGATAATTGTGCCCTTCTGGGCATGGTGATTCTTTCAACATACTAGCTCAACTTTCTGCTTGATCACGTGCCCTCGTCATTATCAACTTTTGCAAGGCATTTGCCAACGTACCACTAGACAATTAAACTATGCATCTTAAAATCATCTCACAGAGTGCCCAGCTTAGGTGATCACGGGCACTTGCACAACTTGCTCATCTCTCACAGTATCTAGTTCTCACATGGCATCGACCATGTTGTTAGCTCGACATATCCCTCACTTAGACAAATTTATGCACTCGCTTATCCTGCAGAGCACCTAAAGCTCGGGTGATACCGACTTAGGCGACTTACCTACGTCTCGGGATAGCTTATCTATGCAACTTGCTCATCATGCAGAGCACCTACATCCCGGGTGACACCGGCTTAGGCGACTTACCTACATCTCTGGATGTCACTTTTATGTAACTTGCTCATCCTATAGAGAACCTACAACCCGGGTGACACCGACTTAGGCGACTTACCTACGTCTCTGGATAGCACTTTTATGCAACTTGCTCATCCTGCAGAGCACCTACAGCCTAGGTGACACCAGCTTAGGCGACTTACCTACGTCTCTGGATAACACTTTTATGCAACTTGCTCATCCTGTAGAGCACCTACAGCCCGGGTTACACCGACTTAGGCGACTTACCTACGTCTCTGGATAGCTCTTTTATGCACTTGCTCACAAATTAAACAATATGTAAAGCAACAACAACATTAAGCAATAACAACATTAAGCAACATTTATTAGATGACCTCATTAAAAGACCCTCTTTAAGGGAAGACAAGCGCCACCTTATAGCATTGCATTGTTCAACAATATAATTCAGCTTAACAGCAATAAAACTTGAGGTTAGTGACATTCCAAGCCCGAGGACTAGGTCCCCCCTCCAGTGTTTCTAACATGTGTGCACCATTCCCTGGCACTTCGACTGCTTGGTACGGTCTTGTCCACTTGGGGGACAACTTGCTCTCCAACTGGTATGGGGTGATCCAGGTCTCTGACATACTGACCTGTAAAATCGTGTCGACTTCTTCCTCTTTGGGATTTTCAGTCGATGAGCTTCGTCGCCCAACACTTCTATGAACATGCATGGTATAAAAGTTTGATGTTGTACTGCCCTTTGCCGTTGAGCTACGGTAGGACATAATCATTTGTCATTTTCGACACCTGAGTTCTGCACATTATAGATCGTGAACTAGTACACCATGTAAGTTCCCAGGAAAGAGAGGTGGGTTACCAATGGACGCGCTTAAGTACCAAGTCTTTCCTTGCCAGAACTTTCCTAAACATGTACCTTTTCACCACTATGCTCTATATCCAGTGACAAGAATAACTTCTCTACTGTGAGAGCTCATGATCATGATAACAATATCACAACAGATATAACTGATAATTAATCATTCACGTCCTCTTCAGAATAACATGACAATAGATAAAATATTCCTTTATCTTTTATCTCTAGAATAATATCACAACAAATAAAATATAATATCACAACAGATAAAATATAATATCGCAACAAATAAGATATAACATCACAACATATATAATATCACAACAGATATAATATCACAACATATATAATATCACAACAGATATAATATGATAACAAATAAAATATCTTTTTCATCTTCTATCTTCAGCATAATATCGCAACAGATAAAATATCTTTTTTATCTTTAGAATAATATCACAACAGATAAAATTTCTTTTTATCTTTGTTACCTTTTTTGGGCTGACCAACATCTGAGCTGAGCTCACATACATGGTACACATGCCCCCTGTCTTACCTGCCACTAGGTAATCATTTACTCTCAGGGCGCCTATACTCAAGTGGTCGTACTGACACCCAGCTAGGTTGACTTACCTGTGTTGTGCTTGTTAAAATGGATGACTTTAAAATAGAGGGGGGGGGGGTGACATGTTTAAAGAGGGTTTTCGCAAACTTTTAAGCCAAGAATGAAATTTCTTCAAGAAACAAATGATAAGAAATTCAGTTTGCCAAAACACAAAGCAAAAACAACAGCACCAGAAAAATAATCGGTTGTTTCGTAGAAAAACAATCGGTTGTTTCGCAGAAACAATCGGTTGTTTATACCAGTTTGCAAATATTAAAACTGAATTTAAAGAGATTAAGGAGAGAGAGAATGCACACAGATGTTTATACTGGTTCACT
>Ga0123342_1007096_pt1 | contig 15043 bp, 9 predicted proteins | sample Turbeawhitnodule_FD_89960 | JGI IMG/M metagenome (GOLD analysis project Ga0123342, IMG submission 89960) | Root nodule microbial communities of legume samples collected from Mexico - Turtle bean Mexico white nodule | ecosystem: Host-associated > Plants > Roots > Nodule | place: Mexico: Nepantla... | reverse complement strand
GCATTTGAACATGTAAAAGAACGTCTTCTTGGATCCTCTTGGCCATAACTCTATGGTTGGCCCAAATCTACCCTTTGGTGGGCTTGCATGTGGGCTTGTGCTTGGGCCTCTTCCATCACTTGTCGTCACTTGTTTTTTGAATGAAAAATAGTTTGGAATTTTTTGAGTTAGTGTTTTGCTTGGCTTGGAGTGTCGTTTGTGTCTCATAACGATCCAATTTTAAACTTTCATCAGATTAGGATGTGTAACTCTTAGTGAGATTTGGACGCATAGGAAACAAGTTATTGTCAAAGGGGGTGTGGTTGATATTGTGGAAATGTTTGCTATGGCTAATTTCCAAGTTGAAATCTACTATCTTCTCTTATTCTGACAAGTGTTTTGACCCTTTGACTTGCATGAGCATGGTCTGATCTTGTAGTCTTGTTGGTTTTTTGTGGGAGGGTATGAGGTTCAGTAGGGGCTCGTTCTGTTGTTTGTTGGAGTTTTTTATGGGGTACATGTTTTTTATTGGGAGGTCAAGGTTTTTTTTTTCCTGTATAAGGGTTGAACCACCCCTCAAGTGGTTCATATTTATTTTATTTTTTTATTGCTGATAAAAAAAAAATCTTGTCCAAAGTTTAAGTGATTATTACCTAAGTTATTGTTCAAATATATTTGAGCATTATTTCTCATAAAAGGTTGTCTTTTTGATGAATTTGGTTATTCATCCCTAATTATCCTTATTTTATCTCAAGACAAAGTCAAGGTCTCTTCCAATCTAGCCATTTGATTTGTTAACATTTTTAAACGGTCTATTATTATTTTTACTAGAGGATCAAACACAAAGGTCATTCATTGAGATAACATATAAGTCATCTTAAATTTATTATGGTCCATTTGTTGTTTTGAAACTTATAAGGTTATACTCGAGATACCTATGTTTAGATAGTCATTCTTAAGATTTCAACCAGAAGTATAAGCCGAATATCGACTATCATTATATATTGATCCAAGATTATTATTTAACCATATGATTTGGATATCTTGCAAATTAGCCTTAGGATATTTTTTACTCGATGTCCATGCTCCTAAAATGAGTATAACAAAGAAAAGTGATATTGGTTCCACTCAAGTTGTCATTATCGAACTTACTAACATCAACACTAGTTGGTCACAAAATCTGACTAACCACTATCGTCACCAAATTAATTAAATACTATAAGAAAATTATGAAATAGAAACTAATTTTAGAAATCACAATTAGTCACTATATGGACTAAATTATATGTTATTTTAGAGACTAAAAAATTTACTGGTATCTAAAGTAATTTCTATTATTAATAAAATTTATAAACTAAATTTATAAATTAATATCTAATTAGCTACCATCTAAAACCATGATATTATAATTGTTTCTCGATCCCTTCTACTTATATAATTGATTCTTCAAAAAATTTCTAATTCCTCGAGTCAAGACTTTCTCGAGAAGGTTGATCTCTCTTAAATTTGGTTTGAGGTTGATCACTTAAATTTTCTTTTGTATTTTTAAAATTAAATATAATATTTTACAAATGAAATGTGATCTATGTTTCATCTTTTGTAGCATATATTATAACTAAGAAATAAAGGAAAGGCAAGAAGGGTCCAAACATTTAGAGTTTGTTTGGATTAAAGAGAGAATGAAAAATAAAAGAAACGAATATAAAGAGAGTAGAAAGTTAAATTTTTGGATAGAGGAATAGAGAGTAGAAATTGGTGAACATTTTCTAGTAGATGTGATTGATATAATAAATAAATTTTTGATATATATATTTAAAAGAAATTTTAAATTAACATAAAAATTATCTTCTAATATCAATAAATAAATAAAATTATATATTAAAATAGTTAATATATCAATTTGTTTTATTTTATTTATTATTTAGTTATTTATTTTATTATAATATTAAGATATATATTAGTGAAATATTAATAATATAATTATTAAGAAAATTATTAATACTATTTATAATTCATTTAATGATATAAATGTAAAAATAATAAAAAATTAAAATCATAATCAATTATGCTTTTTAATATAATCGATTATATCATACTTATTTTATTATTATTTATATATATGTGTATATATAATTACTATACTATAAAGTATAATTGATTATTATTATTATATTTTTACAAGTCTATCTAAAGAGTGTAAACTGTTTGTCAACAACTTGTTTTTTGTTTTTCATCATTTATGTTTCGTTTTTCCAGTTTCATTATTCCTCTTTCTATCCGCATAAAGAGTATATCCATAGATATAAACACATCTCAGTGAATTAACTTTTTTTTACTTTATTTTGTATATAGATGATCATAACAATATTCTAAAGTACCAAAAAGTTCGACATGTGTCGTTTCTAGGGTTATAAATTATTAATAAATTAAACTGAATTCTACTAATTATATTAAAATAATTATTAATATCACTTTTTAGATAATATTTTCTAGATGTCAAAGATAACTAAAGTCTTTCATATGATCCAATTTTAATGAACTAAATATGTATGTATATATATATAAATATATAGTTTAAATTTAAATTAAATAGATATTTAAATAAAAACACACAAAAACATCGACCCTGTATATTCACAGATTTCAAAACATAAGAAAGGATATTATTAGTCTCATTACATAAACCATTATTCAAATTTCTGTGAATAGAAATTTAAATTCCTGTCAAAGATACGTAATTTGAATACTATTGCAAACAAAATCCATGGTGTAAATATACTAGCAGATTTATCATATAGTTTCCGACAATATGAAATAACTCGTTCAAGCTATTTTTCTTATGTTGTTATTCAGAAGCAGATTATTATAAACTTTAGTCAAACCTATAAAATTATATTTCTGTATTTAGATTTTTTTTATATACTATACTTTAATTGTATTTATAGTTGTGTTGACTTTTCAACTAGAACTTACATAATGTTCTTAATCTTTACTTTTTACCTAATTTCTTTGTGAATTTATTAGTAAGTTTGAAGAAAGAGGAGGTAAATAATAACAGACAAAAGCATAGGAAAATACGAGGAAGTAAAGACACAAGGAGAGATCGTACATGACGACAGGGAGCAAGGGACTGTCCCGATAGTGCCTCTGTCCAATCCAAGCTCGACAACGTTTTTGACGAAACCGCTCTGGTTTTGCAAAACCACCTTCCCATCAGGTTTTTTCCCACTCACTTTTCTTTTTCTTTTCCTCGAATATAATAATAATAGCCAATGATATTTGCTCTTTTAATTTTTTATCTTATGTTTTATTGTCCACTTTATAAAAAAAGAAGAAGAAGAATGAATCATAGGGAGACTAGTGGTCAAGGTCATATGTTAATGTTCGTCTCCCACACACACCACATAGCTCTCACGTACGTAAATAAAGATGTTGATGGCATATTATAAATCACAGAATTCCATACGCAGAAACAAGAACACCAAGAGAGAAGCATAGACAAGAACACACCGATAGAGGGGAATTGAAGGGTCCTACGTCGTCTTTCTTGTGATCTGTTATTAATGACTGGAATTCGTGTGGGAATTGTGTTGTTGGTGTGGTGGTGATCGTGGGAGTGGATCAAAGCAGCTAGCAAAGTGTTGGAAGCAGAAGCAGTGTGTGGTGGTAGAATATGGGGAGAGGAAGGGTGCAGTTGAAGAGGATCGAGAACAAGATCAATAGGCAAGTAACGTTCTCCAAGAGAAGGTCTGGTTTGCTCAAGAAAGCTCATGAGATCTCTGTGCTTTGTGATGCTGAAGTCGCCCTCATAGTCTTCTCCACCAAAGGCAAACTCTTTGAGTACTCCAGCGATCCATGGTATCTTCCACAACCTCACGTACCTTCAACCCTTTTCATTTCTCTTACTATAATCCCAACACTCTCTCTATTCTTTTCTTCCTCATATCATACTTAATTCATTAATTTTCTCATGGATCTCTGTCAATTATGTTTACCATATATTATGCCTCTTCTTGATGATTTCTTTAACCCCTTTATGGTAACTGGTATTCTTCTGGGTAACATATTCAATTACTTTCTAATCCCCCCTTTTGCTTTAGTAGTAATTAGTGTGTGATTAGACACTCAATTCTCAAATTTTCTTTCTGACAAAACTCATTTCTCTGATTTTCATCACAATATGATTATCTAAAACTAGCAATCTTCATAGATGTGTATATGATTCGTTTTGCTGTACTCGAAAAGAGTGTTATCATGCAGTGACATATATATATATAGTTTAGTTTTAATTACTGTTTAGCATGAGTTGATTTGGGAGTAGTTTGTGTAGTGTAAGTGAGACTTACATCACTCTCTCCGCATGGCCATATAAAGCGTACGTGATTCGCTATTAGAAAGAAGCAGACTGATCTGACAAACTCAGCCTCAGATACACAAATATGAGAAAGGAGGAACCACAAAAGTGACCGATCACTGTGACACTAGGGTCATCAACACACACAGAGACACATAAATATATATAACAAATTCAATTTAAAAACGGTGCTTCCACCAAAAATTCAATATCACACTCGAGTGTGCACTACTTTTTACCTTGCTACCTATTCCAGCATAGTACTCTTCTCCAATTTATCACTTATCATACGTTTGTTATAACCTGTTTCCTCTTTCGTTCCCGAAGGAGATTTTTCTGACATTTTTTCTAGGATAAATTAATAGGTGTAGTGTGGATCTTAGGTAGACTTCACTCAATACACTGGTTAAAGGAGGTAACTCCTGAGTCATGGGTGAGCATAAATCAATTTTTTTTCTCATAAAGTATGTACTCCTCTTTGTCACTGAATTTTAAAGCATTTTTATATATTATACTAAGTATTTCAAAATGAGTTTAGCAACCTTTTAATTATAACTTGTTTTTCTTGTATAACATGGAGCATATTTTTCATCAAACACAAAAATAATTACAGTTAATGTAGTCATTTTGGTGCATATTATGTGTTTTAACTTATGTTTTGAGTTATAAAACAAAACATATTTATAGGACGAAACAATGAAGCTCACAAGTTCTGCTATATTTTTGTGTTTGGCTTAGGAAACATTGGATTGGATTTAATGCATTGTACATAAATAAAATCAACAGATCCCTTATATGAGAGCTACTCCTATATAGTTGGAATGAAAGTGTTACTGTGAAATCAATTTTTTATTGGTGGTCGTAGTTTTGTGTTCCTTATAGACAGAAATTTCGGACAAATATGTAGTTAGAATTAATCGAACCTAAAAAAATTATGTTAGGACTGAAAACAGTGTCAGAATGTTTTTTAAAACCATGTATGTGGGATGTACAAATTTTACCTATATAATATATGGGTATATATGGGTCCTTCAAAGGAGAACTTATTTAAATTTTAACTCTGATTCTCCCTCTTGAAGTGCAACTTGTCCATTTACCAACATTATGTGAAATCATTGTTGATATAAAATGTGAAAGAAAAGAAAATATACAATTTTTTTATTGGATGACTTTATTATATATGTGAAAACCGAGATATTTATTAAGTTAAATCTTCGTCTTTCTATCCGTTTATGAAATATCTTATTTTAAATATTAAAACACTATTGATTTACGAGATAACATTTAAAAAGATAAAATAGTTATTTTTTGTTTATAATTTTCTTCAGCAAGTGCATTTCAAATTTAGAGAAAAGAAAATTGAAACTAAATAATAAAACATAATAGATTATTATCTATTTTTACGTGAAATAATACTTCCTTCACTCCATTTTACGTTTCATCTAACAAATTCAAAGATAGTCTAAAGTTGAGAGGTGATGAAAAAGGCATTGAACATAATGAGCTGATATATATTTAGCCATGTTCTTACTAACTTGGTTAGTATTTTGGAGTTTACGAAAATTAAGGTCTTTGTTATAGATTTGTTCTGACAAATGTGGATTCTTGTTCTTGTCCTGTACTTAATTGAACGCATAAAGCAAATTTGTATGGTATAAACATGATAAACCTTTTACATAAGGTTGGAGAACTCGTTGTCCCATCTCATGATGTTATTTTGTTTGGTTTGATTAAAAAAATATAAAGTTAGAAGCACACTCAAGTTTCCCAAACCACCATGGGTTAAATACAAGTATTGAAAACTGCGATTTGATCCCACATAATAAGACTAAGGTGAAATCTTTTAGCTAGCACGTTAATGGAATTATGAAGTTCTTCCTTTAGATATGTTAACACTGGTATTATACATGCATGAAGCTAACTTGTATGGTGTAATATTTAAGCATTGTTATATATATTTATTATTTTTTTATTAATAATAAATAAATAAAATAAATAAGAATACTTCAATTCTTATAAAAATTATTTATAGATATGTTCTCTATCGTTGACAAATTTTCTTTCTCAACAGTATGGAAAGAATTCTTGAACGGTATGAGAGGTATTCATATGCAGAGAGGCAGCTTGTTGTAAGTGATCAACCACAAAGTGTAAGTATATATGTAACCTTTATAATACTCATTTTATTGATTCAATTTTAATTGATGATAATCTAAGATGATAAAATTAAGGCTTAAATCCATTCTTGTCCTTTAGTTTCCCAATCTTCAATTTTGATCCCTGTAAAATCTTGGTCTTTAAATTTTATAAAATTAAGTACTTTTAGCTCCCTATTAGTATGGAGGAAATGTTAACATTTTTTATGAACAATTAAACTATACATTAATGGTAGATTAAAATGGTTTAATTTTGAAAAGTAGAAAACTAAATATATAAAAGTAAAATTTTATAAGAATGAAAAGTATATCTATTTTAGTCAAAAGTAGATTTAGGAATAAAAATAGATTTAGAAAACTACATGATCAAAAGTAGATTTAAGCTCAAAATTCATTGATCATAATTCTTTATCTAAACCCTGCGTAGGACTATTTTTATTAATTTTACTTACTAACAACTGATTTATTTAGTTCTAAACCTGAACATCAATTTTGTTCAAAGGAAATTTTCAACTTACGAAATTCATGTATTTCCTTATTTTTATAAATCAGAAATAAAGTATATATATACAGATAGATAGATATATAGATATATATTGCAACTTGCCCTTCTACACAGATCATTACAAGAATGAGATAAGACTAACTTTATTATAAACAATGTTAGGAAAATTGGACTCTAGAACATGCAAAGCTCAAAGCAAGGTTGGAAGTTCTACAGAAAAATCAAAGGTACTGAAATAGTTGGAGAAGGGCTTTGGTGTTCTGCAATTACTAAAATGTAAAACAGTAGGATTTCTGCAATTGTTTTGCAGGAATTTTATGGGACAAGATTTGGATGGTCTAAGTATCAAAGAGCTTCAGAATTTGGAGCATCAGCTTGATAGTGCTCTCAAACACATTAGATCACGGAAGGTAAAACCATGCAGTAGTAGTGCATTTTGCTGATATAGTTTCAACTCATGAATGTTATATATAATAGTCTTTCTAACTATTTAATTATGTAATTTGCAGAACCAACTCATGTATGAATCTATTTCAGAGCTTAATAAAAAGGTGATTCTTCTTGTTTTCATCTTTTTGTCAAGTATATATGTTGCAAAATAACCATTGATCATGAACGAATCAACAAAAGGTGGAAAACTATTTTCTTCTCTTTCTGAATAAGTTTACTCATGATTATAACATGTTTGCAAATGTATTGTATTTTTTTTACTGTGGTATATGAAGCAAAATTAACTTATATATATGATTTTTTTTAAACGGTACAAAAAGTATTGCAAATTACTTCTATCACTTAGCAATATTTGAAATATTGTTTGTCCAATATGATTTTTTTGTTATCTTTGAACAAAATATTTTGAGTATAACAAATAAATTCGTATCTATAAAAGATGAAACCGATTAAAGTAGTTTAAACTTGTATATGTAAATGAGGGATTCACATTTGACTTAATTCTATGCCAATACATGACACATTCAATTTATCCAAATGACTCTGTGGGTTTAAGAAACCCAAACACGTATAATTGAAGAAGAAGGTTGGAGATGATAAAGACTGTGAAAATTATATATATAGCTCCAATAATGTATCCACCTCATACCCTAATTATTTACAAAGAAAGAGTCTGAAATAGATGTTATTGAACAATTGAAATAACAGGTTATCCAACTGAAATAAAACTGAAGGAACAACTCAAATAAGACAAAATGTTATTGAAATAATATTAATAAATTAAAAAAAAAAGACTAAAAATATAATTGGAGAAAATGATTTATGTTTTATTGATTTGCTTATTTAATAGATTTTGAAAGTAATTGCATATCACAAGTTTCATGTTTCTAGACTTAAAAATTGGAGAATTATAATCAGATCTTTAACACCTAAAAAAATCCAAACAAAATTGAATAAAAAAATTATCTATGCTGCAGTCATTTTAGTCACAATTTTAATAAATTTCCTTTTTTCCTATAGCTAGATACCTAATTTATTTCTTAAATCTTCAAATTTTATTTTTGGGAGGACTCTTGTTAAAATATATTCACATTGATCTTTAGTTTTGCACTAAAGTTTTTTACTCCAACTTCTCTTTGTACTTCTCTTAAAAAAGACAAGTTGAACTAGAAATGCTTAGTTTTGCTATGAAAAAAAAAATTATTTGAAATGGAAATAGTCTATTGATTATCAACTAGAATCTCTATAGCTTCCTTTTCTTCCATATGGAAATCAACAAGTATATGTCACCAAAATAGTTGAATTCATAGCTATAGTGGTTGTCACATATTTTGTCTCTATTGTGCTTTGGGTCATAATGTCTTGTTTCTTTGAACACCATGGAAATATACATGTACCAAAGATAAAGCAATAACCCAATATGCTTTTCATGTCATCAATAGAACTAGCCCAATCATTATCTTTAAGTATCCTTGAAACTTATCGACTCCATCATCTTTGCTAAATTTTTCTTCTTGGTTAATTAGTGTATCAATACTTTTGCATTTATCCATGCATAAGTTTTCAATATTTCTTTTGCATATTGTTTTGACATATATAGACTCCATATTTTTCTTGCTTTACTTCCATTTCTAGAAAAAAAATGACATTAAACCAAGATTTGTCATCTTAAACATTTGAAGCACTTTACTTCCTGTCATTTTCACATAAAATGTAGTTTCACTTGGACTTTTAATAAATCCAATTTTTAAAAGATAATCATCAATTCTGTCATACCAAGTCCTTTGAGTCCGTTTAAGACCATACAAGGTCTTCTTTAGCTTGTAAGCCTTGTTTTCTTGTCCTTTGACTTGAAATCCCTTTGATTGCTTCACAAATATCTCCTCTTACAAATAACCATTTAAAAATGCAAATTTTGCATCTAAATAGTCATTTTTCAAACCTTTTTGTGAAGCCAAAGCAAATAACATTTTGATTGTATTAAGGTATGCAAAGGGAGCAAATCTTTCTGAAAAATCTACTCTAAACACTTAAGCGTAGCTTTTCACAACTAATTTGGTCTTATGTTTATTTGTAGAACCCTTTGCATTTAGTTTACTTCTATAAAATCATTTCACTCCTATGTGTTGTTTGTGTTTGGGTTAATCCACTAGCTTTCATGTATGTGTCATTTTTTTCAATCATATTTAATCTTATTAATCCATTTCACATCTTTTTTAGCTTCTCAATTTTTGCATGTTCTAAGATAGTTTGACATTACACCTTTGATAAATATCAATATAGATCTTGTCCCTTTGACAAGAACTTCATTAACTTCATCATCAAAGAGTTGTGGACTTTCTAGAAGTTGCTTTCTTATTGGCTCATCACAATTCCATTGTTGATCTTCCATGAACTTTACATCTTTGCTCACAAGAATTTTACACGTCCTCCATTAGATTTAGATTATAGCTTTTAAATCTCATTTTCACTCTGAACATATCTTTTCTTTTTTGTGTCTTTGATCAAACACTAGTTATATTCAAATATGACTTTGAAGCCTTTTTTTTTCACAAGTTCTGCAACACTAAGCAGATTTCGGTCAATATTAGGCACAAATAAAACATCAGAGATATACTTCAAACATGTAAAACTTTCAATAGAAATTGTCCATTTCCTTTTAACTAAGATGAAATCACAATTTTCAATTTTCACTTTAGAAATGATGTTTTATCAAGCTCTCTAAAATGTTTCTTGTTATTGGTCATGTAGTTTGTACAACCGCTATTTATTAACCACGAGTCATTAGAAGTTTTGGTTGTAGTAAAGAATCTTGCAACAAAGATTTGATTATCTTCTATCTCCTCCAAAGTTAAATTTGTCTCTTTTGATTTAGACTTGTAGATTCGCTCTATACGTCTTAAATCACCGCATTTTCTACACTTGACATTTAACCTTCACCAACATTTTTCTTTTGGATGATTTGTCTTTTTACAATGTGAACAAGGGAAAAGTTCTCACCTTGTTAATTGTTGAAGCTTTTTTTGTTCTTTCATTTATTGTTCTTATTATTTTTTCCACCTCTAAAATTTTGTACAAAATACATATGTATTTGAATTATTGCAATAATTAATTGTAATGAAAAGAATTAATTTTTAACTTGCATAACCATTTATATTTTTGAATTTATTGTACACATGAATGGAGTTAACTTTGTTAGGTTCAAATGTTGTAGGATAAGGCCCTACAAGAACAAAACAACACTCTCGCAAAGAAGGTACGAAATTACTGTCAATTTTTTTACTCTGGTAATAAAAATCTCATTGAATAGTTTCGACTTTGGATATTAAATTTTATTTTATATGGCTACATTGTTTTGAGTGTAAACTAGATAAAGGAAAAAGAGAAGGCACTAGCAGCACAACAAGCACAATTTGAGCGACAAGCTGATGAAATGGATCTAGCCTCCTCTGTCCTTGTACCTCAACCATTGGAGACATCTAATATTAGGTTTGTATATCTAGTATCAATTTTAACTAATTTTATCCTATTTAATAAGATTATTTATAAAATACCATTAATTTAATTGGCGTTGATGACATTTGTTTTAAAGTAATTTTAAAAAATAAATTTATTTCATAAAACATATGTTAGATATTATTATGAAATCTGACATCTTTGTTAGATTGACAGCCAAAATCTAAACAATCATATGTTATCACATGAATCATAAGATAAAAAAATAACAAACATGAAAGATTAGGTTAAACTCATGAAAAAAAAATACAAAAATAAATCCTAAAACTGACTAAGCAAGATGAAACACATGAAGTTTATTCCACTTATAAGAAAAATCAAATTTGAGATGGAGTACATCCTACTATATCATAGTTACTCAATCTTATTTATCAACCCTAAATAAATTAATTAAACAACACAATGGTTCATGTTGATGTTAATTTTTCATAGGAAGCCTATGTTTACTTTTAAATTTGTTAAGTCAATGTAACTATTATCTGGTGTATTGTTTGGAAAATGATCCATATTATAAAGAATTCATATTTAGCATTGTGGAATTAGTCTCTAATCTAATCAGCTTGACAAACAAGTGAAAGGATATAACAAAATCATTGAAGTGAAATTATTGTTACTAAATGGTTTTAAAAGAAATTTCATTAGTGAGATTTTTAAAAGTCTTTTGACCGTTTTTAGAGCTTGAACATATATTTAACTATGAAGTGCTTGATTTTCCTTAACTAATTTGTGCATGTCCATGCACATATAGGGTTGCATGAGACTCTTGAGTAGGGTTATTAAAATATTGTGCATATTGTCTAATTAAATAGGGTATTTGATGCAGAGGGTCCTCACAAGTAATAGGTGATGGAGGAGATAATGAAGGAAGTGCAACAACTCCAAGCCGAGTAAATGCCATTCTTCCACCTTGGATGCTTCGTCCTACAAATGAATAGAAGAAGACTATTAATAGCATAAAAATTAAATATGAATATGGCCAATACAAAGCTTACCTTAATATAAGATCTAAAACGTTCTAGTGTGTTGATTTGTGAACAACACCCCATGAATTCAGCTGGAATATCATTGGTATGTAATATGTATGTCACTATACATTGCAATGCTATGGCCTCTCTAGATACAAACCTACAACACATATGTAGTGGCAATTGCAATTGTGAATCTGGGGTTCTTACCAAAACTTTAAGTTTCCACCTTTATTTTGAATAAAAATATTAATTAATTGCATTCGAAATTTAAAAGAAAAACATATGTTATGAGACATTCAAGAAAGTTTCAAGAAAGTAAAAATTCAAACATCACAATTCAAACATTGTAACTTTAATATACATGATTTAAGCTACAAAACTATTGATATCATCTCTAATAATCTTTTGATCAGTCATTCCAGTAAGAATAATTGATTTCACCCATAATATTTTATATAAATAAACTCTCTTTTTTTTATGCAACATAGTACTAATAAAAGATGTTCTGAAACAATGTTATTTTGAACGCTTAGAGAAAATTCATAATTTCCTGCAACACTTCATGGGTATGGTTTGCAATTGAGTCTTGTTGATTTTATTAATTGTCATTTATTTCTCACTTGCCTTTTGATCATGTAAGGTTTACCCTTCTCAATTACTGCATGCATTAAATACAAATTCATAATTAAGGTTCTTTGGTATTACTTAAAAATCCGAAAAGAAATTCACTTTTTGTTTTACCCCACTCACGCCATTAATAAAAAGGACTATTTGGTTTTAACAATAAAAATTAAACCCTTAATTTATTGCTTTATTATTACGTTGCAACTATTGGTTTTCGTAATAAAAACTAAATGCCTTTCTTATTATTTTTCAAAACTTTTTCTCTCTTTAAAAAATTCTATCTTTACAAAAATGATGACAACTACTTTTCCCCACTGAGAATACCTCCTCATTGGCTAGATGGAACTCTCCTTCGTCAACATTTAGTGCTAAAATACTATATTTAAGCAGTATAAAATTCGTGTTTGTCTTAAATTTAGAAGAAGAATCAAAGAAAATTTGAAAAACATAGGTATTAATTATCATTTCCTCTTCTAACATTACTTATATTATTCTACGACCCATTAGAATTTCTCGCTCCCTTAACTCCTCTAAAGAATCATTTGCCTCCACTAAGGAAGGAATGACTCTCATTTATAGTTCATAAATAATGATCAATATAAGTTTACATTAGAAAAGACACTCAAAGCTAAAAAGGCTTTGGTCACTTCATGACCAATCATCACATCAACAATGAGAAAACTTTTGTATTAAAGGTCAAACATATAGCTTTTTTAGTCTATTGGCTATTGATAGAAGTCTTCTGCCCCTACTCAATCCAAATCTCACAAAATTACAACAATTTAGCCTATCTTTTACAAAAAAGGCATCCCACAAATATTGTTTGTCAAACTTAAACTTATACTAGCTCATGTTTATTTCACATCCCAAGAAGGTGCACGACTAACATCACTACTCCCTAAATGAAGCAAACCCTCTCAAACTAAACATGAAGGTTATCTTGAGGTGATTCTTAGATACAAGAACTTTTACAAAAACTTCACTTTAGGTCAAATGTTGCTTACCCGACATTGGCAACACCTATCCTTCGAGCTCAATTAGTACTTATTAGATATGGAAGAGGTTTTGACTTAGGATATATTAGTAGTGGGCTTCCACATAAAATATGTAAGTTATTTTCTTATCATCGGTAGTATTTCTCAAGACAATTTAGGTTAATTAATTCTTTCCTTTTCCCATTTTTGCAAGACCACAATGGACTAGTTATCATAAATAAAGCTTTAAATTCAGAACTTAACTTGAGAGTGTTATCTTGAAAAGGGAAAATGAATTCTACACATTCCCTTTCTAGAACAATTATTTTTAAAATAGAGATTTATTTAATTAATGGAATAAGTGGTCTCTTCACACCATAAAAACATTTCCAATACCATTTCATGACCAATTGCTTCTTTATAATATTGAGGTTAGCACACCTTATTGAGATAGTTAGCATGTAAATAAGATCTCATAAATTGAGTCAGGCTAAAGCAATACATGACCTACATTTGTTTAGCTCTTTTAAAATCTTGCACTTTCAAATGCTCTTTTTCTTCTAGTGCACACATCAAGGCATTCTTAGTCTTTGAGTTCACCATGTATCTTTGTTTGTGCTTGCTTGTTCATATGATTCTAGGAACATGTTCATTGTCATTCTCTAATATGTCCATCATGTCGATGTGACACAGCCTAACTTGGGATACATATAGTTCTCCATTACAAACCATAAAGTGTTATAATAATCAAACTTGATTACAAGTATTATATTATGCCACTTCTAGCTGAGTACAAAAATTTACTCATTGTTATCATGAGTTAACAAAGTCACTTTATCTACCCTTGAGATATAAAACAAATATTATTTAAAACTAAGCCACTTCTAGCTTCCTTAAATATACAATGTCATTACCAACTTTACAACAAAATTTGTTTTCATGTTTTATAAGGAAACTTTCACTAGAAATGATATAATATATGAACTTACCTTTTACAAGAGAATAACTTCATACATTGAAGATTTAAAATATAAAGTTCACTCTTTTAATGTCTTAATGATTTATCACATAAAATCTTTATGAAAACTTTTTTATGCACATCAATATATTCATGTAGGATCACTTATAATCCTTATTTCTACATAGGAAAGCTTCTCACATGCTTATCTATGTCCTTGTGTCAATGCTTTACCAAAATATGATTTTCTTTTAGGTGACACCTTTCTTTATAACACTCAAAATTTTATGTTTATAACAATTTTATCTGTAAATTCATTCGTATTACTAGCATTACCAAAATGAGCATATTGTACTGGTAGGCACCGGACGAACGCACGTGGCCGACCGGCCTTATACACAATAAATGGAAACGAACGCACGTGGCCGACCGGCCTTATACACAATAAATGGAAACGAACGCACGTTCCGACCGGCCGTATACACAATAAATGTAAGGGCATTTATGTGACAAGCTAAGGTGGTTAAGATACACCTCCGAAGAATAAGGAATATGCGTT
>Ga0123342_1007094_pt1 | contig 15046 bp, 9 predicted proteins | sample Turbeawhitnodule_FD_89960 | JGI IMG/M metagenome (GOLD analysis project Ga0123342, IMG submission 89960) | Root nodule microbial communities of legume samples collected from Mexico - Turtle bean Mexico white nodule | ecosystem: Host-associated > Plants > Roots > Nodule | place: Mexico: Nepantla... | reverse complement strand
TATTCTAAAATAACATATGAAATTTATGTGATTAGATTGATAATTATGATTCTAGTGAATGTTTTTTTTATACATATGTTAACATTGTAATTAAGACAATGGGCAAAATAGTTCATTGTTGTATTTTTGAAATGTTTATAGATAAAAGTCTAATTGATATTATGAAAAAAAAAACCATAAATTTAAAGTTACATATTTAGTTTTTTTTTTCAAAGTTTGAAAAATTAAGATTTAAATTATTAGAACTCAATGTTTCACCATGAACATAAAAATATAATTTACCAAAATTATATAATTTTCAATATAATACATATTTTAATAATATTTATATAATTTAATGGGTGTTGAAGTTTTTATTATGATGTAGAGACATAAAATATATATGATGTTTCAATATATTTTAATACTTATCTTGTTCAAATAAATAATTAATATTATTTTGAAACATAAACTGACTTATTTGAATAAAATTATAATAACATATTAATATTATAATAAATGTAAATTATTAATTTAAAAATGTAATAAAAAATTGTTTCAGTTATAAGTTTTCATTCTAACAAATTTTTTTATATATAAAAGACGGGTTGGTGAAACATTTTAAAGAAATAAATTCATAAAATAATAATTTAATATAAAATAAAGGTATAAATATTGTTTTTATGGATTATGTGCTAATATAGTGTGTGATATACTTTATGTGTGTAGTTTGATAAACATGAAGTGCGACAAATTAACCTAATATTAAAGAATATATAATTGATAATATTTTGTTCTTGAATTTTGAAGTAGAGAGGGTGTGTTATTATTTTCATTATCTAGATTTATAATGTATGTGATTATGTATGTTATCTACATTTAAAATTTGTGGTGATGAAAATAATCTAAATGTGAATATATAATGAGATTTGTGATTGTTACAAAAATTGGCTCATATTTATGTGTCATACTAGATAGAAAGGAAATAGACAATAGACAATGTTGTATATAAAGAAAAGATTTTTAACTAAAGATCAATATGTCTTATTACATTACTTAGATTTTTTTTTTCTCTTATTTTTATTTTATTTTATCATGTCTCCTCATGTTCTCTAAATATAAAAAACATTATAATTTAACAAAACTAAATTGTTATTACATATATTAAAAGGTTATCAACTTTAATAATAATAACAAAAAATATATCTAAAAGTGATTTTAACTTATTAATGTATAATTTTTTGAAATTAATACATAAAAATTAAATTTTAAAATAATCATAGATATAAATATTCTTTAAAAGATATATAATTACAAATTTATTTTTATATTTCTATTTATTGATACCATACCATAATTGATAAATTCTTATTAAATATATATATATATATATATATATATTAATAGATAAATTATATAAATTAAATTTTAAAATAATGTATAAAATATATAAAATAATTTGTACAAAATACAAGAGAGAAGACAAGAAGACAGGACAGAGAGAAAGGAGAATAAAAATACAAGACTCTATGGTGGTAAGGTTACTCTTAAGTTTTGGATAAATCCAACACTCTCTTTCTTCGTCTTCTTTGAGGTAAACAAGATTTCTTTGTCTCAACTCTTTGTCTCCATTCTCTGTCTTTTTTATTTCTCGTTCTTTCACAAAATCCAATTCTCAATTCTCAAATCTCCTAATTCATCTTTAAACCCTGATTTTTTTCTTGTTCTTTTTCTATTGCATGCATGTACACACCCTTACAATCTTCTAACATTTACAATTACTTTTAATCACATCACTTCAAATCTCAGACCTTTGTCGGGTTGATTTTGTATCCACGTCTGAATGCGAATGATACAAATTCAAAACACTTTGTGGAATCAGTTCGCACTGGTTTAGAGAGGGAATTTAACTTTGCTCTGAAGGCATAATCACAAATATGTGATTCTCTAGGTCGAACTCGATCGAAAAAGACCCAAAATTTGGTTCAGGTCTTTACCAATTCCTCCACAGGCGATATAAAAAATCTGATTTACCAAAAATTAAAATCCTTAGAAGTTTGGTGAAAACTACTGAAAATATTTGTGCTGCTTTAAATGAGAAGGAAGTATAGAGTGATTTGGTGGATGCAAAGAAACTTAAAAGTGAAGTGTGTGACGAAACAAAATGTTTGTTGTTTGTGAATAGGAGCACAAGAGTGATATACTAAAAGCCAAGCGCAAAATGAAGGTGAAAAGAAACATAAGAGTAATGACCTTGAGACTGGAGTTATGCAAATGCAACCTGTTAGTGATAATGATAAGGTTAAGGAGAAAGGTAACAATAATGAGATTGTTTCAAATTTGGGTTGCCAGTTGGAAACCCCAATAAAGACTATACAATCAACATTAAAAAAGTTAGAAAATGGTGATAACAATGTTAAGAGTAATGGTGTTGATAAACAAAGAAATAAAGGTTCTATTATTACTATTTCAAAGGTTTTATGGAAAAAAAGTTGCCTTCCAAGTTAAAAAAACTTTTTTATCTTTTGGGATTCTATGAGGACTGCTTGTGAAATATGTTCACATCCTCAAAGAAACTTAAAAGTCAAGTGTGTGACGAAACAAAATGTTTGTTGTACATTAAACAATGGATGATTAGGTCAATCCTTCTCAATTTGAATCACATGGTTATTGGGTACTGCGACAAAAGTTGAGTTTTTGTTTACTTGTATTGTGTATTGTTAAAAAATCATTATAGTTATTTCTTAATAGTTTTACGTCAATTAAGTGATTAAATTTGGCATGTTATAGGTAATAAATAATAATTATTCAATATAAATAATAATAATAAATTTAAATATTAGAAAAGTAATTTTTATTTCAAATATTTAAAGAATAAAATTGTTTTATTAACATATGATTAAACTTCTAAAATATTTTTATCCATTAGAATAATTTTTTTACTAAATTTAATAAATAAATATATTAATCATATATAACCGTCTAAATTATAAATGAATATATTTGACAATAGTTATGTTTGAGATTATTTCAATCAAAATTTTCAATTGATTTACTTATTAAGTATATACATATACTAAGTAATAATAGTACACTCTAACTTAGATGCATAGCTCATTAGCGTTCAAAATTGTTCCAATCATTTGTTATCTTTCTTATAGTAAAATCTCATGTATAAGTATAAGGTGTGCCTCCAAAATCTTATGTAAGAACATATTCTCCTAATATAACTTAATATATAAGCATTGTTTTAAGATAAATTTTTATTTATTTTGCATAGTTGTGGGGTTATTAAAATGAAATTTGAAAAAAAAAACATTTTTATTGAAAGTAATTTTTAGGATTTACGTATTTCAAATTTAATGATGAGAATTCGTTTGATGAGTATTCTATTTATTTTCAATGAGTATTTAATATGAAAAATATTGTTTTTTAAACTCAAATAATCTCTTATTATTCTAAAATGACATATGAAATTAATGTGATTAAATGTTTTCTTTACCTGTGCTTGATGATTATGTTTTTAGTGAAGCTTTTTTATACATATGTTAACATTGTAATTAAGACAATGTGCAAAATAGTTCATTGTTGTATTTTTTAAATGTTTATAGATGAAAGTCTAATTGATATTATGAAAAACAAACATAAATTTAAAGTTACATATTTAGTTTTTTTTTACAGTTTGAAAAATTAAGATTTAAATTATTAGAACTCAATGTTTAACATAAAAATACAATTTACCAAAATTATATAATTTTCACTTTAATACATATTTTAATAATATTTATATAATTTAATGGGTGTTGAAGTTTTTATTATGAAGTAGAGACAAAATATATATGATGTTTCAATATATTGTATACTTATCTTGTTCAAATAAATAAATAATATTATTTTGAAACATAAACTGACTTATTTGAATAAAATATTAATACTATAATAAATGTAAAATATTAATTTAAAAAATGTAATAAAAAATTGTTTGAGTTATAAGTTTTCATTCTAGCAAATTTTGTATATATAAAAGAAGGGGTGCTGAAACATGTTAAAAAAATAAATTCATAAAATAATAATTTAATATAAAATAAAGGTATAAATATTGATTTTGATGGATTATGTAATAATATAGAGTGTGATATACTTTATGTATGTGTGTTTTTGATAAACATGAAGTGTGACAAATTAACCTACTATTATAGAATATATAATTGATAATTTTTTGTTCTTGAATTTTGAAGTAGTTAGAGTATGTTATTATTTTCACTATCTAGATTTATAATGTATGTGATTATGCGTGTTATCTACATTTAAAATTTGTGGTGATGAAAATAATCTATATGTGAACTGTATTATATCATCAAATTTGTGATTGTTACAAAAATTGGTTCATCTTTGTGTGTCATACTAGATAGAAAGGAAATAGACAATGTTGTATATAAAGAAAATATTTTTAACTAAAGTTCAATATGTTTTATAACATTACTTAGATTTTTTTTTTCTTCTCTTATTTTTATTTTATTTTATCATGTCTCCTCATGTTCTCTAAATATAAAAAACATTATAATTTAAAAAAACTAAATTGTTATTACATATATTAAAAGGTTATCAACTTTAATAATAATAACAAAAAATATATCTAAAGGTGATTTTAAGTTATTAATGTATAATTTTTTGAAACTAATACATAAAAAAATAAATTTTAAAAGAATCATTGATATAAATAATCTTTAAAAGATATATAATTATAAATTTATTTTTATATTTCTATTTATTGATACCATACCATAGATAAATTCTTATTATATATATATATTTAATAGATAAATCATATAAATTAAATTTTAAAATAATGTATAAAAAATATAAAATAATTTGTACAAAATACAAGAGAGAAGACGAGAAGACAGATGAAGACAGGACAGAGAGAAAGGAGAATAAAAATACAAGACTCTATGGTGGTAAGGTTACTCTTAAGTTTTGGATAAATCCAACACTCTTTCTTTCTTCGTCTTCTTTGAGGTAAACAACATTTCTTTGTCTCCATTCTCTCTCTTTTTTATTCCTCGTACTTTCACAAAAATTCAATTCTCAAATCTCCTAATTCTTCTTTAAACCCTAATTTTTTTTCCTGTGTTTTTTTCTATTGCATGCATGTACACACCCTTACAATCTTATAACATTTACAATTACTTTTAATCACATCACTTCAAATCTCAGGTCATTGTCGGGTTGATTTTGTATCCACGCCTGAATGCAAATGATACAAATTCAGAACACTTTGTGGAATCAGTTCACATTGGTTTAAAGAGGGAATTTAACTTTGCTATGAAGGCACAATCACAAATATGTGATTCTCTAGGTCGAACTCAATAGAAAAAACCCAAAATTTGGTTCAGGTCTTTACCAATTCCTCTCACAAGCGATACCAAAAATCTGATTTACTAAAAATTAAAAACCTCAGAAGTTTGGTGAAAACTGCTGAAAATGTTTTTGCTGCTTTAAATGAGAAAGGAAGTAAAAAGTGATTTGGTGGATGCAAAGAAACTTTAAAGTGAAGTGTGTGACGAAACAAAATGTTTGTTGTTTGTGAAAATGAGCGAGAGAGTGATGAAACTAAAAGCCAAGTGCAAAATGAAGGTGAAAAGGAACACAAGAATAATGACCTTGAGACCGGAGTTATGCAAATGCAACCTGTTAGTGATAATGATAAGGTTAAGGAGAAAGGTGACAATAATGAGATTGTTCCAATTTTGAGTTGCAAGTTGGAAACCCTAATAAAGGCTATACAATCAACATTGAAAAAGTTAGAAAATGGTGATAGCAATGTTAAGAGTAATGGTCTTGATAAAGAAAGAAATAATGGTTTTATTATTACTATTTAAAATCCGATGACATCTTCTAAAGGTTTTATGGGAAAAAAATTTTCTTCCAAGTTAAAAAATCTTTTATCTTCTAGGATTCTAGAAGGACTACTTCTAAAATATGTTTTTAGCTTCAAAGTATTATTCTTTTCAATTTTTATATATGTTGTTTTTAGTTTTTTAATGTATACAGTCATGCCAAAAATACGTGTTTTTTTTGTACTTGAAATCTATAAGGATTTTGGGAGTTGTTTTTGGCGTTGAAATTTTGTGTTATTGTGAAATTTGTAACAAGGTTGAGGTAAGTGAATGAATATGTATTTATTCTTTAGTTGTAAGTTAGATTTTAAATTACAGTGACTGTTGTTAATTTTTTTGAAAATTATGGACAAATACAACTACATTACAAGTAAATATAAAACTATGGTAATCATTATTATGTTAAATGTCATAAATTAAATTTTGTTTTGTTGATGGAAATAGGTTGTGTCACCCACAGTTTTTGAGTTGCATGCTGGAAGTAGAAACAAGCGTCCTCAGGAGTATATTTTTTTTCGAGAATGGAAGTAGTCTTCGTGATGTCATGAATGTTGGGTTTACCATCTTCAACAATGAATACATTTTTAAATATTCCCATTAGACACTTTAGTGGACGTTGTACAATAGGTTTTGAGAGGTTTCACAATGAGGACATCTAAGTTTTGTGCGAATTGTAGAGGTTTTGAATTTTTTCTTTTACCCATATTGTGTGATTGTCTACTTATTCCAAATCTTAACAAATAATATTCAATTACATTATTTACTCTTGAAGGTGTCAAGGTCGTATCAAAATTATTTGTAATTCATGTGTGGAGCTATTAGAGGATTGTCAAGCTAGTCTCGCCTTAGCAAATGACACCAATAATACCTCTGTACCAATTGCAGTTCAATCCAGGTATCTAAAGACATCTTAATATTTAAGATAACTTTGGGTGTTACTATGCATTCACATTAATATCAATCATTAGTATATTGTAAATACAAATGCTTTGTATTTATAACATGATTGATTAATGAACACAATTACTTTTGCAATGAGCTCTAATAAAATAGAGTTATTAACAATTGATAATTTGAATCCATAATAGTTCACATACTTTGTATTTATGTCATGCTTCATTTTCTTTGTTCTAACAAATAAAAAAGAACATATTATCTCTATCATAAGATTCAATTAATTTTATATTTATAATTTGACTTCTCATTTTGATTTTGCTGGACTAAAAATAATAATTTTCCACATGCAAAGATGTTTGCATGTGTAACAAATTACATATGGACATGATACAAGATTTGTATTGAGTATATATCATACAATATTTGTTATGTGATAGATTATTATTAATAGAAATGTTATTATTGTTATATTATTATATTGTTGAAAACCTATACTATATTTTTAATATTATTTATTATTTAATGGAATAAAATTATTTATTAAAATAAGTAATTCTGGAATGATATTTTTTTTAATTTTTTTTATGTATTTGTTAATATGCTTAGTCTAAAAAGCTAGTTTTTTTTTACTTATTTAGCGATGCAATCAAATTTTAAACGAATAGTTTTTTAAAAACAAACTATTTTCAAACTATGTATTTTAAATTTACATAAATTTACTAATTATGAAAATGTTCCGTTTAATTTACTTACAATTTAGCTTTTCATTTGATTTTGGAAATTAACAAATTATTTTTTCAAATGCATACATGTTTGCATGCGTAACAAATTACATATGCATATTATAAAAGATTAAGTATATATCATACACTACTTGTTATGGTATACATTTTTTACATTGACAAGATCTTTTCTACTTAACTTTAGCCATGTTGATACAATATTAATTAATCAAAGTATTATAGGTTATCAAAATTAGTTGTGCTTCCAAAGTCATTCAATCATGTAATGAAACATAGCACATCTTTTGGAAAAAGAAAGAAAAAGTAGCTAGGGAGTAAGTATGTTCCTTGGGTTGTTGTACATATGTTGTCTCAAATATTGACTTCAATGATAATGATACATTTGACACATTTTGTGTACATAAAATTATGGATGATTAAGTCAATCATTTTGAATTTGAATCACATGGTGATTGAGCACTGCGAGAAAAACTGAAATATTTTTTACTTGTATTGTGTATTGTTAAAAATTCACTATAGTTATTTCTTAATAGTTTTATGTTATTAAGTGATTAAATTTTGCTTGTTATATGTAATAAATAATAATTATTCAATATAAATAATAATAAATTTAAATATTAGAAAAGTAATTTTTAATTCAAATAATGAAAGAATAAAATAGTTTTATTAACATATGATTAGACTTCTAAAATAGTCATTGATATAAATATTCTTTGAAAGACATATAATTGTAAAGTATATTTTTATTTATTCATACCATACCATAATTGATAAATTCTTATTAAATATTTTTTTAATAGATAAATCATATAAATTAAATTTTAAAATAATGTATAAAAAATATAAAATAATTTGTACAAAATACAAGAGAGAAGACGAGAAGACAGACGAAGGCAGGACAAAGAGAAAAGAGAATAAAAATAAAAGATTCTGTGGTGGTAAGGTTACTCTTAAGTTTTGGATAAATCAAACACTCTTTTTTTTCTTCGTCTTCTTTGAGGTAAACAACATTTCTTTGTCTCAACTATTTGTCTCCATTCTCTCTCTTTTTTATTTCTCGTACTTTCACAAAACTCAATTCCCAATTCTCCTAATTCCTCTTGAAATCCTAATTTTTTATAATTCTGCTTTTTTCTACTGCATGCTTGTACACACCCTTGGAATCTTATAGCATTTACAATTTCTTTTAGTCACATCACTTCAAATATCAGGCCTTTGTCGGGTTGATTTTTTATCCATGTCTAAATGATGAATGATACAAATTCATAACACTTTGTGGAATCGATTCGCACTGGTTTAAAGAAGGAGTTTAACTTTGCTATGAAGGCACAATCACAAATATGTGATTCGCTAGGTCGAACTCGATCGAAAAAGACCCAAAGGTTGGTTCAGGTCTTTACCAGTTCCTCTCACAAGCGATACCAAAAATCTAATTTACCAATAATTAAAAACCTCAGAAGTTTGGTGAAAACCACTGAAAATATTGGTGTTGCTTTAAATGAGAAGGAAGTAAAGAGTGATTTGCTGGATGCAAAGAAACATAAAAGTGAAGTGTGTGACGAAACAAAATGTTTGTTGTTTGTGAAAAGGAGCACAAAAGTGATGAAATTAAAAGCCAAGTGCAGAATGAAGGTGAAAAGGAACACAAGAATAATGGCCTTGAGACTGGAGTTATGCAAATGCAACCTGTTAGTGATAATGATAAGGTTAAGGAAAAATGTGATAATAATGAGATTGTTCCAATTTTGGGTTGCCAGTTGGAAACCCCAATAAAGGCTATCTAATCAACATTGAAAAAGTTAGAAAATGGTGATAGCAATGTTAAGAGTAATGGTTTGATAAAGAAAGAAATAATGGTTCTACTATTAGTATTTCAAGTCCAAGGACATCTTCTAAAGGTTTTATGGAAAAAAAGTTGTCTTCCAAGTTAAAAGACCTTTTATCTTCTGGGATTCTAGATGGACTACTTGTGAAATATGTTCAATTTTGTTTATATATGTTTTTAGTATTTTAATGTATACATTCATGACAAAAATACGTGTTTTTTTTAGGTGAAATCTTTAGGGATTTTCGGAGTTCTTTTTGGCGTTGGGATTTTGTGTTATTGTGAAGTTTGTAACAAGGTTGACGTAAGTGAATGAATATGTATTTATTCTTTAATTGTAAGGTAGATTTTAAATTGTAGTTACTGTTGTTAATTTTTTTGACAATTATGGACAAATGCAACTACATTACAAGTAAATATAAAACTGTGATAGTCAATATTATGTTAAATGTCATGAATTAACTTTTGTTTTGTTGATGGAAGTAGGTTGTGTCACTCACAGTTTTTTAGTTGCATGCTGGTAGTACAAACAAGCGTCCTTAAGAGTATAATTTTCTCGAGAATGGAAGTAGTCTTCGTGATGTCATGAATACATTTTTGAATATTCCATTACACACTTTAGAGGAAGTTGTACAGAAGGTTTTGGGAGGTTTTACAATGAGGACATCTAAATTTTGTGTGAATTATAGATGCTTTGAATTTTTTTTACCCATTTTGTGTGATTGTCTACTTATTCCAAATCTTAACAAATGATATTCAATTGCATTATTTACTCTTGAAGGTGTCAATGTCGTATCAAAACTATTTGTAATTCATGTGTGGAGCTATTAAAGGATTGTCAAGTTAGTCTCGCCTTAGCAAATGACACCAATAATACCGCTGTACTAGTTGCAGTTCAATCCAGGTATGTAAAGACATCTTATTATTTAAGATAACTTTGGGCGTTACTATGCATTCACATTAATATCAATCATTAGTATATTGTGAATATATGTATGCTTTGTATTTATAGCATGATTCATTATTGAACACACTTACTTTTGCAATGAGTTGTAATAAGATAGAGCTATTAACAATTGATAATTTGTATCGATAATAGTTCACATACTTTGTATTTATGTCATGATTCATTTTCTTTGTTCAAACAAATAAAAAAAAAACATATTATCTCTATCATGAGATTCAATTAATTTTATATTTATAATTTGGCTTCTCATTTTGATTTTGCTAGACTAAAAAATTATTTTTCCACATGCAGAGATGTTTACATGTGTAACAAATTACATATACACATGATACAAGATTTGTATTGAATATCATATTTGTTACGTGATAGATTATTATTAATAGAAATGTTATTATTGTTATATTATTATATTGTTGAAAACCTTTATTTTATTTTTAATTTTATTTATTATTTATTATTTAATGGAATATAATTATTTATTAAAATAAGTAATTCTGGAGTGATTTTTTTTAAATTTTTTTATGTATTTGTTAATATGCTTAGTCTTAAAAACTAGTTTGTTTACTTATTTAGCAATCCAATCAAATTTTGAACAAATAGTTTTTTAAAAAGAACTGTTTTAAAACTAGGTATTTTAAATTTAAATAAATTTACTAATTATGAAAATGTTCCTTTTAATTATATTTACAATTTAGCTTTTTATTTGATTTTGGGAATTAGCAAATTATTTTCTCAAATGCATACATGTTTGCATGCGTAACAAATTACATATGTATATTATAAAAGATTAAGTATATATCATACACTACTTGTTATGGTATACATTTTTTACATTAACCGGATTTTTTCTACTTAACTTTAGCCATGTTGATACAATATTAATTAATCAAAGTATTATAGATTCTCAAAATTAGTTGTGCTTCCAAAGTCAGTCAATCATGGAATGAAACATAACACATCTTTTTGGAAAGAAAAAGAAAAAATAACTAGGGAGTAAGTATGTTCCTTGAGTTGTTGTACATATGTTGTCTCCATTATTGACTTCAATGATAACAATGATAACGATACATTTGACACATTTTGTGTATATAAAACAATGGATAATTAGGTCAATCTTTCTCAATTTGAATCACATGGTGATTGGGCATCACGACAAAATTGAGTTTTTGTTTACCTGTATTGTCTGTTGTTAAAAATCCACCATAGTTATTTATTAATAGTTACATGTTAAAATATTTAATTTAAGTTTCTTAAATCGATTATTTTACTCTCTTGTAATAAGTTTTGTTGTTGTTGCTACTTTTTTTTCCCATTCCATCCTCACTTTTTCTTTACTTTTTATGATTTTCATGAATATGACAAATAAGAATTATATATGGTGTTTTTGCAAATGGACCAATACTTTTATTTCTCTGATTTTTGCTTTTAATTTCTTTGTAATTATGTGCACATAGTTAAATCTAAGGAACTATCACTACACCATAAGTTGATTATCTTCCTTTCACAAGGTCACAAATTTTCTACCAATAATAATGATGATTGCTAGAATATATCTAAAGATGGATGAAATCTTTTGTATTGTGATGAATTCTCAGACCCTAAACCCTAAACTTATCACATAGGTGAATTTTTTCTTTTTTATTTTAAGTAATTTGTCGATATATTAATATGATATTCGTTGATCTCATCATCACTTCTATCACATGCATTAACACACATCATTGTAATATTATAACATTTTTAATCAAATAAGTTCAAATTTTAGGACTTTGTTGATTGATATTATAATCATGCATATGTGACAAATGGTACAAAATTTAAAACACTTTATCAAGTCGTATGAAGTTCACACAGGTTTTAAAAAAAATTACATTTGTCTCTTAGATTTGTAGTTCTTTAAGATATAAAAAAAACCCAAAATTTTGTAAAGTTCTCTACTAATTCATCTCACAAATAATTTAAAAAACTTTATTTTTTTAACTAGAAATTAAAAATCTCATAGTTTTGACGAAAATAAAAAATGATATTAATAGTACTCCAAGTGAGGAGGAAGTAAAAAGTGATACATGGATATAAATGAAAAAACAATAATATTTATGATCTGTGAAAAAAAATAAAAAAAGTATAATAAATATAGAACCAAGTAAACAGCAAATATATAGTTATTGTTATTGTGAGAGAAGGAATATATGGACAATAAATTTATTTTTTTAACTCATCGAATTAAAAAATATTAAATTAAAAAATAATTCCTCTTCAAATTAAAAACATTTAATTTTAGTTCCTTAATTAATAAAATAATATTTTTAATTTCTGAGTAACTCTAATAATATTAAATTAAAAAATAATTCCTCTTCAAATTGAAAACATTTAATTTTAGTTCCTTAATTAATAAAATAATATTTTTAATTTCTGAGTAACTCTAATAGTGTAACACTCATAACTAATTCTGTTTACATAAATAATAATATATTCGAGTATTATATATAATTATAAATTATATTTTTATATTTCTATTTATTGATACTATACCATAATTGATAAATTCTTATTAAATATTTTTTTAATAGATAAATCATATAAATTAAATTTTAAAATAATGTATAAAAAATATAAAATAATTTGTATAAAATACAAGAGAGAAGACGAGAAGACAAACGAAGACAGGACAAAGAGAAAGAAGAATAAAAATACAAGATTCTATGGTGGTAAGGTTACTCTTAAGTTTTGGATAAATCAAATACTCTTTATTTCTTCTTATTCTTCGAGGCAAACAACATTTCTTTGTCTCAACTCTTTGTCTCCATTCTCTCTCTTTTTTATTCCTCATACTTTCACAAAACTCAATTCCCAATTCTCCTAATTCCTCTTGAAATCCTAATTTTTATTCTTGTGCTTTTTTCTACTGCATGCATGTACACACCCTTGGAATCTTATAGCATTTACAATTACTTTTAATCACATCACTTCAAATCTCAGGCCTTTGTTTGGTTGATTTTTTATCCACGCCTGAATGGCGAATGATACAAATTTATAACACTTTGTGGAATCAGTTCGCACAGGTTTAAAGAGGGAATTTAACTTTGCTATGAAGGAACAATCACAAATATATGATTCTCTAGGTCGAATTCGATCGAAAAAGACCCAAAATTTTGTCTAGGTCTTTACTAATTCTCACACAGGTGATACAAAAAATCTGATTTACCAAAACCACTGAAAATATTGGTGCTACTTTAAATGAGAAGGAAGTAAAGAGTGATTTGGTGGATGCAAAGAAACTTAAAAGTGAAGTGTGTGAAAAAACAAAAGGAACAAGAGAGTGATGAAACTAAAAGCCAAGTGCAGAATGAAGGAGAAAGGTGACAATAATGAGATTGTTCCAATTTTGGGTTGCCAGTTGGAAACCTCAATAAAGGCTATACAATCAACATTGAAAAAGTTAAAAAATGGTGATAGCAATGTTAAGAGTAATGGTTTTGATAAATAAAGAAATAATGGTTGAGGACATCTTCTAAAGGTTTTATGGGAAAAAAGTTTCCTTCCAAGTTAAAAGATCTTTTATCTTCTGGGATTCTATAAGGACTACTTGTGAAATATGTTCAATTTTTTTATATATGTTTTTAGTTTTTTAATTTATACATTCATGCCAAAAATACGTGGTTTTTTAGGTGAAATCTATAGGGCTTTTGGGAGTTGTTTCTGGCGTTGGAATTTTGTGTTATTGTGAAGTTTGTAAGAAGGTTGAGGTAAGTGAATAAATATGTATTTATGCTTTAGTTGTAAGCTAGATTTTAAATTGCAATTGCTGTTGTTGAATTTTTTGAAAATGATGGACAAATAAAACTACATTACAAGTAAATAGAAAACTATGGTAGTCAATATTTTGTTAAATGTCACGAATTAACTTTTGTTTTGTTGATGGAAGTAGGTTGTGTCACCCACTGTTTTTGAGTTGCATGCTGGTAGTACAAACAAGCTTCCTCCAGAGTATATTTTCCTTGAGAATGGAAGTAGTATTCGTGATGTGATGAATACATTTTGAATATTCCATTAGACACTTTAGAGAAAGTTGTACAGAAGGTTTTGGGAGGTTTCACAATGAGGACATCTAAATTTTGTGTGAATTGTAGAGGTTTGAATTTTTTTTACCCATTTTGTGTGATTGCTTACTTATTCCAAATCTTAACAAATAATATTCAATTGCATTATTTACTCTTGAAGGTGTCAATGTGGTATCAAAATTATTTGTAATTCATGTATGGAGCTATTAAAGGATTGTCAAGCTAGTCTCACTTTAGCAACTGACACCAATAATACCTCTGTAGTAGTTGCAATTCAATCCAAGACATCTTAATATTTAACATAACTTTGGGTGTTAGTATGCATTCACATTAATATCAATCATTAAAATATTGTGAATACAAATGCTTTGTATTTATAGCATAATTCATTAATGAACACACTTATATTTAGGCCTACCTATAGGAGGTAATCCATCCAGATGCTCGTTTTGGGAGCCTGTGCTTTTAAAGGTCAGAAAGAAACTATCAGTGTGGAAGGGGATGAACCTGTCTTTTGCAGGTAGAGTATGTCTTACAAAATCTGTCATCAGTGCCATACCACTCTTCTTCCTATCCTTTTTCAAAGCACCGATTGGAGTGTGTAAGGAGATAACCAAACTACAAAGAACTTTCTTGTGGGGTTGGGGAGCGGAAGGAAGGAAAATTGCGTGGAT
>Ga0123342_1007093_pt1 | contig 15047 bp, 7 predicted proteins | sample Turbeawhitnodule_FD_89960 | JGI IMG/M metagenome (GOLD analysis project Ga0123342, IMG submission 89960) | Root nodule microbial communities of legume samples collected from Mexico - Turtle bean Mexico white nodule | ecosystem: Host-associated > Plants > Roots > Nodule | place: Mexico: Nepantla... | reverse complement strand
TATAATCATTGACATTATATAATGAATAATAAATTACGATAAGTTATTTAACGTAATAGATTATATGGTAGAAGTGGATTAACCCTTAGTTTTATTGTTTTTAGTTTTTTGATAATGATTTTCCGCCTCTGTTTTAGGTTTTGGTCTTCGATCTTCATCTTTAACTTTGGTTTTTTATTTTGATAGGAGAACTTATGATTACACTATTTCTTATTGATGATGAGAATATATATTAAAGGTATAATATTCATTACCTTCTTCGTACCCTTGCAAAGAGTAATACAAGTCCCTCTCCTGCAATTCCACGTTTTGTTACAAATTAGTTTATCAAAGTCGTTGTCACTCCCATTTTTCTATCCGGATAAACAAAACTCACTTAGAACCAAACAAAATATTAATTGGCAAAGGACATTAGTTTCTCATCTATTGTAATAACCATTATAAAAAGTTTGTTTTTTTTTAAAACAGTTATTAATAACAATCATCTACATATAAATTTCAGACAAAATCTTCTATTTGGCCTGAGATTAAACAATTTTATGACATTATTCTTGAACATACTTCTTATACTATTAGAACAATTACTAGTATTAATTTTTAGAATGATAAATGGTATTTTTCTACTTGTTTATCAAACATTGGAGGGGGTACTTGATGGTTCTAGAATCTTGGACACTACAATTTCCTAATTCTGGAATGGTACTGATTGGATTATTCCATTGACTTTGCAAAAGGTGAATTATTTTTTTCAACATATCATGATTAGGCAGGAACATGATACTTCTAATTGGATTCTGGAAGACTCTGGTCATTTCACTCTCAAATCTGTTAGGAAGTTTCTCTTGGATCCTAGAGTTACTTGTGGTTGGAGTAAGATCAATTAGTCTCAATATATTCCTCCTTCCAAAACTTTGGTTCTTTGAAAAGTTTTTTACATGCGGCTTCCTATGGATAAACACTCAGCACAGAGGTTTGCATATATGTCCTATGTGTACTCTTTGTTAAAACCAGGAATAATCTATTCAACATTTACTTTTTTAATGTCCTAATGTTTTGCATATTTGGAGCTTGGGTTGACAATTTTTTTTAATTCTTATTTCTCTAATGTGGATGATCTCCTTTCGTTTATTAAGAATGATCATAGTCCTTTGGTTAATTTGATTAAAATTGTTGTGATTAATTACCTTCTCTATTTGGATGATATGGCGTATGAGGAATTATGTTAGATTTCAGGTTAAGATGGATCTTTCAATGACCATTTCCACTAATAAAGATTTCACTTACCTAGTGGGTAATTCGTGTAAAAGCTCTATAAGGAATGGTATGTTCGACTTCAATGTGCTTAAGTTCTTTGGTATTCGTAGTGTCAAAGTTCTTCATCCTCTTCTTGTTAGATGGGAGTTTCCTTCATTAGGTTGGGTTAAAATTAATATTGATGGTGCTACTAAGGGTTCTCCTGGTCTTGCTATTTGTAGTGGTATTTTTCGTGGGAGGATGAGGGAGTTTATTGGTGGTTTCTCCGCTTTCCTTAATTGAGTTATACATGCTACTCAAGAAGCTACAAAGATGGGTCTTTCTAGTTTATGGCTTGAATGTGATTCTGCTTTGGTTTGTGTTGCATTTACTGCTTAGGACTAATGTTTATTGGTTTCTTCATAATAGATGGAACACTTGCCTTGATTATTGTGGAAAAATCAGGTTTAGAATTTCTCACATTTTTCGTGAAGGTAATGCATGTGCGGACTAGCTTGCTAACTTAGATTTATTCATAGAGAACAATTTCATTGGTATAATAGGATTCCATCTAGTCTATTCTTATAACTCTTTATTAATAGGTAGAAATTACCTAAGTATCACTTTTCTTAGGTTTTTACATATGGGTTTTAGTTTAGTCCCCCCATATTTGCTTGTATTTTCTTTGTTTCTTTTTTGTTAATATTGTTTTCATCTGGTGGTAGATGACTATTGATTCTTGAGGTGTCAACCTAGCTAAGATGTCAACTTTCATAGTGTTGCCTAACATGATAGCTTTTATATAAACAAAATATATATTATAAGAATTTATATCATTTAATTTTGGTTTAAATTTAATCTCAATTTTATTTAAATAAAATAAGATTTTTAAATTCATACTTATATATAATTTACAAAGTATACATAAATTAATGACCAAATTGATTTTTTTAATAACCACTGTACTAAATTGACTATTGACCCCAAATGTAGAGACGAATAAGATAATTAAACCTAAAAATTTAAAAAAAAAACTCATTTAGTCCTTTAATAGTTTTATCATGAAGTAACCATGAAAAGAAGAAAAAAGCATACCATGTTGCAAGAATTATTGTATACCTTGTTTTAATGTTATCATTTGTTCAAGAATGAACACATCTGCACAAACTCATTATAATTATTGTTGTATATATAATTATATATTTTTCTTTCTTGTTGAAATACTTTTAAGCACATTATTATTGGTGTGGAGAATTAGAATTAGACAATTTCCTTTACAAAATCAATGTCATGATTAAGTCCATATCTTATATCTTTTTCAGATGTTGATGAAAAATTTATTCAAAATACTAATATGAGATTAAATATGCAAACTCGTATTGATTTTAAAAATAATTCTATGTGCGTATTAATTATTAACACATTATCACTAGGTCATATTATTATACTATTAATCCATATCAATACAATAATTAAAAAAATAGAATAAAATAAAATTTTATTTGTGTAACCATGTTTGTCAATGGTTATAAACATTATTCAAAGAACAAAATAAGATATCTCTTAACCAATATAAACCTTACCAAACTCATAATTAATAAGCTAAAGATGATAAATAATATAAAAAAACTCCTAAGTCTATAAAATAAAAAATAAAAAGACAATAATAATAATAATAATAATAATAATGAAGTAACATAAGAAATCAATTACTAGGTGGTTGGTTATGATCAAAATCATGAACTAAAACACCAGATTGACTGCTACTACCAGCATCACGACCAAAATGAATCCTCTTGTGTGCTATTAATCCTTGTTTGGTATGAAAAGCTAAGCCACATTGGGGATAATCGCACAATAAGCTCCTAAGAGGCCTATAATGATCGCTCTTATGTATATTTAAATCACTTCTGGTTGGCAATTCTTTACCACATATATCACATATGTAATGTTCTCCATCCTTAATCTTTCCCTTTCCCTTTCCCTTCCCCTTTCCCTTACAGAAGCAACCGAACATCTTTAAATTTCAATGTTAATGAAATATAAGTATGTATAATCACATGCAACAAATTATACCTTTAAATACTGGTTCAATAATATCTTATTTTTTTTCAAACAACCAAAATTCTTTAAATTTGAATTTCAATAAGATATAAGAAGGATAATAAAATGCAATAAATCAAGCCTTTAAATATTTGCTCAAATTCAAAACAAATATTTTCAATAATATCTGATTTTTTTCTGATACAATCGAACATTTTTAAATTTTATTATTATAATAAAATATAAGTATGAATAATCATAATCATATGCAACAAATCACACATTTAAATATTTGCTCAAATTGAAAACTACTTTTTTTCAATATAATATCTTTTTTTTCTATTATGTATTACCTCCCAATATACTTATTATTATAATTATATTGCATTTCATTTAATATATTTTTTCCAAAAGATATATTTATTGTCTTATACTATATATTATTCTTAACTATTTATATATATAGAAAACAAATATATCATCAGGGTTAATGGGCCATATACTATTGGCTAACTCAAAACTTTTATTTTTAACCTATATTTTCAATTTCAATTTATATTTTAAATCAGGCATTGACTATTTTCAATCCATCTTTTTCTTTTAATTATTCCAATCATTTTATGTTTTAATTACAATTTGTGTTTTAAGAAACCAAAATTTTTGTCTAAAAATCAATAATGAGAGATTTGAAAAATGTCTTTCATTTTGTAAACAAAATAAACTATAAGTAAATAACTAAAATAAATATCATATCCAAAATTGATTTTGAAAATATTAATGATAACTTTCACAAAATTATGGAAATTAATGGTAAATTAAATTTAAAATCATGCTCTTTTTTATAATTGAAACGATTTAGAATTTAATATATCATTAAAAGTTAATAATTTGCTTAATTTTTTTAAAGTGTTCTTCTTCAATATTTAGGGTATAATTATGCGAATCCACCACAAGAAATTAGTTTACTTAATTAATATACAACTTTTGTTAAAAAATATATGTGATTTAAAGAAAACCTAGAAAATGGTTATGTAATGAAATATGATAATTTGTAATTTAATTTTTTTTCCTTCCAAAATTTTTTTTTCTTATAATTTATACATTATGTGTCTTTAGTCATTAAAATTGTCAAGAAATAATAATTCAAAGTGAAATTATTTTACTTAATATAGCAGTCTACCTACAACATAAAATTCAGTGAAATGGAGAGAGTTATAATTGTGTGCACAATCGACAATAATATTTTAATTATATTTTGTGGATGATGTCCTATACTATATATTATTCATAATTATTTATATAAATAAATAAAAAAATATTTTTAGGATTAATTGTCATTATACTTACCAGTACAATACTATTTGTTAGTTTAAAACATTTATTTTTAACCTATATTTTCAAATTTCAATTTATAATGTAAATAGTCATTGAATAAGTGACCAGAGATATTCTTTTAATAGCCATCCATTTTTTCCTTTTAATTTTTTCAATAATTTAAAGTTGGACTATATGTTTGTGGAACCAATCCAGTAATGGATTATATAGAAACCAAGAATTTAGTGTAAAGATTAAACAATAAAAGATCCAAAAAAGAAACCTAAAACATGACCAAACCTGATTCAATAATAAAAATAGTTAAAATATATTATTTTACATAATTATGTGAATCAACCATAAGAAATTATTTTACTTAATTAACAAAATAACAATTAAAAATATGTTGTTTAGAAGAAAAAATATTCTTACGAAATATGGTATAATCTACCTATGTATCGTTTTTGTTAACATATGAATTTTAGTCTAATCCCTCCATATTTTTTGTATTTTTTTAATAATCTGTTTTCATGTGATCATAAATTATTGTTGTTACTTGAAGTGTCGGTCTATCTGAGATATCAAGTTGCATAATGATATCTAACATTAAAGCTTTTATTTAAAAAAAATTAAAAAATAAACTTGATTTTCTCACTTTGAAAATATAATGTAAAAAATTAAAATAAATGTAAAAAAATTAAAATAAAGAACATATCCTAAATTGATTTCGAAAATATTGAAGAATGATAAATTTCAAAAAAATTATTGAAATTAAATGTAAATTAAATTTTAAATCATATTCTATTTTTTATTAATTGACATGATTCAGAATTTAATATACCTTTAAAAATGATAATTTGCTTAATTTTTTTAAAGTGATTTTTTTCAAGATTTGGGGTTTAATTATGTGAATCCACGGTGAGAAATTACTTTACTAATTAATTAACAACATCACAATTAACTTTATACAACTTTTGTTAACAAATATTTTCAATAATATCTTATATATTTTTTCCCATTAAATTTTATTATTATAATGAGATATAAATATGGATAATCATATGCAACAAATCACACCTTTAAATATTTGCTCAAATTAAAAACTAATTTTTTTAATATAATATCTTATTTTTTCTATTATGTATTACTTTCCAATATACTTATTATTATAATTATATTGCATGTCATTTAATATATTTTTTTCCAAAAATATATTTAATGTCCTATACTATATATTATTTTTAACTATTTATATATATAGAAAACAAATATATCATCAGGTTTAATTGAGAATATACTATTTGTTAGCTCAAAACTTTTATTTTTAACCTATATTTTCAATTTCAATTTATATTTTAAATCAGGCATTGACTATTTTCAATCCATCTTTTCCTTTTAATTATACCAATTGTTTTATGTTTTAATTACAATTTGTGTTCTAAGAAACCAATTTTTTTTTCTAAAGAATCAATAATGAGAGATTTGAAAAATACCTTTCATTTTGTCACTTTGAAACTATAAGTAAATAACTAAAATAAATATCATATCCTAAATTGATATTGAAAATATTGATGATAATTTCAAAAAAATTATGCAAATTAATGGTAAATTAAATTTAAAATCATGCTTTTTTTTTTTATAATTGACACGATTTAGAATTTAATATATCATTAAAAGTTGCTTAATTTTTTTAAAGTGTTCTTCTTCAACATTTAGGGTATAATTATGTGAATCCACCACAAGAAATTACTTTACTTAATTAATATACAACTTTTGTTAAAAAATATATGTGATTTAAAGAAAACTTAGAAAATGGTTATGTAATGAAATATGGTCATTTGTAATTTAATTTTATTTCCTTCCAAAATATTTTTTTCTTATTGTACATTATGTGTCTTTAGTCAATAAAATTGTCAAGAAAGAATAATTCAAAGTGAAATTATTTTACTTAATATAGCAGACTATCTACAAGATAATAAAATTAAGTGAAATGAATAGTAACAGCTACAAACGGAGAGAGTTATCATTGTGTGCACATTTGACAATAATATTAATTATACTTTGTGAATGATGTCCTATACTATATATTATTCATAATTATTATATAAATAAAAAAATATTATTTTAGGATTAATTATCATTATACTTGCCAGTACAATACCATTTGTTAGTTTAAAACTTTTAATTTTATCCTATATTTTCAAATTTCAATTTATAATGTAAATCAGTCATTGAATAACTGAGCAGAGATATTCTTTTAATAGCCATCCATTTTTTTCTTTTAATTTTTTCAATAGTTTTAAGTTGGACAATATGTCTGTGGAACCAATCCAGTAATTGATTATTAGAAACCAAGAATTTAGTGTAAAGATTAAACAATAAAAGATCCAAAAACCCTAAAACAAGACAAAACCTGATTCAATAATAAAAATAAGTATAATATATTATTTTACATAATTATCTGAATTAACCATAAGAAATTATTTTACTTAATTAACAACATCACAATTAAAAATATGTGGTTTTGAAAAAAATAAAAATAATTCTTATGAAATATGGTATAGTTCTACCTGCGTATCGTTTTTGTTAACATGAATTTTGGTCTATACCTCCATATTTTTGTATTTTTTTAATAATTTTTTTTCATGTGATAAAAAATTATTGTTGTTACTTGATGTGTGATATCAAGTTACATAATAATATCTAACGTTAAAACTTTTATTTAAAAAAAATTTAAAAAATAAACTTGATTTTCTCAATTTAAAAATATAATGTAAAAAAGTAAAATAAAGATCATATCCTAAATTGATTTCGAAATATTGAAGAATGATAAATTTCAACAAAATTATTAAAATTAAATGTAAATGAAATTTTAAATCATGCTCTATTTTTTATTAATTAACATGATTCAGAATTTAATATACCTTTAAAAATGGTAATTTGCTTAATTTTTTAAAGTGATTGTTTTCAAGATTTAGGGTTTAATTATGTGAATCCACCGTGAGAAATTACTTTACTAATTAATTAATAACATCACAATTAACTCTATATAACTTTTGTTAAAATATATATGTACTTTAAAAAAAAAAAAAACTTATATAATGTTTTTGTTATGAAATATGGTCATATTTTTTTGTTTTGGTATTTAAAAAATTTGTTGTCCTTGTAACTTTATTTTTCAGTTTTAGTTTTTTTCTTGTAATTTAATTTTATTTCCTTCCTAAATATTTTGTTTTCTTATAATAAATATATATTATGTGTTTTTAGTCATTAAAATTGTCAAGAATTCAAAGTGAATTTATTTTACTTAATATATATAGCAGTTTATCTACAAGATAAAATTGAGTGAAATGAATAGTAAGAGAGAGTTATAATTTTGTGCATATTCGACAATAATATTTTAATTATATTTTTTGGATAATGTTCTATGCTATATATATTATTTCTAATTATTTATATAAATAGAAAAACAAAATATTTTTAGGATTAATTGCCATTATACTGTTCATTAGTTTAAAACTTTTATTTTTAACCTATATTTTTAAATTTCAATTTATAATGTAAATCAGTTATTGAATACTTTTGACCAGAGAGATCCTTTATATAGCAATCCATTCTTTCCTTTTAATTGTTTCAATAGTTGAAAGTTGGACTATATGTCTAATGTTATTAAAAACCAAGAATTTAGTCTAAAACATTATGTGAATCAACCATAAAAAATATTTTACTTAAATAATAACATCACAATTAAAATGTATGTGGTTTAGAAAAAAAATAAGAAATGATCGTTATGAAATATGGTCATAGTTCACTTTAAAAAAAACTAATTTTACCAGGGATTTTTTTAACAGAAATTACACTAACCTCCAGTAAGACGCGCACATAATTAGGGTTTTTAGAACCCTGTTAAGTAATAGCGGTTAAACCGTAGAAAAATTTATATTATTTTAATACTTTTATATTTTAAGAGAATGCGGGAACACTTGACACTTTTTTACAAGAGTATTATACACTTGCATATTAAATTTGAAGAAACTTACATCCCATACTAGCGGAGTCACTTCATTTTATATTTGCAAAGAAGAGTTTCATTTCAGATTTCCAGGAATGGAGCAACTTCATTTAATTCCTTTGCGTTTCAGCTTCACAGCTTCTCGTTTCAGCTTCACAGCTTCTCGTTTCAGCTTCACGTTCATTTCTCTGCGAATTGTGTTTCAACATATCGGGGTTTCGGTGTTCGATTTTTTTTAGTTTGTCTATCATTTTGTATCTTGTGTTTTCTCTAAACTTGTTTTTCTTTCAGTAATTTTATGCGTTGGGAGATGGTATCGGAATAACTGCGAACACCATAGCAAAATGTTAAAGATAGGAAATGGAGCAGTTTAGTGTGTTTTCGAGTTATTATTATAGTATTACCATTTCATCTATAAATTTAGAATTTGCTACTTTAAAGTTGTAGTGTAATTTGGTTTGGAGTTTTTCCACTTAAATTTTAGGTGAAAATGTTTTGCATGTCTGCTTGAATATCAATTTGATTTGGATAGAATTTTCGAGTTAATCTTATAATAGCGTATTATAGGAGGTTGAATCAAGTTTCTAAGGGCTGGAGATTTTATTTTAAGTTTTTAAGGGTTGAAGACTGAGGTTGACAGAGTGTTGTTCATAAAAAGGGAAGGCAAAACAGAAAGCTTAGAAAGTAGTACATATGAAATAAAGTATTTCTAGAAGGAAGGTTACCGAGAAATTGTTGTTTTAGTTTACCATGGTGGGTGAAATCTAAAGAAAATGGTGTTTAGCATGATATAAGATAAACCTGCAAACCCATTGTCATACACTGTCATGCCTTATGTTGATTTGAACTAGCCCAATAGTGTATCACACAACATCCCACCATCCCATAATCTGTCATTGGTTTGAACTAGTTTAGTAGTATGATACAACATCCCACCATCCCATAATCTGCCATGCCTTATGTTGGTTTAAACTAGTCCAGTAGTATCACTCAACATCCCACTATCCCATAATTTAGATTTTGATAATTGGAACTCACCATCTTGCGTTATGTATCTCTGAAGCTGCAGATGGCATTATGGTGGTGATGATGATTAAGGTGGAGTGAGATATAGTATAGGAAAGATGATGATTATGGTGGGAAAAGAAAATTAGGATATATGAAAAATGGTATTTTCTCTTAACAGACTTAATGCAATATCTTGGTTTCGGTTGTCTCTTCATTTATTAGAAGAAAATTGTTGTGTCAGCTTTCTAATCATGTCAATTGTTCTATGCATCATTCACCCACTTCAATACTAGTAGCCTTATGCTAGAACTTTGCTATAGCTACTCTAAACATTAGACTATACTCAGAATTCACATGCCTTTCATATATGATAGTCCTTTTTAAAAGAAGCTAAATGGGTGGCCTACATAGTACTTAATTCAAAAACAACTTAATCTCTAAATAATAAATCTTCTCAATCCATTATGAAATCCTTCATCCACGTGGGTTGTTTGAAGCTCTTTCACATCCATTGAGCTTTGTTGTAACACCTTACCTTTCTTTCAAGACTGTTTCTTCCTGCACCTCCATACCTTCTTCTCTCACCTCCATAAGTTTTCAAATTTCCAAAAATACCCCTTTATAATATTTCGGATTATGTAATCCAGAAGTCATTTTTCAAATTTGTAATTAACTACCGGATTACATAATCCTGAAACCATTTTTCAGATGCATGATTATTCTCCGGATTCCATAATCCGAAAGTCTTATTTAACTTCTGGATTATGTAATCCGAAAGTCTTTTTTCAAATGAGTTTCCGAATTACATAATCCGGAAACTATTCTATGAAGGTGACACAAGAAGGACAAAAATGTATTTTCATGTTTTGTATGGAGGTGGCAGAAGAAGATATGAAGGTGGAGGAAGAAACACTCTTCTTTCAAATATTTTTCTCTGCTTAGAGCATGTTTTTGTACACTCTTATATTTATTAAACGGTAGACATTTTCAATCTCCCCCAAAAACGAAATTTCGTTCAACTGTTCTGAGTTTCGAGTTTCTTTTCACAAACTTCTCATCAACCTATCCAACCTAGTCCAATCCCACATCATTGAGAAAATTCATTTTTGTTGAGTTTGGGTTAATTTAGTGTTGAGAATTTATTATTTTATATTTATTTTTCCATAATTATTAAACTATAGATCAATTACTGTAATAGTTAAATAACTGAAAGTATAAAAAAAATTCATAATAAGTTTAAATAGTCTATTATGGTAAAAAAAATAATTATTTTTGAAGGCGTTGTTTATTACTATTTCCTTCCCTCCCATATTTATTGGGCAAGATTTTGTTCTACATTTTAACGTACTCACATCACCACACATCTCATTGGAATCATAGCCTAAAAATTTATATTCTTGATTTTTTATGCCAAATTCATCATGTTATTGCCTTTTGCCACTGTGGAATATCACTCTAAATCCATTTTTTTCTGCGTGGATGTAAATATGTTGCACCACAATACTTTATATTCAACTCAATTATAATATGGTTTATTAAGAAATAAATAATTCACTAGAACTACCATTTAGTTTTAATATTATTCATTTTAATTAATTTTATTGATTTTTTTACTAAACTTGGTGGATACATTGACATCACAAGTCAATGAAATAAAGGTAATGATGATTTTCTTTGTGCAAAACTATGGAGCATAATTATCTCATGATTTTGCTATGAAAATGTATCACTGGTAATATTTAAATATTTATTAAATTAATATATATATTTTATATTATAATTAGAATGTAATAAATATGACTATTTTTTTATATATTAGGCATCTAATCAAGGAAGTGTTCCTAAGAACAAAACAAATGATCAAGATCAAGAATCGTTATCAGTCGAACAAATTTAGTAAATCTAATACATTGCAAGTAGTATAACTTATTTTTAAAATAACTTTTGGTGCCTATTTTGTTACTATGACAATGATTGGAACTCGTATAATGATAGGTAAAAAAATTGCTTTCCAGATGTCTAAGGTAGGAATTGACTTCAAATATACTATAATTTTCTTTGACTATTATTATTCTATTTGTTGCATGAGCTTGTTGTTTATTTTATAACCTATATATGCACAAATAGGTGAAAATGGATGTTGTGGTTGGTTGATTTTGCAAGGAGCATTGATTGGTTGTGAATAACCATAGCTTATGGCTCACTGTTATGGATTCAAATATCCATATGCTATATTTAATGGGGTGGGTTCCCATCACTCATCACCTATCAATCAAACAAAGGGACACAAACTCATATTCTCACAAATATTTCACCTTTATGCAATTTGCATATTTTAATTCAAATCAAACCCAATACTTGTTGCTCCAAATTTTAACAGATAATTAAAGAGTTTAAGTTTATGTTTTTTAATCTTAGCAACTATGCTGCAACAAAAGAAAAAGAAAGAAAAGTTACCTTTAAGAAGAGTTCATTATCTCATAATATAAGACTTAGAAATTGAGTGCAAGTCAAAGACGGTTTGAAATTTTTTAATCATAAGTTTTGACAATAGTTATAAGACCTAGTTGGGCCTAAAATATTGTCTATTCCATTGTAATTTAAAGCAATGACTATGTTTGTTTTTTGTTTTTATATTTTAAATTTGTAAATAATTTGTTATGTGTTTTATAACTTCTATTCCAATTAAAATGATGATTTTATATATACACTTATATTTGACATTAGGAAGCTTGTTTAGGTTCACTCTCTAAGAACAAAAAATGCAAAAGTTAGAGCCCATTGAGTTTTTAAAATTTTAAAATATTTGTCTTTTATCATTTTCAGTTGTTTTAGGATTTATGTGCATTAAAAAACACAACCTATCAAAAAACAGGAAGGTAGATACACTCCCAGGACGAGTGATTAGAGGCTGGGGTGCATGAGTTGGCACCCAGAAAGTCACCCCCTGCGCCAGATGCACTTCGAAGAAGGAGGACTTACACGATGGAATGACCCTAAGTTGGGTTACGATGCTGTGAGGCTCTCCACGTAGAATAGTGATCAAGTCAGAAGAACACGTGGCAGTAAGCACTGAAACATCAATGTTTTCCTGAAAGTTTGCTAAGGTACGCCTTAATTTAGTTTACGTTTCGAACGCTTTAAAGCACTTTAAACACTTTAAATGCTTTGAACGTTTTAAACGTGTTGAACATTTTTAAGCGCCTTAAATGCGCTTTAAGACGCTTTAAATGCTTTTTAAGACGCTTTAAATGCTTTAGACGTTTAAAAGGGGCTTTAGACGTTTGAGACAGGAGATGAAAAGATTCAGACTCAGTTTTACACAAACACTCTCTAGTTGTTTGCTCGCGCACCCACTGTACGCACTGGCAATTAGGGAAAAAAGCATTAGACACTCAGTTATTTTGACCACCTTCAGAGCATCCATTCACGACGCCCCTTTGTCCACTTCTTTTCAGGTACTCACAGACGGCGCAGAACGAAGGTTCCCTAGCTCGCGAGGGTAAGCCACGCACGAAGACGTCCCTGGTCAACCGGCGGGAACAAATCTGTAAACATAATTATAGGTAGAGATTAAGGATGTAACAAGCCCACTGAGTTGATGCTCCAAAGATGCCTCTTTTGTTCTGATTTCGAGTTTCCTTAACCAATGAATCTTCCTAGAATAGGGCTTATAGTCCTCATACCTCATTGGGAATTTTCTTAGGTTGCTACATCTACACTTGTAAGATGACATATCGACTAACATTAAGAGGAATGTACACATTGGAAGGCATTCATGTTGGTCGATGGATCGATATGCAGGGAGTCCAGAAAAGACCCTAACCAGGGTCCTAACTTCATTGAGTACATGATCATAACAACAGGAATGCTCATATATGCTTTGACAAACCAAGTCATATACTACCATAGTGGTTCAAAATCTTCTTGAACAACACTTTGAAAAGAAGTTGAGTAAGTGACGATGGGCTTGAAATTTGAAAAATAAGTAAGGAACCTTGCACAGAAAGTGTTAAAAGATTCAATGGAGTGCCAAGGTAAATAAATAATACCATTCGAGAGTAGCTTCCTTCAAAATGGTCAGAAATAATTGGCAATGTATCCAAAGATTTTTGGAAAAAAAGGTTGGTCTGAGTGCGATAGACCTTGACATGTGCAACTAGGTCAGAGGAACCATCATACTTTTCAAAGTTCGCCCACCTCCACATTTTTAGTAATTGACCTTGCATTACTGATAATTATCGTTCTACTGTCAAATTAAGACGATTCTAGTGTAGACCTATCTAACGCTGGAGATGATAGTATAAAAGTGATCAGATGACCCTAAGTCATCTTCCAACAAATCCAATAGTGAAATCAGTAAAACAGTGTTTAGAATTTATCTGCAAGCAATAAAAGTTAGCAATAACAATAATGATAAAAAGGAGGTTGAGATATTTGTGCAAAAAATGTAAAAGAGATTAAATAGAAAATAAACAGTGGTTGATCCCTAAGTTCTTCCACCAATGAATTCTTCATAGGTCATATAAAGATTATCATCCTACAATTTTCTTCATATTTGTTAATTGATTGTAAATTGTAATTGATTCCAGTACTCACTACAAAAAAAAGTGTATATTGTGGCGGTTATTTTGGTATAAACTGGCGTTTATAACCGCCACAATATACGCTTGTGGCGGTTTCCCAAACCGCCATAGAAATGGCTGCCACAAAGTTTAATGTGGCGGTTTTACGCTACCCGCCGCAACACCCGCCACTTTAAACATAGTGTAAATAGTGGCGGTTTTTATATGTAAGTAGTGTCAGTTATAACTGTCGCAATTTGCATTCATTGAAAAAGATTCTGGCACCATAACATACGTAAGTAATGTCAGTTATAATTGTCGCAATTTACATTCATTGAAGAAGATTCTGACGCCGTAATATACGTAAGCAGTGGTGTTTTTAACTGACGTAATTTTAATTCTAAATAAATAAAATTTAACCACCATTTTTTTATAATCTTTTTTATACAATTATAAAATTTAACTAACACTTTTTCATAATAAAATAAAATAATATATAAAGTTATAATCATCCATTCCTTTCATTGAAAAATTAAAACATGTGTTTCTTGTGCAATTTGTTAGTTTATTTAGTTTGTTTGTTTAATAATGTTTCAAGGCAAAATTAAATTTAGTTTGACTAAAAACCCATTGGGGAGTGAAAATAGAAATAATAATTGAAAAGCAAAAGGTGAAGCATTAGAAGATCCATGAAGTGGACCCATTAACACTGCACACTCACCAAAACCCTTAATTCAATCATTCTTTAGTGAACTTTTCTTAATTACTTAATTAACAATCCTTTATCAGAATGAAAATGTCCATGGAAGATTCGGTTGTTGAGATATAGTCCTCTGTCTTTGTCACTTTACCATCAAGTACTCTCCACCATT
>Ga0123342_1007092_pt1 | contig 15052 bp, 6 predicted proteins | sample Turbeawhitnodule_FD_89960 | JGI IMG/M metagenome (GOLD analysis project Ga0123342, IMG submission 89960) | Root nodule microbial communities of legume samples collected from Mexico - Turtle bean Mexico white nodule | ecosystem: Host-associated > Plants > Roots > Nodule | place: Mexico: Nepantla... | reverse complement strand
TCCTAGCTTAACTGAAGAAAGGAATAGAAGACCACCAGTCTGGATGAGAGACTATACAACAGGGGAAGGTCTTTCTGAAGAAGATAATGAAGCTCATTTAGCCATACATGCAGCTACTGATCCTATTCACTATGAAGATGCCTTGAAAAGTGAGAAATGGAGCCACGCCATGGATATGGAAATAGAAGCAATAAACAAAAAATGGCACATGGGAATTGACGGAATTACCCAAGGGAGGAAAGAAGGTTGGAGTAAAATGGATTTATAAGACTAAATTCAATGAAAATGGAGATGTCGAAAAATACAAGGCCAGACTTGTAACAAAGGGGTATACTCAACAACATGGGGTAGACTATACTGAAGTATTTGTACATGTAGCACGTATGGAGCCAATTCATTTGGTAGTAGCACTTGCAGCTCAAAGAGGTTGTTTTTCTCTTTGCTTAGAAAAACACTTTTCTCTTTCAAAACATATTTGAGCAAGCTTGTGCAAGGAACTAGGAAAGATCATACAAAGATTCTAAACACCCTAGACTAAACCCAAAACAAAAAGCATCATAGCTTCCAGTTTCATCATGAATTTGAAACATTAAAGCTCCCATGTTCTATAGGTCCCTCATCACAAAGAAACATATCAAGCTCCTTGAAAAAGAACTCGTACACAAAAATGAAATCATCATCATTCATGGTAGGTTTCCTATATACTTTATCCTCGCCAGTGCATGCCTCAGCAACAATAAACTTGGAAAGGTTATCAGAACTAATCGTGAAATAAGAAACTAGTTCTTCCACCAGTTCTTTAAAGGTGAACTCGAAAAGGTAAGAGGCGACCTCCTTGAGTACCCAAAAGTACTCAAGATCAAGGATTGGAAGGAATTTGTCCTTCCTTTTTCCTTTTGGTACGTTTGGCTCATACCCACCTTGAGAGGGAACTTTATGTTTGCCTACTTTTGAAGGGCCAACTACAATTGTGGCATTCAACATGAGGAAGGAAGAGAAATAATTTTTTTCTTCAATATCTACCTTATGTGAAAAAGAGTTCACACAAAAGACTAATCATCCCCTATGAGAGTAAAGGTCCATTTTCATTAGAAGAATCGAAACAAAAAAATCCATTGAAAACATACTTAAAGGATGACACAAAAATAGAGACAACAATAAATAGAAGAAATGGAGAAAAGCTCTCACGAAGGCAGCACAACGAAGGAGAGATGAAACAATGAAGATAGAAAAAACCAAATACAAAAAGATTTTAAGAATTTTCAAACGTTTCATATTTTGCATGAAACCAAAAGATCCAAACATCATATCCCAGGGCTATGTGACATGAAAAAAAGAATGTTAAGTTGTCTAAATGACATATTATACCATTAACACCTATTTGTATGTCGTACACCAAGTACATCTCATTTCTGGTTAAGGTTGCAAAGCATGAGCCTTTAAGGTTGTGAAAATACAACCTTGAAAATTTTCACTTTAATCAAGCTCAACAAAAAAATTAAGGTAGCAAAGCTCATTTGTGGTTTCCAAACTTTCTCCAAAGAATAGTCACTGGATCTTGTTCTTAATCATTAAATGCTTCTAAAATATTTCTCTAACTATTACTAATTTAAACATCGAAAAATCTTCTACAAATAAACTCTCATGGGATGCTTCATCAACAAAGTTCAACAACCAATCTAAAGAAGATTCAACTCGACCAAAACTTGATCTTCTCAAAGTGTCTCTCAATAAACCTTGAACAATTCCAACTTATTTCCATTAAGAATAACTATAATTAAAAAAGTTGTTTGTAACTTGTGTATAATTTAAATTTTCTTAACGGAGAAACTTCATTAAAAACAATAGATTTTTATTTGTAGCTATTATCGAATTCTACACAAAAATAGTAGATTCCACTAGGTGAATGTAGTACTATCAAATTGAATATGGATCATAAACGTAATAAAATCTCATATAGATTTTGACCTTCACTTTTTTTTCCATGTGACACTATCTACAGGACTTGTTTTGTTTTGCAAGAGATCAACCTCGCTCTTCTCTTTAACTGCTTCCGCTATGAACTACTAATGCAAAAAAATTTTATGTTACAATTTGCAAATCATAATCGAGGAATCTATATACTTCTTTGTATAGCATTTAGTGGCAACAGAAGCTGATCTTAAACAAAGGTTCTGTCACCTCATGCTCAGCAAACTTTGTATCATTTGTAGAATGCTGTGTAGAGGCCAACAACCTAAACCATCTCCAGAATTTTGACATTCCCTGTGGAATTTGCGGCTAGCAAGGTGGATGACTGACCCCGCCAACAAACTGACGAAACGAATTGCGCTGCGTCATCCACTTCGTGACCGGAAAGAGGGTCTGTGTTCTGAAACTTGAATGACAGAGCAGGCATGGGGAAGGCTTTGTGGTATATGAACACCTGATCCACACAGAATGTTACCTTCAGTAGTACTGTAAAACCAACAGGAAAACTAATAGATAGATAAGGGACATGAATGAAATACCTCATTTGTCTCTGAACCAGTGGCAATGTAACCATCAGATACTGATAATCCCACAAAGTTCTGCAACAAAGGGAAGATGCATCAGCAAGATAATATATAATGCCTCAAAACTGAAAAAAGTGTCATAAAAATTGAATGGAAATTAAGTTTGAATATAATTCTTGGTGCATAATCACACACAGGTCCATCAATTAATTTGAGCAGGATATGAATTAATGCAAAAGTCCTTATGACTGAGAGAACTCGTGACAGTAAAGACACAAGTTACTTTTTACCTTGACATTCACGTGACCTGTGAATGATTGAATCGGTGAGTCTATAACTCGAGATGCACACGTAGACAAATCCCAAAGCTTTAAAGTGTTATCTGTGGAAGATGAGACAAGGTTGACAGTGTCTACAAACTTGATGTAGCTGACAGTCTTGTTGTGTCCAACCAAAGTACACAGCGGCATTTTAAGGTTGCGAAGATCATAGTAATATATTCGATGATCTGCTGAACCAAATGCAAGGAAACGAGAAGAATCCAGCGGGAACTGAACACAGCATACATTTGCCTTGGTTTTGATGGTGCCAACACTAACTCCCTGCAGAAACATCCCAGGTGAGAGAAACAACTCATTATACATCCAGCATAATATACATAAAACATGCAACAGATGACTGCAGTACGTTTAGTTTCAAAGCTGACATCCACCAAGTGCAAAAATGGAATTGCCTGATTGATACTCCATAGCTTGACAGAACCATCATCGCTCCCACTTGCCAACATTGTTGGGTCTGCTGACGAGAAATCAATGGACCACACTCGCCGCTCATGCTCCCTCATGTCAGAGACTACTTGACTTCTTGTCACATCCCATAACTGAATAAGAAGACAAGTTACAATATTGTTGTACTTACATACCACAAACAAACAATTCATGGATGGCAATGTACTTACCTGCACAACACCTTCAAAGTTACTTGAAGCAATTTGACTTTTGATGTATGCATTCCAACATAAACTGCTTAACTTTGACCTGCTAGCCATCTCCACAACTGGATAGTGGATATCACGATCCTCATTTATGATTGAATCACATTCAAACACTTTAATTTTCTTATTCACACCAGCAGTAGCAAAAAATTCTCCATCACGATCAAAACTGAGTGAACATACCAGGTTGGATGAATGCAAAAGATCCCCTTGTTTTAGGTCAGCCTTAACCTTTATCTTACTGAATGATAAATACTTGCACAAACCTTCAAGAAAAGGATTTATCCAAGCACTTGCACCCTCCCTGCACTGCTCTTTTGATTTCTTGTCATTGATGCAACTTCTTTCAGTCAAAACAACAGACCCTCTACCATCACTTGTTACAGGAGGATGCGTACTCACCAGTTTCCCAGAGGTATAGGCCGGTCTACATCGTGTCAAAAAGTATGCTGACTCAAGTTTCTTAAAGTTCTTCATTAGCCGTGAACTTTTTGAAAGAAAACCTCCGTTACTTTTCTGATCATCTCCTCCATCATCATCATCATAATCATCACATTCCTCAATGTTTTTAACATGTGTCCCTAGTCTCACTCGTTTTCTAGCCCCTAGATATTCAGAATCCTCACTGTCAACAATTGTCATTGATGGGAAACTTGATGCTGAACGATCATCACTCCCCAGTTCAGTACCAGTAATCTGCTTAAATCTAATTTGCTGCTTAGTCACTTCTTCAATATCCGAGCACAGAAAAGAGATAGTGTGTTGCAACTTCTCAGCAACTTCCTGTTTTCTCTGTTCAAGTAATAAAAGGAATTCTAGCAGCAACTCCTTATCCTCTATCCTTTGCCTCAGCTCTATTGCTGCTTCACGTTCTTCCATATCATCTCTTTGTTCATTAAGGAACTCGCTCTGCAACAACTCCCTGCAACACAAGTCAACAATTGGTTTAAAAATTATGTAATCTTTCTTACAGGATTGAAATCATCTACCACGTGGTGCAAAAAAGTTGCTGATTCTTCATATGAGACAAAAGCCAATTAAAGCTTCAAATTTCCATGAATGCTTATAGAGAGAAATATTTAAAAAATCTTATTTAGGGTAGAAATTCCTAAAATATTTCAACAAGTAAGCAAATGCAATACAATATTGTCATAGTTGTTTCGGAAAATGATTTATTACCTATCGTCCACCTTCAACAAAATTATAAATATCAGATATTAAACTTCTTAACAAAACTAATTCAATCCAACACAGCAAGATTAGTGCCAAAGTTACAACATAAACTCTCATGCTATTATTAAACCTATTTAATTAGTTTATGGAATAGACACTTCATAGTGACCTTGCATCTGAGAGATAAGTAAATCAGAGACACTTTAAGCTTATATAATCTCAGGAATTTAATGTAAAAATAGCTAATAAAAACTTAATTCAAAATAAATTTCCAATTAGCAGAATCAAAAACTTATAGTATCTCATAAATTGTAGAATTGGAAAACAAAAAGGGATAAGAAAACCAGGCATTCAAATGGAAGGTAATTGGGACATATCACAAACAAGTTGGAATTTGGTTATGTAATTTGAAAAAATTAAAAACCATGTGATGAAGATAATTACCCCAGTGTTGGACGACTACTAGGGTCAGGATGCAGTAACCATAAGCAAAAGGAAGCTTCTTTGGGCCACTTAAGAAGTAACTGTGGAGGAAGAACCCTATGTCTAAGGCTAGACATGGTTCTACTCTTTTCTTCTCTTGAGTTTAGCGGACAAAATAGCTGGTCACATACAAGATAATAGAATTAGAGTACATAAAAATGTAAATAGGGACTTTCAACACTGTATATTACATCCACTGTAAGAACAAAGTGAAGAAGATAAAGTATATCAAAGCACCCTATTAAAATATAAGAACTTAAGAGTTGTACAGTTTCTGTTATGAACCTCAAAAAGAAGAACCCCCAATCGATAAACATCTGAAGCACAAGAACTAGAGTCATCAGCAACCTCTTCAGGACTAGTGTACCAATTCATCTCCATTAGCAATATCTGCTTCATTGGAAATGATTGCTTCTTTCCTTCTACTTCTTCATCCTTCCTCCTATCTTTCATTTTATTTTCTTCTGTTTCTTCTATCAAAGATGCACGAGCTGCATACACAGCACTCGACAGCATGCAACTAGAATCTGACCGAGCAGTAGTTGTAGAAGTCTTGACAGGCACAAAATCTTCACTTCCCAAGCTCTGATGATGCATATCATGGGGACAGAGAGATGTTGGAGTTTTGATCTCACCACCTTGGTTGTTTAATCCTTCTCCTAGAGAATCCGAGCCAGTATCTGAACAAGATGCTGATTCAATAAACGAGATATGATTGAAAGACGACATGACAAAACAGGAAGGCCTCACATTATGAACTACAACTCCTTGAGAATGCGCTACACTAACAATTTCTACTATTTGCCTAAATATGTGCAAGCATTCAAAGGCATCCACAGATCGTTGGGGTTTATCCAACCACTGCCTCAAGCTAACATCACCCCATTCCACAGCACCATAAAAGGGGTCAACCTCCACTTCATCTTCACATAACCCAGAAAACCCACCACCCAAAGTTTTAGCATGATCACCTTGAGCCAACAGAACCCTTTCTCTTTCCCTTTTAAACCCCGAATCCTGCGATCCCTCACCCGAGAATGGGTTCCTTTCAGGATAGTGAACCCTTTGGTTCCTATCCGAAACTCCAGAACTATTCAAAGCCCTGGAACTGCCAGAATTCTGAAAAGCAGACCCTGAAGAACCCTCCATCTTTATCCAGTTAGAGTTGCATGTAGGCCAAGCACAACACATCCAAAAACTATGATCCTCCTCCAACTTCCCTCACACTCTGGCACCTCCACCATCACCATTATAACTCAAAACTCATTTCACTCGCTCCAAAAAAACCACAAAGACCGTGTATCAAAATCTACCTCTCAGCCTTTTCACACTTAACACGATCACAACTTCCTGTGGAGTCAGCACCGTGAAATCACAAACTCTTCAGTATGCAATCCTATCCCTTTAAACAAAAACCAGTATATTTAGATAATTAAAACAAAAAAAAAAAGACAATTTTTTAACAGGGACGGATTAAAATTCAGGAAACCAAACCAAACCAAAAGAAAAAGATGCATAGACTCTTCCACAAAGGTTAAAGGTTTCTAACTCCAACACTAGAGGAAACATACACAGACCCTCAAAAAAAAGTACCAAACTTTATCCAAATTGATCAAAATCTCCCACCACCCACCTATCAGAGTTAGTAAATGGGCAGATAGAGAGATACATGTTGTAGAGACACAGACAAAGAGAGAAAGAAGAGAGAGGTGTACCAATGACACCATAGGAGGATCTCCTGTTTCTGCTAGGCCAACCTCGCAACAGAACCACACAACAAAAACTTTCTAGCTGCACACAAGCACACTGAAGCGCCACAGCCTCATAAATTCCAAACATTTTTCTTATTATAAGAAAATCACAAAAAAGAGAAAAAAGACGATAAAAAAATAAAACAAAAGTACAGAACAGACAACACCTCCCCAACACAAACAACAGTAACAATAATATAAAAAAAAACTGATAATGGAATAAAGAAAATGTTTTAGAATTAACAAAAGTAAAGTGTTGCCGTATTTTGCATACTCTTTAACCTCTCATCGCAGGCTCAGTTTGTTTCCACGTTGGGTATCTATTATTCTGTTACCCTTTTGAGCATTGAGTCAAGGACTCTGCCTTTCATTTCCTCTTCATCTTCGTTATCTTCCCTTGCTTCATACGTGGCTTTACCATGGCCTCAAAGGGTTCTATGAGAGAGACTGTTTTCTATTATTATAACTCGTGGGTCATCTTTGAAATTTCCAAAAAGTGACGCACACATATATTATTTTATTAAGATTCTGCTAACAAGTACTATAGCTTCCTATAATCATTGTTCTTTCTTTTCTAATAACATTTTTTTTATTCATCTATGATAACATTTTATTTGAAAATTCTATAAATCTTATTATAAACTTTTTTTCTTCTCATATATACTTTTTATTTACTCATTCATAATAAACAGTTAAGAATACAATAAAGATAGATCAATATAAAATTAATATCATAAACTGTGAATAAAGATGAAATAAAATGTGATAGAATCAGAGGGAGTAGCAAATATATAATATGTGGTATCAGATTTCGAAACACATGCCCTATCCGAAAGTGGAAAAATCAAATCCTCTTGGTTATTAGTGACGGAGACATTAAGCTAATAAACAATTAATTTAGAGTTAGGCAAAGTGCGGTCTTAATTGGTCATATTGCATCGATCTTAATAAATATACTGATTGAACAGTATAAACATTATAATCAGTTTTCCTGGTTTGGTTTTTAAATTGTCTACTTGATTCCCAATTTCAATGCAGGAGATAAATATTTCATAATTTGTAAACTCATGGCTTTTATTATACTTGATAACTAAATACAGTCACATCATATTATTATTTACACTTAAGTTAGTATTTTATATTTATTTACTATTAGGATATACTTATACACTTATTTATTAGTTCTATCATTCTTGTTAAAAGATATTTTAGTTGTATCATTCTTCTAAAAAGATATTTTGACCCATTCATTTATTAAATTGGGATAAGTATATTTATTAAATTAATTTTATTTGAATTTATAATAGCATTACAAATAAAGAAAAGTTAAAATATTAATACAATTATACACTTAAATCATTAATTAAACTAAAATAAATAAATAAATATCAATTAATCTACATATTTGGACTTCTCGTGATGTATGTAAAGGAAACAACATAATGGCACTTAGCAATATATTAGGGATGAAATTAAAACTAAACGTGTTAACTTGGATACATATAAGTATCTGAAATAGTTCAAGAGATACAACCACAAAAGTGGGGGGAAAAGTAGATAACACCCAAACCTAATATTGTATAGAATCACAAAAACAGGAAGAAACATCCAAAAATATCAGGGTAAAAAAAATAAGTTAAATGATCGTGCTATTATGCCATATAATCACAATTTGAACTCCAAACACACCTTTGTAAGGAAAGAAAAAATAGTCTTAGGATAGTAGTGGTATAATTAAAATGACATATAAATATTTTATTATTAAATTTAAAAGAACATATAAATAGAAACTCATTTTAAAAGAATCATCATCTCTCTAAAAATTCCTTTTTTTCTTTCTTCTACCATCTCTCTAAGATTCTCATATTCTCGCTTATCAGTTTAACAATCGGAGTTCGTCATTAGACTATTGGCAACCCGATCAGAATCTTTAATAGAGTAAGTTCATTTTTGTTCTTCTCCTTAAGTCAAATTTTGAACTTGTTAGGTTTGTCTCTGTTTAGGCCTTGCATGTGACCCTTTTTGCTTCAGGGTTAATATCTATTAGCTCAAGGTCCTAGTGATATAGTTATATTTTTTATCAGGACTTTGTGCTGCAGGTTAAGTTATCTTTAAGATTTTGGTAGATTTGGAGCTCTTAGTGAGTATTTGCTCAAGTTCTAGTGAGGGAAACTAGTTTAAATTTTCAATAGAACCATAGGCTAGAAGATCTGGATGTGGGGCTAACGTGGTCATCAGTTCCAAATTTTGTTTGCAGGATTGATTGTTTATGAGTAATGCAAAATATTGTTTGAAATAAAATGTGAATATGTTGATTTTGATATGGATGATTTATGGTAGATATTTTTGTTTGAATCTGAAAAATTGATTCATTTATATAGTTGATATAGTGTAAGTTACTTTTGAAGTGAAATGACTTATTGAAATTGTTTATGTTTTACTATGAATGATGAAATTAGGTATAATTATGCATATTAGGTATAATTATGCATATTTCTCTGCATATCTCGCTCAGGCGAGCTAATTCTCGCTCAAGCGAGAATAGAATGGAAAGTTACGGTGCTCTCGGGTCCATTTTCACCTAAACGAGAAAGAATCTCGCTCAGGCAAAAATGGGGTAAATTTTGGGATTGCTCTTGGGTTTACTCTTGCTCAATCGAGGGGATTTTCACTTGAGTGAGACCCATTCTCGCACAAGCGAGTAAATTTTCGCTCAAGCTAGACTCTCTTAAAAAAAATAAAAAACGGAAATCCTTTTAAAAGGTTGGTTTATTTCTATTTTATAGTTTTACTTATAAATTATGTAAAAAAAATTTATGTATATTTAATTGAAAAATCCTTTAATTAGATATTTATGTGATTATTAGATGAATTTTTTGTGTGGTTAGAAATTCTAAGCTTTAGTATGATTTAATTGTGTGATTTTGGATATTGTGAGATGTGAAATATGAATCTTAATCAAGACATAGTATTTTCAGTAAAGAAAACACTGTGTTAAGATTGTTTAGGATGTGCATTAATTAGGGATCCTTCTAAAAGGAGATATCCCGACTCTCCTGAGATAATGGAATCATATAGATTAAGTTATTCAGGTGGTGAGAGTCAAAGGAGGTTCATATGAATGGGTAAGTCGTTTGAAAGATAACTAACTTAACCTGTTATATGAGTTAACTCTGTCATACTAGGAGATGATATTGAGATTATTTATGCGCATAGTTGTGTGAATTTCACAGTGAGATAGTATGATAGGTGTAGATCTTTGAACCTTTTACTTTTGTTTAGAGCATTTGACTTGGGTGTTGGCTTACACACCAAGTCAACTCTTAAACTAACACCTTCACGGTGCATTACAACGGCACAAGGTTAATCTCAACTTTCATCTTTAGAGCACCCGAGCTCGGGTGGTTTCACCAATGCCGAGGTGGGTCGTATTACCTGCCCATAGATGAACAATTTTTCCGCAGAGCACCTATTCAAGTATTCTAACCGAGTGAGATCGTCTTATTTGCCTTTAGCCAAACAATCTTAGTTACAGTTAAACATGATTCAGGGCACCTGAACTCAGAATGTTACTAAGAAAAAGTTGTCTCATCTGAATCACCATGAACTGCAAAACACCTAGACTTGGAATCTTACCAAGAAAAGGTCACCCTATCTGAAAACAATCTGCACAAAACTCATGCTCAGGTATTCTACCAAGATAGGTCACCTTACCTAGCATTAAACAATCACAACTTCAGAGTGCCTGCACTTGAAACAGGTCGCCTTATCTGAAAACAATTTGCACAGATCGCCTGCTCGAGTATTCTACCAAGACAAGTCGCTTTACTTGGCTTTAAACAATCACTGAAATAGAACTTGAGGCTTGTCGTGTTCCCCATTCGAGGAATGGCTCCACCGTCTTGAATTTCCAGCCGATAGGCTTCGTCACCAAACACTTCTATGAACATGTATGGTATAAAAGTTTGGTGTTGTATTGCCCCTTATTGTCAAGCTACAGTAGGACATAATCATTTGTCATTCTCAACTCATGAGTTTTGGCAAATCTGTCAAAGTGTTTTATCTTTGTTGCTTATTGTAGATTATGAACTAGTACACCAGGTAAGTTCCCAGGAAAGAGAGGTGGGTTACCAATGGACGCGATTAAATACCAAGGCTTTCCTTGCCAGAACTTTCCTATACATGTACTTTTACACTACTGCGTTCTATATCCAGTAACAAGAATAACTTCTCTCATGTGAGAGATCATGATAACAATATCACAACAAATTTAAATGATAATTAATCATTCACGTCATCTTCAGAATATCATGATAAAATATTCCTTTATCTTTTATCTTCAGAATAATATATCAACACATAAAATATTCCTTTGTCTTAATTACCTTTTCTGGGCTGACCAACATCTGAGCCGAGCTCGTGATTCACCTCTTGGGCCTAAACACCGAGATGACCTTTCCCAAACACTTGGGTTGAGATGACGAGCTCTCCTACACGATACACATGCCCCCCGTCTTACCTGCCACTAGGTAATCATTTACTCACAGGGCGCCCATACTCGAGTGGTCATACTAACACCGAGCTAGGTCGACTTACCGTGTGCTAATTCAAGTAGATCAACAAAACATAACCATCACATTGTTCAAAAAGAAAGCATTAAGAAAGAATATCTTAGCTCAAATACAACTTGAGATTTGCCACATTCCACGCTCGAGGAATGGCCTCAATTGGTCAGCCTTGGCTTCTTCGTTTGCTACTTGGAGGGCTCTCTCCATGATTTGCTGCATAGTGGGGTCCTCTTTCCCTTCAGATCCCAGTGGACCTTGCCTCGTGTTCCTCATTACGTCAGAAAACTCAAACACAATTGTGGATAAGATTAGGTTTTATCGGGCCCCATGGTGGGCGCCAAATGTTCTTGTCGGTTGAATTGCTCGTTGGTTGACTCTGATGACAAGCTCTAGTTTTGTCTGTTTCTTCACGAGTTTGTCCTTCACTCTTGTGGCTCTGGAACGTAGCTTCGTTGAAACAGAGGGGGTCCTACCTGTTGATTGCACTCCGACGATCAAGTCAGTACATGACTTATAAGAATTTAAGAAGTAGTAAGTTTCAATCTTAGAAACAGCGTACCTTTACTTGGGGTCTGAAGCTCCTTTCATAGCTTACTCTTGTAACAACTTTGCATCACGAGAATCTAATCTCAACTGAAAGCATGCTGAACAAGAAAATATTCTGTTCAGTGGCACACTCTCTTAGTGCTGCAACAAAACAAAATCTTTCCTCCAGGGAGCATAAAATAATAACAGAATAACCACCAGGGCACCAACCCACGTATCAACATCAAGGGTCCATTCTACTTACGTGGGCACCTTACTCATGGTGTGATACACTATCTTTCGTTATACATGCAACATAATCATTATGTGCCCTAAAACACATGGGCTTCGGTTTAAAAAGAATACATCTACTTGACCTAGACTCCATACGTGCTAAGCGCACCCCTAGATTCACAAATACCCTTTACTAGAAGTCGTATGCTTACCTGTAAAAGGTTATCTCAATTATGTCAAGACGGGTTTACTGACCAAACTGGGTCCAACCACATGGCCAATTTTACTGGCCCAACAGCCGAGCTGACCTGCCTATGCCATGCACCAAGATCCTACCACCGAACACTGAGCCCTGAGCACTCTGTCCAGTACAAATATAAAATTAATAATAATAATAATATTATTATAATTATTATTATTAATATTAATATTAATATATTATAATTATTGTAGTTATTATTAATTTTATTAATATTAGTATTAGGATTATAATTATGAATATAAACTAATAATATTATTATTATTATTATTAATAATAAAATTTAAAATAATTAAAATAGTTATAATAATATTGATATTATTAGTAATAATAATAATTAAAATGATATTCATAATAATAATAAAAATATTAATATTAATATTAGTATTAGTATTAATATTATTACTATTATTATTAATAATATTAATATTATTATTATTAATATTATTATTATTAATATTATTATTTTACTTTACTATATGTTACAAAAACAAAAAAGTTGTCTCTCAAAAACTATAGTGAATGTGAAAGAGTGATAAGACTTTCTTTATGATCATGTTTCTTATTTTTTGACTTTCATTAGCCTTAGAATTTCAATTTTCCAATAATTATTGTCTGGGTTGTCCCCACTTTGATAAAATATTGTGATTTAAGAGAAGAAAAAAGGTAATAACAAGTAACAAATAGCAAGATGAAATCAATTCCATCCAATTAGTTAATAGCCTTTTAAAATCTATATATTATATGACAAATTTGAATTGTTTTGTGACGTTATCATTGAGATGAATCCAAGAGCATGTGGTTTGGTTCCCCAACATAAAGATGCCATTGGATAAGGTCTCTCAACTTATTTGAGTAAGGTATATTTTGCACTTTTCTCCGTGTTAAATGAGTTGTCTTATTAATTTGGTACTTAGTTATCTTTTCATTTTGTACCACATCTATTTCAAAATTCAATCAGTTTTTATGGAATAATATATATATATATATATATATATATATATATATATATATTACTTAAATGAGTTAATTTCTACACTTGTATACTACACTTCTAGGATATGTAATGGTGAAGTGTCCAATTCAAAAAATATTTGTTGAATTTCTGACTATTCTAGCACGGTTCTAACACAATTTCAAAAAGGAGAAATACATTAATTTTTTTATAAAAATTCAAATTTACTATATAAATTTCTATTATGATTATAAAAATAAAGAACAAATCATTTTGAACCAACCATGAGAAACATTTTTCTACTAAAAGAAAACTAAAACATATTTGTGCTCACAAATCTTTATTGTCAATTTATATAATTCATAATTATATAATTTGTATCCCGTGTCTTACATTTTAGAGATTATATGTATCGTATCAGTGTTCGTGCCAGTGTGTATGTTACATATCTTTATAACTTCTTAATTTAATTTTTCACATTAAGTTAGACTTGAATTATAAAATATCAACAAAATTTATTCTTCCTTAAAAAAGCAAACTTTTTTCTAATAATGATTAGGATAATCTATTATTAGATTTTTTGGTTAGTTCTACAAATTTTACATTTGAATTACAAAAATTTTATTAGGAAAGAGTTTAAACATATTACTCGTAGTAATGTAATTGTAACTATAATAAAATTAAGTAATATTAAACATGTATAAAAAAATTCATGAGTGGTTCATGAAAATATTTACTACCATCCAAAAATAAAACTAATATTTACACATGTATATACATTAAAAAAAATCCTCAAATATACATGAATATTGTTCTTGTTGTTTGACCTGCTCGTCAGTTGACTCCAACGACAAGCTCTGGCTCCGTCTATCTCTGTTGGGATCTCATCTTCCCTTTACTGTGTTGGAACGCGATTCCGTTGAGACAGAGGGGGCCTTACCTGTTGATTGCACTCCACGATCAAGTCAGTACAGGGCTTATAAGAAACAAGAAGTAATAAGTTTCAGTCTTAGAAACAGCGTACCTTAACTTGGGATCTCAAGTCCCTTTTTTAGTTTACCTCTTGTAACAGCTTTTTATCACGAAAATATAATCTCAACTGAAAGCATACTCAACAGGAAAATATTTTTCTCAAGGGTACACCCTTACGGTGTTCCAATAGAACAGAATATTTCCCTCATGGAGTGCATAAAATCATAACAAAATAACCACCAGGATACCAACTCATGTACCAACATTAGGGGTCCAATTTGTTTACGTAGCCACCCTCAGCGTGGTGCTACGTTATCTTTTGAACACATGCAACCTAGCCTCTATGTGTCCTAACACACATGGGCTTAGGTTTTTTAAAAGGAAACGTTTACTTAAGCTAGACCCCCCGCATACTAAGTACACCCCAAGGTCCAAAACTACCCCTCGCTAGCCGCTTAGGCCTTATGCACAAGGGGTTATACGAATAACTAACTAATATATACATCTGAGGCCCAATCTCATTGATGAGAATCAAATAAAGGAGGCTTTTATTAATGAAGGAAGAGGACATCCACCCTCACATTTGAAGTTCTTCCTTCTAGTCTTCTCAAAATTAAAAGAAGACATAAAATAAAGATGAGGC
>Ga0123342_1007091_pt1 | contig 15052 bp, 15 predicted proteins | sample Turbeawhitnodule_FD_89960 | JGI IMG/M metagenome (GOLD analysis project Ga0123342, IMG submission 89960) | Root nodule microbial communities of legume samples collected from Mexico - Turtle bean Mexico white nodule | ecosystem: Host-associated > Plants > Roots > Nodule | place: Mexico: Nepantla... | reverse complement strand
TTGTAAAGCATCTTTAGGCATTAGTTTAGAATTTTCTAGAAGTTGACTCTTCATGTCTTCACTATAGGCGCTAGAGTAGGTAATAGGGAAGGGACCTTTGGTTAGCTTCTTGTGTAAGCTTTGGGTACTCTTCGACCGGTCTTCTCCTATATAAGGAGGGCTTGGGTTCTTCTAAAAACAGAATTGATATTTGAAGTAACAAAACTCTCCCAAATTGGTGATTGAGTGTAGTGAGAACTTGTCTTCTCCTCTTCCTAGTCTCATCTTGAGAGCCTTGGTTCCCTCAAGTAGCGGCAATTCACACTTATCTTGGAGCATTCATACTTCAAGTGGCGTGTTCATCAACCAAGTTCTTCAACCACATAAGTCTTCTCTCTTTTCCATTTATTCCTTTCGTCTCCATGTCCATACGAATTCCTAAACTTGTCTTAGGTTCTTTCTATTCGGTATTTTAGCTTAGTTACATGTTTTAATCGGTTCATCTTCCTTCTTCCTTGCTTTTGTTCGGTGCATTTCATTTGTGAAGCATTTTAATCGGTTCATTTCATTTCTTAAGCAATCTAATCGGTTCATTTGCTTTCTTGCACCTTTTAATCGGTTCAATTGACAAGAAATGGAACTTCCATATGTGTTTTGGTGTTTGGCGCAAGTTTTGGTGAGTTCTTAAAACATAGAACATTGATCCATTTCTATAAAAGTGCCTATTCAATCTCCAACTCAAGTTGATTCCATAAAATGTCAAAGAATCATCTATATCTTGCTATTGGAATCATATCAGTTTGGCTCTGATAAGAATGAATAGCTTGTAATTGTTGCGACAGCTTAAACATTTGCTTAGTCAATGCTTCAATCTGCTATGTGATAGTTGTCGTTTAGCAGTCAAATTAAAATGATTCCAGCGTAGACTTGTCTAATGCTAGAAAGATGATATTATAGAAGTGGTCAGATGACCCCAAGTCATCTTCCAACGAATCCAATAATGATTCTAGTGAATAGAATTCAAAACTTATATGCAAGCAATGAAAATTAGCAATAACAATAAAGCAAAAGAGGTTGTGATCTTTAAGCAGGAAAATATAAATGATGGTTTAAATCAATAAAGAATGCAAATTGACTCCCAAGTTCTTCCACAAATGAATTCCTCACAGGTTCTCTAAAGATTATTCCTTTCTCAATCCTCAAATAGAGCTAAACCAAATTGAACAGGCGCCTATCTGATTCAACTGAAGCTCACCAGTAAAGCATGTGTCTACTGGTTTAATCAATACAATTTTGTTCCATGTGTATACTCCATGGAAATGCTTATCTCCTTTCTCTTGAATCATGCGCCCAAGAAATTAATTAGAAAAATATGAACTAACTAAGAAACCAAAGTTTAAGATAAGGAAGACTCTCAATCATGCGTTCAAGTACAACCTCTCACAAAAACTAGTTTTCTAGGAGATTAGACAATAAAAACAACTGCTATAAAGAATTAAAAAATGAAACTTTTATTGATCAAGACCTCATAACTCAATGAGGAATTACAAAAGAATCAACCAAAAGGTTTAGCTTTCCATGCGGAGGCAAAAGAATTACAAAGAAGAAAAGAAACTAAGAAAACCCTATGAAGCTCTTTACTTTTCTCCTTGATGCTTGTGTCCTTTTATAGGCTTTTCTGCTCCAACGATCTTGGGAAAATATTGTAGTTTAGATTTTGTTGACAGATTTCAACTTTCCATAATTCTTTTTATTTTGCATAAAATTTGTTTCTAATTCTGTTTCTGAGATATTGTAGCTTTTATTTTCTCTTTCTTCTCCTCCGAATTTGTTTTCTGTTTTGATTCAAATAAGAAACTTGGACTTTTGCATATTTGGCCCATTTACAAAGGTCGATACTTCCTTCAGATCATTTACTCTGAAAACAAAAAATTAACAAAAATAATAGTTAAGGCCCAAATAAACCCAATTATATGAATATTAATTAAAACAATGGATTTATTTATTATTATAGTCCAATAATCTATGATTAAAGTTATTAAGTGTGAATAAATATATGCTCATCACTATGTCAGGATTTTATTTTGAATCAAAATTGCATCTAAAGTAATTCGATCCAGCATCCCTTTCTTTGGCTCAATTTGTCTATCATTGTGGGCTTGGTAATTTGTTGATGCCAATGCATCAATGATAGTTGTTGTTTGTTCTACATCAACAACCATCATTGTACCATCAACTACAATACCTAAATTTTTTTTGTATCAGGTCTGAGGCTATTATGAAAGATACTCAATTGTGCAATGTCTTCAAACCCATGATTTGGGCATTTTCTTAGCATCACTTTAAATCTCTCCCATGTTTCACTAAAAGGCTTCATCTGATCCTTGTCTAAACATAGAAATATCAGACTTTGCTTTGATGTAGCAGGATAGTGAAAAAAATATTTGTAAAAATTTATCCTCTGCATCTTTCCAACTAGTGAGGCTCTGATTTGGATGTGATTTGAGCCATTCCTTAGCTTTTCCTGCCAATGAGAAAGGAAATTAACGCAGATAAATAGTTTCAATATCACCTTATTGAAAGCCCATTGTTCCCACCAATTCATAAAATGTAGATAAATGTGTATATGGATCCTCATGGTCCATTGTTGTAAATTGATGGGTACTGATGAGATTGAGGAATGTAGGTTTCATCTCCAAGGCCTTAGTGGTAGCAAGTATTGCAATACTAGAAAAAAGTTTTGGCCTTTGTTGCATAGCGTAATCCCCAAGTGTTCTTTTAGGCTATGGTGGTTGCTCTTCAACCATAATGTTTTTTGAAAAATTTCAATGGAAGGGGAGAAGAGGTTGAGGATTCTTCTCCAAATTATCCTTGTTTTTCCTTTCTCCTTTTCACCATGTTCTTCCTACCTACCTTTTCAATTTTCGATTCAAATTGTAATTGGTCTTTAGAAACATGTCCTCTTAATATCATATAAGACAACTCACTCAAGGATTAGCACAAGGAGTAAGTATCAATAAAAATAATAAATTATAAAATTTAAAACAATTATGAAAATAAAATAAAATAAAGAAAATTAAAAACAATAAACAATTAAAATTTTCACAATATTTAGGAATTCGTACTCTAAAATTTAAAATTGTTCCCCGGCAACAACATCAAAAAACTTGATGACTAATTTATGACAAGTGTACCGAGTCAGATGTAATAAATTGTCCCCAAGGATGAATATCAAATCCACATAACAGTTCTAAAATTTCAAGTATAATATTCACTAAATATAAGACAATATGTGAAAGTTTGTTTGAAAGGTTGTTTATATATGAATTTTTAAGAAACTCAATAAAAGCAAAGTAAATGATTTGACGAGCCAATTTAGAAAATTGGGATTAAGGTTCATCCTTATCACTCATTTGTATTTTCAAAAACATGTAATATTCCATCTTTATTGACATTGATGCACATATAAAATTCATTCATATTGATTCTTCGAATGCAAAATTATTAAGATAGTTTCCTAAATATCGATTCCTCGCATACTTATAGAAACTTCTTATCATTATGAAAAATGTTATAAAGCAATTAACATTTCAAATATATTCCTAACATTGAAATATGTTAAGCATTATCATTTAGGTCAAATGCTTAGAAGTGCTTTCCAATCAAATCTAAGGATTAAAATCATGAATAAAGATTCAAACTTGAATAATAAAATGACAATACCAATCATCATTCAAAAACAAAATATTATAAATAAATATCACCTCAATACATAAGATTTTAAACATATTACTCCCAATCCCAAAAGGAAGAATTAGCTACTCATGTTGGCCATTACAAGCATGCAAAGCAAGAAAACAAGATCCAGGATATTTCTCCTCGACGGCTACCTCCTCTAGGTTTTTCTATCTCTCCCTATTCTCTCAATGATGTCTAGGATTATGCCTCACGCCTTCTATTTAACCTAATTCGGCTTGAGCTAAGTGACATCTCGTTTAAGAGAAATATTACTTGCTTAAGTGAGTTTGATGATAAAATGTCCAACTTCACTAAAGTGAACTCGCTTAAGTGAGTCTTGGGCGAGTTTCTAATGTTTTAACTTTGTCTTTTCATCTTGTCTTTAACTTGTTCATTCTTCTTTAGCCCTTTTATCTTCATTTTCCCCTAAAGTCCTGAAATTAAAACAAATTTGAGAATAAATCATTCACATTCATCTTATAATTCAAAAGTATGTAAAAAGATTCAAATTCCAAAAAAAGGGTTAAATTATAACTATTTTATCAATTAAAATTCATAATTGCCTATCTTTTTATGTGAAATATTATTGAATTATGACACTTATAACCAACACATATCATTCCTAAAATACATCCAATCTAATATAAATTAATAAATTCAAACTTAACAATTCTAACTAAAATATTTTGAAAATATATATACTTATAATTTAACATACTAAATTCAATGAATTTAAGTCTTAAAATTTTGGGTAGCATAACACTTAAAAGATGAACTTTCAAAAATAGAACAATATTTTCTAAGGGACACCCTTGGATCCAATACCAACACGAATCTTTCCTAAACTACATCCAATCAAATATAAATTAATGAATTCAAACTTAACAATTCTAACTAAAATATTATGAAAATATATATACTTATAATTTAACATATACTAAATTCAATGAACTTAATTCTTAAAATTTTGGATAACATAACACATAAAAGATGAAATTCCAAAATAGAACAATATTTTATGAGGGTTGAACACGCCGAACCCAATACCAACACGAATCTTTCCTAAAATACATCCAATCCAATATAAATTAATGAATTTAAACTTAACAATTCCAAGTTAACAATTCTAACTAAAATATTGTGAAACTATATATACTTATAATTTAACATATGTTAAATGCAATGAAGTTAAGTATAAAAAAATTGGGTAGCATAACACTTAAAATATGAACTTTCCAAAATACAACAATATTTTCCAAGTATCGAACACCCCTGGATCCAAAACCAACATGAATCTTTCCTAAAATACATTCAATCCAATATAAATTAATGAATTCAAACTTAAGAATTCCAACTTAACAATTCTAACTAAAATATTATGAAACTATAATTATAACATATACTAAATTCATGAAAAATATTACTACAAAATTTCTAACTAAAATATTATGAAACTATACTAATAATGTAATATATTCATGACAAACAATTAATATAAAAAAAAATTACAATACAAAAAATGAACTAACCTGGTGGTGAGACATGGTGCATGCGACTCTCACGGTAAGAGCAGAAGAAGCTTTAATGATGGTGGTGGCAGCCTAGAGGCGTGGGAGGAGCAGAGGAAGCTACGGTGGTAGAAACCTAGAGGCATGTGAGGAGAAGGTGTGGAGTAGAGTTTGGAGATGAAATGGAGAAATGGAGAAGGGTTTGGAAGCAATGAAGAATTGAGAAAGAGAGAAAAGGGAGCAAAGGAAACAAATGTACCAATGTAATAGGGAACAATGGAATTGAAAAAGAGAGGCGCAAAGCAGAGAAAGAAAAGAGAGCTCAAAGAAGATGAATGCATAAGTGAGGCGTGGGAAGGGTTTTCGGTCTCTAAAAACCTTATAGGTGACGATATTCCAAAATAATCGTCATTTATCTCAAATGACAGCATTTTAGAATACGTTTGCCCAAAAATTGTAGTTTATTGCAACATTTTAGGTGACGAGCCTCCTTAATGACCATCGTCTATGCTATCTATTCTTGCCAGTTGACCTGGTCGTCGATTGACTCCGATGACTAGCTCTGGTCCCGCCTATCTCCACTGGAATCTGCACTTCCCTTGCTTGGACGTGGCTTCGTTGAAACAGATGGTGCCCTACCTGCCTATTGCACTCCGACGATCAAGTCAGTACAAGGCTCATAAGAAACAAGAAATATATAGTTTCAGTCTTAGAAACAACGTACCTTCACTGGGATCTCAAGTCCCTTTTATAGACTAGCTCTAGGCTACCTCTTGTAACAACTTTCCCTCACGAGAATCTTATCTCGAGTGAGAGCATATTCAATAGGAGAAGATCCCGCTACAGTGTGCACAATCTTAGCGCTATAGCTGCACAAAATCTTATCTCCTTGGAGTTCATAAAATCTTAACAGAATAACCGCTTGGGTACCAACTCATGTACTAGCATCCGGGGTCCAATCTGTTTCACGTAGGCATACATGCCCTTACGTATCATGCATATGCCTTTACGTATCATTCATGTGAATTGTTCTATCAAATCCTAACGCTCTTGGGCTTAGGCTGATAGAGAACGTTTTACTCATACTAGACCCAAATGCACTAAATGCACCCCTATGCCCTTTAATACATGTTTTGCTGACCTACCAGGCCTTATATGCGAAAGCTTACACTAAATGTATGAATGAGAGTTAATATGCACATATCTGAGCCCAATCATGTGGCCCGTCAACTCGACCCAACAGGGCCGAGCTGACCTGATTGTCACAGACATTGATGTCTGACCACCAAGCACTGAGCTCTACGCGCTCTGGTCCAATACACTATTCTTCTTGATAACCTTGGCCTCCGCAGGCTCCGCCGGAAGCATGCCATCAACAAGGTAACGCCTATAGGGTGTCATCCAAGTTTCGCTCATGTCGACTAGGCAAACATCCAACAATTATTCTTTTGACCAACCATAAACACTCACATTGGGTACCTTCAGCTTTTTTTGGTTCATCGAACGGTGCCCTCTTCCTCTGACCTCCAAGGCACCCACTTGTTGGACCTCTCCCACAAAACCTACGGCAGTCCTGGGCGCCTTCAGGGTCTCCTGAATAATTTACCTCTGGCGAACTCCCTTGCCTGAACTGGCGAGTTTGGCAAACAGGTATGCTCGAGCGTTCTGTTCCCTTGGGACATGTACCAACTCGAACAGAAAAGGCTCTCTCAAGAGCATAACGTACTTTAAATACAAGGCCATTTGGGGATCCTTGACCTGGTACCCGCCCATAACTTGTCCAGTCACTAACAGCGAGTCATTTTTCACCAATAGGCTTTGAGCGCCCATCTCTTTGGCCAACAACAATCCAGCTACCAATGCCTCGTACTCGACCAGGTTATTACTAGCTTTGAAGGCAAACCTTAAGGCCTGCTCAATTAACAATCCATTTAGTCCTTCCAAGATGATACCAGTTCCGCTGCCTTGCTGGTTGGAGGACCCGTCAACAAAGAGAATCCACTAGAAGTCTCCATTATCTAGTTGTGTGGATTCCGAGGAGAGCTCTACCACAAAATCAACATAAATCTGACCCTTAATAGGGCCTCTGGGCTCATAATGTACGTCAAACTCGGACACCTCAACTGCCCATCGCACCATCCTACCTGCCATGTCAGGCTTTTGTAGGTCAGTCATAACTACCACTATGAAAATCTGGAAATAGTGGCAGAGCCTCCAAGATGCAAACACAACTTCTAAGGCCATCTTCTCAATGGCCTGATAGTGCACCTCTGGCCCCTGCACTATGACCGAGCTAATTGTTCGATCTGTAACTGCAAAGTAGAGACGAAGGGGAGTACCAGGTAACGGCTTGCAAAGAACAAGCGGGCTAGCCAAGTACTCCTTAAATTTTAGGAACGCCTATTCACACTCGCTAGTTCATATGAAACGATTATTCCTCTTAAAGCACTAAAAGTAGGGGTACCCTCGATCTCCTCCAGCTGATAAGAACCGGGACAGGGCGGTTATTCGCACAGTCAACTGTTGCAACTACTTCACAGTGGTAGGGCTTCTCATTGCAATGATCACCGCACACTTCTCGGGGTTTGCCTCTATCCCCCGCTCTGTGAGGAGAAAGCCCAAGAATTTTTCTGCCTCCACCCCAAACACGCATTTTTCAGGGTTCAGCTTCAAATTGTATTTAGCTATTGAGTGAATAGCTCATCCAAATCAGCAACAAGCTGATCTCCCTCTTTCGAGGTGAGGACCATGTCGTCCACGTACGCTTGCACATTTCGCCCAATCATGGGGGCGAGGATCCTATCCATCAACCTCTGATAGGTTGCGCCAGTGTTCTTCAGCCCAAAAGGCATCACCTTATAGTAGTAACTGGAACGTTCTGTCATGAAAGCAGTTTTGCTCTCATCTCGGGGGTGCATGCAGATTTGGTTGTACCCCGAGAATGCATCCAAAAAGCTGAGAAGTCGGCAGCCTGATGCGCTGTCTACAAAGGCATCGATACTGGGCAGTGGATATGAATCTTTAGGACAAGCCTTATTCAAATCTGTGAAATCAACGCACATTCTCCACTTCCCGTTGGCCTTCTTCACCAACACTACGTTTGTCAGCCACTCAGGGTATTAGATTTCCCTTATGTGGCCAACACTTAACAAATTTTGAGTTTCTTGTTTGATGACTACACGTCTCTCCTCGTTGAACTTTCTTCGTCTCTGTATTACAGGTCTGACCTTCGGGTTCATCGTGAGTCGATGACACAGAAAGTCAAGGTCGATGTTGGGCATGTCTGAGGCGGACCATACGAAGGCATTTAAATGTCGTTATATCACCTCGGCAATTCTGTCTTGCATCCCTTGGCTTAGAGACTTGTCAAGCTTGAACTTTTTCCCTCCGATCTCTCTTTCCTGAACCTCAACAGCAGGCTCAGGTCGCCTATCAGTGGCGATCTCCACACGAGTGGCTTCTTCAGATTCTTGAGGTTGGGTGGCGACCATGCATACCCCTCTCTTATTTTTCAAGTTATTTTCATAGCACTTCCTTACTGCCTTCTAATCAAACTTGATCAAAATTACCCTTCCCTCGAGGGAAGATAATTTCATCTTCATGTGCCTTGACAAGGCCACTGCACCTAACCTATTCAGGGCAGGTATGCTCAAAAGGATGGTGTAAGCTGAAGCAGCATTAACAACCAAGTACCTAATATTGATGGTACAAGATGAGGTGCCATCTGAAAAGGTTGTCCTCAACTCTACATGCCCCCTCACCTCTACCTAATAACTAGCGAAACCATACAGACAGCCGTCATACGACCTCAGCTGATTCAGTGACAATTGTAATTTGTTAAACGTCGACCAAAACATCACGTCGGCCGAACTCCCCTGGTCAATAAGGACTCGGTGCACTCTTCTCCCCGCTTTACTATTGAGATCACTACCGGGTCATTATCATGTGGGACCACGTCCCTCAGGTCAGCCCGATGAAGCAAAGGTCGGGCTCTACCGGCTGATTAGGCTCTCGGGCCACTACTGTCATCACCTCCCTCGCATACCTCTTTCGTTGGGAGGCGGTGCACCCTCCCCCTGAAAATCCTCCAGATATGGTGTTGATCTCGCCATGGATAAGCACTTCGTGCCTCTGTTCCTCTGTTGGCATCTCCTCCTTTGATCCCTCCTGACTTTCCACAAAATATTTCTAAAGGAAGTCGTCCTTTGCCAGTCCCGCCAACTGGTAGCCAAGAATTATGCAATTCTCCAGATCGTGCCCAATAGCCTTGTGGAACTCGCATTAGGTATCCCTTCTTGGCCCCAAATTCCTATCAGTCTTCGGAGGGAAACTCATTTTATCTGCCAAACCTGGCATGGCGAGCAACTCCTTGTAGGTCATCTTGAACTTGGGTCGAAAAGGAAATTCGTCCTTCGCCCTTGACCTAAAGTGGCGTCCCTTCGGCGCATAGGGTGCACGCCGAGTTGACAACTTCTTCTCAGTCGCAGCCTCATGCACTCTCATTGGCTGGGCACGATTGCTCTCACGGAGCTTGGCCTGCCCTGTTTAGGAAATCCTTCAGAGGCTCTCCCTGCTTCTGCTTTACCCCCAATAGGTCAAAAGGGAAAGGGGGTGGAGCTCGGTTGACGATGAACTGCTCCCTCAACAATGTTGAGAACTGATCAAATGAAGTGATGTGGCCATCTGGGAGACCAATAAACCACCACAGCGTTGTGCCTGTGAATGTGCCCATGAACAGCTTGCAGTGCATGGCGTCTGTTCCTCCCGAGATCATCTCCCGCGGCGCGCTACCCCAAACGTTGTAGATCTCTAGGAAATTCCTCACTGGCCTTGTGTAATTCTTCGTTGCTTGCACGTGACGCATCCAACTCTGCCCTGACCTGGTCTTGCATGAGCGCCTGTTCGGCTTGAACTTCTGCTAAACGCCTCTTCTGGTCAGTTCTGGATGCAACCACTGTCTCCTAGAGAATGTTAACAGTCTCCATGAGTTGTTGTATGGTGAGATTCTCACCTCCTTCTGCTCCTGCGGGACCTTGCCTTGTATTAATCATATAACCTGATAACTCAATCACAACTGTGGATGGGACTTGTTTTATCGGGCCCTCACCGTGGGTGCCAAATGTTCTTGCCAGTTGACCTGGTCGCTGGTTGACTCCGATGACTGGCTATGGTCCTGCCTATCTCCACGGGAATCTGCACTTCCCTTACTTGGACGTGGCTCCGTTGAGACAGAGGGTGCCCTACCTACCTATTGCACTTTGATGATCAAGTCAGTACAAGGCTTATAAGAAACAAGAAGTATATAGTTTCAGTCTTAGAAACAACGTACCTTCACCTGGGATCTCAAGTCCCTTTTATAAACTAGCTTTAGGCTACCTCTTGTAACAACTTTCCCTTACGAAAATCTTATCTCGAGTGAGAGCATATTTAATGGGAGAAGATCTCGCTATAGTGTAAACAATCTTAGCGCTACAACTGCACAAAATCTTATCTCCTTGGAGTGCATATATCTTAATAGAATAACCACCTGGGTACCAACTCATGTACCAACATCCGGGGTCCAATCTGTTTCACGTAGACATACATTCCCTTTCGTGTCATGCATATGACTTTACGTATCATGCATGCGAACTGTTCTATCAAACCCTAGTGCTCTTGGGCTTAGGCTGATAGAGAACGTTTTACTTGTTCTAGACCCAAATGCACCCTTAGGCCCTTTAATACATGTTTCGCTGACCTATCAGGCCTTATACACGAAAGATTACACTAAATGTATGAATGAGATTTAATATGCACATACTTGAGCCCAATCATGTGACACGTCAACTCGACCCAACAAGCCGAGCTGACCTGATTGTCGCAGACACTGATGTCCGAGCACTGAACTCTACGCGCTCTAGTCCAATACACTATCCTTTCATATATAGACAACAATTTTACCTGTAATCGACATCTATAACTTCACTGTAATTTCAAATATTTCGTCGCATTTAAATAAACAACTCATACTCATTGATCTCGTCTATGGAATGTCATCAAACAGTAATTTGGTACTAGTGCAAGTACTCAATTTCATTCCGAGACATTGACATACTTGGTTAATTTGAAAAAGTTCAGATAAATGAATGTGTCTCCCAACATTATTCAAGATTCGTGGGCATAGATGATTGTTCTTCACTATGAAACATTAAACATTCAATCAAACCAATAGAATTGAATCTTAAAAACATGCATTAATAATAATAATAACTCAAAAGATGTTACATTGCTCTCCAATCCCAACAATATAAGTTTAGCAACTCATGATAAATCTTACAATAAAGCTCACAGATGAGTGGCTTAGCACAACAACCGGTGTTATATGTGCCTTCTGGAGCACATATTTTTGAATATTTTGTTTAGATTTTGGTACATATTACATCAGTTTTTACAACCAATGTTATATATAATTGACATTTTACATTGCTGAGATTTACATCATGGAACTAGTGTTATATACGTTTTTTTCACTAGTGTTGAGTAGTTTAGATGGTGATGCTCCTACATCACTTGTTCCTCTTCCCGCACCCCTTGCTCATCTTGCTTATTACTCTTCTCACACCATTTTGATGAACCCCATAGCCCATCTCACTCATTACTCTTCACACACCCTTGTTCCTCCTTCACGCACTCCTAGTCCATCTCTCTTTTTTGTCATCGCCCACCCTTGTTCCTCTTTGCACCCGTCACTCCATTCTCCACAGTACAACACAAACTCTCATTCTCACCTCCATTCTCCATCACACACCATTTTTTCACTCATTCACTCTTCCTCGGACTCTCTCATTCTTTTTTTCAACACTCACCAGAGCACCCAACCTACTCCACTCCTGCACACTGACCCCCATTCCGGCCGCCGTATCACCACCGCTGTAGCAACTGCAGCCCCGCCGCATCAGTCGCCACCCAACCGCGCACCAGCACACACCACCCACGTACTCCTCCACGCACCGCACACCAGCGCCTGCTTCACGCTGCCCACACTGGCATCGTCGCCGCCTCCGCCAGCGCACCCTGTACACAGCTGCAGCCAGCCCAACAAGTTTCCTCCGCGTCGCCACCCTCACACTGCTCTACGTTACTGCCACCAACGAACCTGCTCTGCCCCAGTCGCCGCTGAACATCGCACCCGACAGCACCGCGCCGCTGCCACCGCCGTACCGTTAGCTGTTGCCGCCCATCACCATTGCAGGTTTTCCTTTTTTATTGCTAATAAAAAAAAAATTTCTTTTTTTCTTTATTTTTTTTTTAATATTTTGATACTTTCCACCCACCACAAAATATTAATATTTATAATTAAAAAATTAATAAAAATATTAATATAATTTTTAAAATTAAAAATTTTAAATAATTAAAATATTAATATTTATTAAAATGTAATGTGGAAAATTAAAAAATTTATAAAAATATTAATATTTATTAAAATATAAGGTGGAGTATGTTTGAAAAAATCATTTTTATTTCCCTATGGTTCTTATATATCACATTTTTTTCTCTCTTTCTACATTCATAATATAACATATTAAAAGGGTGAGTCCCACGTTTTTTTCTTTATTAAAAAAAAATTAAACACCATATTTTTTCTAACCTTATCTGTTCTAACCTGTCCTCTATCATTTTTCTAAATTTCCAAAATTACCTTTATGGATTTACAACTTCAGAATAGTAAATCTAATTAAAAAATAAATAAAATTTGGAATATAAAATTTAAAATGCATTAAAAATGTGTTCCGGATATCTGGAATATTTCCTGATAAAAAGTTTTATAAGTAATTTTTATTTACACCTCTTTTTAAAGATTATTTTTGTCATTTTAGAGGGATATTTGTGTCATTTTCAATAAGAGGTTGGGTACATGTTAAATTGATATGGTGCAGGGAGCATTTGTCAATTAAATATCACACTTAAAAGCGAGAGCTTCTTCCTGCACCTCTACATTTTTCTTCCTGCACCCTAATATTCTTTGAAATACCGAAATTATCCTTTCACAGTTTTGGATGATTTTGAAATAGGAGTTTTGTAAGTAAAAAATATTTTTGAAATAAGAGTTTTGCAAGCAAAGGGTGTTTCCGGAATAGGAAATCTGAAAGATAAAAAATTATTCCAGAATAGTTTTTTTATTTCGGTAAATCCGAAATTAATAAAATATGTTGTGGAAAATATGTTTCAAAAATATCCTGAAAGGAACAATTCATAAGTGATTTTTTAAAATATGTTTCGGCACCCCACTCCGTCGCACCTCTTGTTTTTTTGAAAAAGGGAAAATCCGAGTCCTTTCCAATAACCCAGTGTTCTTTTACTTTGCCACACCCCTGCTGATATTATCACTCCTCACGTTACTCATACTTGCACCACGCTTTTAATGATTGTACCGCTTTTTGTTAAATAAATTTTTTAGGCCCAATAATTTCACTATTCTCCACCAAAGTTTTCTTATCCACCATCTTTACTAAATAATAAGGCTTGGTCCAATTCTGCAGGCCCCATATTCTACTATTTGCAGCCCCTCTTTTATTTTTATACACCTACCAGCTTTTTTTATTTCTTTAATTCTTTAATTTTAAATTTTAATTTCTAAAATAATTAACTGTACTCTACACATCACATTTTTCTATGAAATAAAAGATAATAAAAACGTAAAATTCCAAAATATATAAAAATTTCAAAAAAAATATCAACAAGTAAACAAATATTTTATTTAACTAGTTGACTCGTAGAACTACGCGATTCCTGATTTTTTATTATGAAAAATACGTAGAAGCAAGATTCATCATTGTCGAGTTCACTTCTTCAAAATTCTGTTACTTTTTTTTGTCAAAAGTCCAGTTCGTATTGGCACAAATCTTTTTCAAAATTTAACTTTTTAGAACTATGTGATTTTGGATGCGACACGTAGGTACCAAAACCTTTTTTGCACTAATTTATGATAAAAGTGAATATTGTATAGGACAAATAGTTGAGTCAAAATTAAAATGCAGGGAGTTAATGATCATTTTCCAATAATTTGTATTTTAATTTAGAACGGATCTCTCTGATATAAGAATATTTCCTACAACATAGAATAAGCATGTGGATATTTATTGAAATATGAGTCTGACTTATATCATATGATCTTATTAGAACTAGTTTGTCATGGTTGTTGTGTGTGGACTTCTTCTACATGATATGGTAATTGTGGTTCAAGAACACGAATAAAGGGAAAAAGAGATTAGAATCATGCAAAAATGAAATGAATTGCGAAAACCCAATAAGGATTACACACAAAAGGGGAGAGATCAAATCTCAAGCAAATAATACATTAAATGAAAGTAGAATTTTTATTTCTCTATACCGATATATTTTTAACACATAAAGAAGAGAAAAAATGAATCTTATTAAATAGGCATGAAACAGAAATAAGAGAAAACCAAACAAAACATAAATCGGTGAAAACTTAACAACCTTCCTAAAGTGTAGCACCATAAATACTCATTATTCTAAGTTTTAAGTCAGTAGTATTGAAGCTTCCAGGTTAAAGGGGTTTGGTAAAATATCTTCAATTAGTTGATTTGTAGATATATGTGTTGAACCAAGTGATGTTCAATGTTTTGAAGAATCCAAATCCTTTGAAGGATGTTGAAGCCTCTGCTTTGCTTGATGTTGTTGTGCTGGTTTAAGCTTTGTTATGGGGTAGTTTATATGTTGTAATCCACCCTTTGATTAAATCTCAAGCAATTAGCATCTCAATCTTTATGAAAGTAAAATGTTTTTCAAACTAAGTTGAAACAACCGATTGTTTTGTCGAAACA
>Ga0123342_1007090_pt1 | contig 15054 bp, 10 predicted proteins | sample Turbeawhitnodule_FD_89960 | JGI IMG/M metagenome (GOLD analysis project Ga0123342, IMG submission 89960) | Root nodule microbial communities of legume samples collected from Mexico - Turtle bean Mexico white nodule | ecosystem: Host-associated > Plants > Roots > Nodule | place: Mexico: Nepantla... | reverse complement strand
TTTACTGAGGTTTTAGAATAAACCTTTGGAATTTAGCTAAGGTTAAAAAACCTCCGTTATTTTGTTGAGGTTTTAGAAAAAACCTCCATTAATTAAATCAATTCCTAAGGTTATATTAACCTTCACTAAATAACCTCTATTAAAACCTTTTTTTCTTGTAGTGAAAATTAGTTTCTATTTCATGATTTTCTTCAAACATTTAAACTTCTTTTAATAATTTTTTTTCTATTTCTAAGAGATAAGACTATTTTTTCTGCTTGGAGTTTAAAAGAGAAGTATTGTAATTTTTTTTCCTTTAATGAAATTACGTTATTTTCATCTCTTATTTAGTTGAATTTTTATGTTAGTAATCTAGTATCTAACATGTAATAATTTTGTAGTTTTGTGTTGAACATGTTGCATTGTAACGCTTTCGAGAAAAGTAATATGAATATCATACAGCTATCAGAATTTCAGCATTACCTTAATGGAGTAATTTTCAACGACAAATTCTCACAGTTTGGCTGTATTAGCTGCATATCGGCAATACAAAATTATAAGGCGGCAATTTGCTGTGAACTACAGTTTGTTCTGTCTCTCTATATATATATGTAGTCAAATTCCAAGAGTCACAAAACTTCTTGTTGAAAAGGTAAAAATTTTAAGCATCCAAAATGATGAAGATCATTGTTATATTGCCCTTCTTTTGCATCATACTTCCCTTAGTATTTGGGGACTTGAAGGTTGGATTCTATGAGTCTTCATGCCCAGAAGCGGAGTCCATTGTGAAGAAAGCTGTGCAGAATCGATTCAATCGTGACAAGACCATTACTGCAGCGTTGCTTCGCTTGCATTTCCATGACTGTGCTGTCAGAGTAAGATACCCTTAATCTCAATCTCAGCTCACACATATAGAAAGAGCCAATGCTAGATGCCCATTCTTTCAATGTATATAGTCTTTATTCCTTTAAAGCAAATTGAACAAATTTTATGAGTTCTGATGTTTTCTGTCCATTTTGAATCGTTATGCATATCTTTTATCTGTTAATTTTGAATTTTTGTGTCTAATTTCTATAGTTTAATTGATCATTTGGCTTTTATATCTAAGCTAATTGTTCGTTGTACTTTCTATTTTAAAATCTCAAGTTTTCATTACTACACAAAATAACTTTCTATCTTTTATAGTGTATTTTTATTTGTTTCATGCTAAAATATAATCTATTGCTTCTTTATTATGAAAGTAAAATAACAGATAGTCTTTTTTATATCTATTATAATGGTATGATTTTGTTAAGTAAAATTGATTCTCAAACACACTATTAGTCCAATATTCTAAAACTATTAGGAAATGGAGACCTAACACAATGTAATTAAAAGCAATTAATCGTATAGGAACTAAACATATAAGTTTTATATGTGCTTTTTAAGTATTTTTCATACTATATATCATTGTTTTTAAAAGAAATCGAGAATATGTTGAGTAAACTATTATAGATTTGAAAAGTATTGAAGGTAAAACTTTGATTTTTGGAATGTGTGGTTAAAAAAGAGAGTAATAGAGAAAAAGTTGTAAATATAATGACGTGATAAAAAAAATAGGTAACCTTGTCTCTAATGGATTTAAATATTTTATGATAAAATATGTTGTTTGAATATAATTTTTAGAAAAAAATTAAAAGTATAAGAATTTATAAAAGTAATTTGATTACTTAAATTAATAAGAGTTTTCTCGACTAATACTTTTACAACTATTTTTTTATCTTGATGTGATCTAATTTTTTGAATAAACATTAATAAAACTATTTTTTTTATAAACACTGTAAGAAAATGTTTAATTCTAATGATTTTTTTAATATTTTCTTTTAATTAACTTATTAATATTTTTAAAATGATAACTTTAACTCATTTTACGTCACTTTCTGCACATATAAAATATTTTTAACACTATCTTTTCTTTTTCTTCCGTGTACAATATGTTAATGTGGTGTTATTTTCTGCACAACCAACCTACTTGAACCAACAACAATTCACAACTAAAGTAATTAACAAACATTCTTCTTAATTTGGAGCAACAGGGTTGCGATGCATCCATACTTATAAACTCCACAACGTCTAACACAGCAGAGAAAGATTCAGGAACAAACGACGACGTTCGGGGCTTTGACCTAATCGATAAAGTGAAGGAAAGCCTGGAATCTGCATGCCCTTCAACAGTGTCATGTGCAGACATCATAACCCTAGCTACCCGAAGTGCAGTGGCCTTATCTGGAGGACCCAAATACGAAGTTCCCACGGGAAGACGCGATGGATTGGTCTCAGACGTCAGAGAAGTGAACATTCCAGGACCCACCAGCCCCGTCTCAATAATCTCTGAATTTTTCAATAGGAATTTGGGCCTCACAACGCAGGAAATGGTGACCCTTTTTGGTGCACACACAGTTGGTGTTGCACACTGCAGTTTCTTTGCTGATAGACTCTCGACTCCTGACCCTACAATGGACCCTGCGTTGAATACTAAGTTGGTGAAGTTGTGCAGCTCCAGAGATGATGATCCTTCTACGCCCTTAGACCAGAACACTTCTCTGCTTGTTGATAACAAGTTCTACCAGCAGATTCTTGCGAAGAAAGGGGTGCTGCAGATTGATCAGCAACTTGCTTTGGATAAAGGTACCAAAGGGTTTGTCACAGATTTCGCTTCTAATGGGGCTAAGTTCCAAAAGAGCTTTGCAAATGCGATGGTAAAGATGGGGAGTGTTGAGGTTCTGGTTGGGAGTCAAGGAGAAATCCGCAAGAAATGCTCCGTTTTCAATACCCGCAACTAGATTAGACAGTTGTTGTCATGTGTTTTTCTTCTTTTTCTTCATTCTCATTCATGCTAAAAAGAAAGGTATAAGTGTGTTCCACCTAGTTAATTATTATATCAACAATGAATAAGTAGCATTGGAATTATCGGTTACCATAATGTGACAAACTTTCATTTTCGAAATAGAAATAAATATATTCTGATACTGTTCACAAAATACAACAAATTATAAACTCTTTTATAAATATAAGAATAATAAAATCTTTAAACTTTTATATTTATTATTTATTTTTATTATCATTATTATAATATTAATGAAGGAATTTATTAAATAATTGTTTTTTTTAAAGAGAGGTATGAATATTTACAACTGCTCTTTGAAATATTCAAATGCTTTTGCGGAATGTTCTTATTTATTAGAAATTTAGATGATAGATTGATGTAGGAAGTTTATTTTACTAACATGGAAGAGGCATAGGTCTGTATAGGGTCTTTTACGTTTGTTAATAGTTATTTGTGACATAAATTTATGGTTCACCTACTCTCTGACGTAAAAACTTTGAATTTACGTCATAATAACACATCAAATATAAATTTGTAATAGAAAAAAAGTAAAGAAAAATCTCAATTTTACGTCAGACCATGCACTTTACTAATGTTACCAATTCATGGTCTTGTGTAAATTGTGGACATTTTTTTTTTTAAATTGGAATGGTTTTGCCTTCAAATCAAAACTTGAAATGCATAAAACTTCCATAGAAACATTGCATACAAATATAATATATAGTAGACATTTCAACTAAAAGTTTTATACAAAATCATCTTTTGAACAAAAGAAAATAAAATTATATTATCTATGTTGGAGAAGGAACGATGAGAATAAAAAATACATGAAGATGATCAAGGATGTTACACTTGAAGGGTCATCTCAACAAGCAAATAAAGACTTCATTAATAGGAGGAATGGACAAGGGCCAAAACATTTAAAGTTTTTCTTATTGGTCTTCTCAAAAGATGAGGCCCAAGCCCAAGAAGGCCAAACCCAAGAAGCCCAAAGCCCAACCCATGAGGAGCAAGGCCAAGGCTTTAGGAGATGAGCATCATTAGATGTCTCTATTTGTAATTTCATTTTGGTATTTGTAGTAGAACATAAAAGGAAGGTGTAGATATAGATATAAGAGGTGCAAATGTACAAAGATAAAAAGAAGGTGTATGTGTAGTTTTAGGAGGTGCCAAAGAAAGAAACCAAGTCACACATCCCATGTGACTTGTTTTTGGTGGGAATTTCAAATGAGTTTCATTTGAATTTTCCCACCTATTTTTCAGCACCCTCACACTACAAATAAAGGTGTCATGCTCATGTAAATTCAGAATTAGAAATTGAAGAAAGGAAAGTCTACTCAAATTGAGAGAAAATTGTGAGATTTGATTTCCTTCATTAGTCTTATCTTGTGAGCTTTGAAGGGCTTCAAGTGACGACAACTAGCACTCATCTTGGACCTTTCACCATCCAAGTGGCGTGTCCATCCCCTTCAAGTCTGCATCCAAATAAGTTCCTTCTTCCTTCCATGTTCATTTCCATTTCGAATCATGTTTTAGCAATTCCAATCGGTTGTTTTTGTTCCTTTTGTGTTGTTCTTCAATTTCCACCGATTACTCTTGTTATTCTTGTGTTTCCTTTTCAATTTTGTACTTGTAGCTTAATTTGATTCGGTATTTGTGTTTTCAATTCCTTGTGCTTGTTTGGTTCAATGTGGAATGACACTCAATCTTGAGTTTGGTTCATCTATTAAAAGGCTTTGTACTTCAATGATGATTCCTTAAGTTCCTCCACTTGTTCCTAATTGTTTGTCCTTGTTTACAACTCATTTGTCATCATTCTTCACACATATATTGTTGTTTTCATAATCTGAAAAGTGTTTATCCTTGTTTTCCTAGTTATTTTTGTGTGATTCTAGTGCCTATTTTGAGATAACATCTTGAATTTCTAGTGGTTTAAATTTCAAATTTCAGGTTTGCCTTATCCCATTCCAGATAAATCTTTAAAGTCACACACATTTTATTCAAAAATTCTAGTAACACTATTTTTTGGTTTTCTTTATCTATTCTAGTACTATTCTTTAGGATTCCTTTGTGTGCTAGCTTTTCATTGAGTGCCTTATTTTTCTTGCTTGTCTTTTTTGTTTCATATTCTTCTCCAAGTTTTGTCATATCTTTTATTCTGTTTTGGTTTAGCGATTTCTTGTTACACCTTTTCTTGCTTGTCTTTTCTTGTTTCCTAAAGTTTTGTGGTGATTTGTTTTTTGAGTAAGTGTAGTTTGCTTTGGCTTATTTCACTTAAAGCTCATCCAATCCACAAAGAGACTTGGTTAAGGACAAAAAAATTTCTTGGAGTGGTTTGACTGCTTTTTACTCTTTGCAGCAAGCATTCTTTTATTCTAACAAGTTTTCTTTAATTGTTTGTTCTTTGTGTTTGTTTGTTGTTATGAATAATATTTCAAGTGGTGCATCTTCCAAAACTAAATCCTATCACCAAGCTCACCTTTTGGAAGAACTTGTGGAGGTCAAGAAGCAAATTGCCCATAAAGATGAGAAAATAAGCCAACTTGCCAAAAGATTGCAAAGATTAGAAGAAGTTCATGCAAGGCAAAATCAACAAGATGACTTATATGACTTATATTATGCTATAAGAGTAATCAATGACTTGATAATTAATATATATAAAATACATTGTTGTATTAAGTTTAATGATTGGAAGTTGTTCTTGTCGGTTGACTAAGTCGTCGTTGACTTTAGAGGCGGATGGTGACTCCTCCAATTTCTTGTGGTTTCTGCTCTCTTCCTCAGGTGATAGAGAGTGGCTCCGTTGAAATAGATGGGGCCCTACCTGTTGATTGCACTCCGACGATCAAGTCAGTACTGAGCTAAGAAATAATAAGTATGTAAAACAATTTCAGTCTTAGAAACGACATACCTTTCTAGGGTTCTTACCACCGTTTTTATAGGTTGTATCTAGGTCAACTTCCCTGTCCCACGAGGATCTTTCCTTAAGTGGAATTAGGGTTACTATCGAGGCATCCTGTTGCGTGTTGCACAAATCTTAGCGCAGCTGCCACACAGGACTTTCCTCTTCTGGAGTGCAATCTTAACAGTATGGCCGCCAGGGTACCAACTCATGCATCAGCGCTGCGGGGCCATCTGTTCTATAGGTGCCCTAATTATTCACGTGCCATGCATGCAGTCTTTCCCTGGAAACCCTAACCCTCATGGGCCTTAGCTCCTCCAGGGAATACTTACTTATGCTAGACCTAAACGTACTATACACACCACATGCATGAACCCTCCCATGATTTAGGTCTTCCTTATATCTGGATGATAGCTCATTATTATTTCTGGGGCCCACTTTCGTGGGCCATCAACGCAACCAGATCACCGATGTCCGATGTCAATGTCTGAGGTCTGGCCAATACACAAGCCCCCCATGCTCGAGCTGTAACTTTGTTTCAGCGAAGAGACTAAGTGATCGCCCATGGTGACCTACGTGGCGAATGAGTGACAGGACGTGCACAGTGCGCTGAGGTGACGTTTCACCATACTTTTTTTATCCGCGTACACGTGGCAAGATCAACGATCGAGGCTCGTTGCCGCTTGCGCTTCTTTTATACGTTAAACCCCTCAACCCTTACGCTCTTTTTACTGTTTCATTACTTCTCTTAGGCATTTTTCAAACCTTTTCACTTCTCAGAATGCTCTGCCTTCTTCCCTAGAACACTTCGCCTCCCCAAAGCGTAATCACTTCAAGGTATGTTCTTTACTCCATAACTGCCTTCACCTTGCAATTCTGATGCTCTTAATCTGTTTTAACTGTTCTGAGACTGTTTATGTTTTCTGCATTTTTATGATTGTTGTTCTTCGTTTTCCTGCTTCTCTATTTTTCAAATGTTCTGAAGTGCACACATTTCCTTCTCTGAACTTTGTAGTTTTCTTCTTTTTTCCTTCTTCTTTTTTAGCTTCTCTCCTTAAGATGGCTCAAACAAACCCAACTCCTCCTCCCGTTAAATCCTTATACCGCTGGCACCTGACAACCTCTTAGATGAAACCTCTAGTTTTACCTCCTTCGCGAGTATAGCGACCTAAAGGAAGAACTAGGACTACCCTAAATCTCGCGTCTTTGGGAAGGATCACGCTAGATTCGTGAAGGTCGTGCCTTGTAGGATAGGTGAATTCGTTTGTTCTGATGAGTCGTCGGACCCAGAGGGCCCCTTTTGTTTCATCTACTCAACGATCTTCAAGAGACTTTCCCTTCAACTACCTCTCACCGGCTTCGAGCGTGCTCTCCTCACTGAGGTCAATGTCGCCCCTGCCCAGCTACACCCCAACAGTTGGCATTTGTTAGGGCCTTCTCTATCCTCTGCGACCACTTTGGCCATACGCCGTCGGTGGACATCTTCTTATATTTTTTCGAAGCCAAGAGCCCAGGGAAGAAGTTGTGGGTGAACTTCAACGGGATCGCTGGAAGAGTATTGCTGACCCTCTTCCAGCAATCATACAAGGGCTTCAAAGGGAACTTCTTCAAAATCTGCTGCAGCAAATCAGACCCCACCCTCTTGGATGGGTTTCCCCTTTATTGGGTGAAGGAACATGGGCTCAAGAAACCCAAATGCCTCGATGACTTACCCAAGCAGGAATGAGAGGTCTGCAATTTCTTCTCCAACCTGGGAGCGATGTTTAACACTGTCGAGCTGCTCAAGCTCGAATACAACCCTAAGGCTCTTAAGGGCTATATTGGTACCCCCTCTCCCCTATTCCTGCTTATGTTTCTCTTTGCTTGTGTTCATTGCTGGTTTAAATTCTTACGTTCTTTCATCTTCTTATGCAGGCATGGTACTTAACACCGAGAAAAGGAGGCAGGATGCTGTGGCGGCTCAACTGAAGGCTGCCCTAGGCCCCTCTGCTCCTGGCCCTTCTGCCCCAGCCCCTGTAGACCAAAGGCTAAAATGGGTGGCCGAGGTTACTGAGGTTGCTGCTTCTGAGGATGAGGACACCTGCTCAGGCCTCGTCTTCAAGAGGAAGCGCAAGGCCGATGCTGTCGTTCCTGTGCCATCGGGATTAGACGGTCGAGCTCCTTCGTACAGGGAGCACCCTCCTAGTGTCTCTTTCCCCCGCGACATTGTGGTGCAAAAGGGTATGGGGGAGAGTGCTTCAGGGGTGACCATGGCGAGCCCCTTACTGATCTATCGGCCTTCCTTCAGCAGGCGCTGACAGGAAAGGCTGAAGAACTTGGAGGATGACCCCCTATTGGACCATATTTCGAGGCACCTTGGGAGACTCTGGTTGGATCCAGCCTTCTTTTGTCCAAGATGCAGAAGCTGAAGGAAGCAGCTGGCCAGGACGCCCCTCAAGTCAAAGAACTTACACATCGTGAGACTGACAGGATCTTGGAGATGGTGGAGCTTCGCAAGTCTGATCAAGAGACCAAAAAACTCTTATTCGAGAAGTCCCAAGAGACTCTGAGCATCTACGCCAGGAACACAGATCTTCAGGCTGAGGGGGATGACTTGAAGGAGAAGCTTGGAAGTAAGGATGCAGAGGTGGCTCAGCTGAAGGAGGAATCGAATCAACTGAAGGGAAAAAATCAACCCAACTAGAAGAGCAATTGGCCAAGCTGAAGGAGGAGTTGGTCCGCAAGGAGAAACTCTTCCAACATACCAAAGATGAGCTCACTAGTGATGCCGTTGGGGCCTACGCAACGGGGTTTGAGGATGTCATTGCCCAGGTTGCCTGTGTGCACCCGGGGGTGGATTTCTCAAACTGGTTTGACCAAAGTGATCGATGATGGAAAACTGGTAGACGCCGAATAGCGGTGCTGATTCTCCCTATGTGCAAATTGATTATCTATTGTCAGGTAATACGAGCTTTCTCGGTAAGATGATCTGAGTAGGTGCTCTGCACGTAAATTGATTTTTTGTTGTCAGGTAAGACAACCTGTCTCGGTAAGATGATCCGAGTAGGCACCCTGCATGCAAATTGATTATTTGTTGTCATGTAAGATGACCTTTCTTGGTAAGATGATCCGAGTAGATGTCCTGCGTGTAAATTGATTATCTATTGTCACGTAAGACGACCTTTCTCGGTAAGATGATCCAAGTAGGTGCCCTGCGTGTAAATTGATTATCTGTTGTTAGGTAAGATAACCTTTCTCGGTAAGATGATCCGAGTAGGCACCCTGCATGTAAGTTAATTTTTTGTTGTCAGGTAAGACGACCAGTCTCGGTAAGATTATCCGAGTAAGCACCTTGTTTCTAAATTGTTTATCTATTGTCAGGTAAGACGACCTAACCCAGTGTTAAGTATGACCACCTGAGTTCAGACGCTATGCAGTTTGATTTTAAATAACTAAAGTTATTTAGCTCAAGACAAGGATGAGACGACCAAGCTTAGGAAGGTGCAGCTATCTGAGTATGCGTTAGGCGAAGTAATGCTTGACAAGGTCAAGGTAGGTAATCCTTGCCCAAATCTTTGAAATACACCTACGTATGTCGAGAATAAGCATCGACTCGTTGTGGCTATGAGGTTTAGTTCATCAAAAGGTTAGTTCTTTGTTAGTTGAGGACTCCATGATTTTTAATGCTTAGATTTTCCCTAAGTTGCATTCTTGTTATCTTTATTACTTTATGCTTAAGAGGGAGAGATGGGTTAGTTCGCATGTGTGTGATAGTAGTCGTTACATTTAAGCTAGTTGAAGTTTGCTATATGATAAGTTAAGTAGCGAGCACCCGTGAATAAAGGTGCACAAGATTCTCTTCTGTTGTGAGCACCATGAGTAAAGCTGCACGTAGGCAAAATATTTTTTTGTTATATATTTTCAGTTGAGATTATATTTTCGTAAGCCTCTTCGCCTAGTCAAGCTTAGCTCGATCCTGGGGGCTTGTGTACTGGACAAGAATGCTCGGGACCTCAGTCCAGGTACTTGGGGAAGGTCAGCTTTGTGTTTGGGCCCAAGAGGAGGGTCGTGAGCTGGGCCCAGATGTTCGTCATCCCAGAAAAGGTAGTTAAGATAAAAGATAAAGACATATTATATTTGTTATCATGTTATTATGAATATGAATGATATAATTGTTATTGTTTAAATCTGTTATCATATTATTCTAAAGATGAAAGATATAATTATTATTGTTTAAATCTGTTATTAGTAGAATTTATTTTTTAACCTAAAAGATAAGTGTGTGTGGTTATTAGGTTACGTAAATACATGCATATAGTTGTTGGTTGAAAAGATAAAGTTGTTAAATAAGAGAAACACCGTGAGTAAGGGTGCACACGTAAACAAAATATTTTCCTGCTGTTAGCACCTGAAGATAAGTGGTGCCCCGTTAGCATGTGGCTTTTCTGTTATTATTTTATGCTTTCAGTGGAGATAAGATTCTCATGAGAGAAAGTTGTTACAAGAGTAGTTATAAATGGGCTTTAGTCCCTCGGTAAAGGTATGTTGTTTCTAAGACTGAGACTGAATACTTATTTGATTTTAGTAGGTTCTCACTGACTTGATAGTCGGAGTGTGATCAACAAGTAGAGCCTCATTTGTTCCATCTGTTCAAACGGAACCACGTTCGAGAACAATAAGAAGACGTAAAACAAATTCAATGGGTGACAGATCGGAAGTGGAGCTCTTCACCAGTGTCAACCGACGAGAATAATAATCGATTATGTTTGTTTTGTAACTGAAGTCATAGTCGATTATGCTTTTGAAACATTTTGATAATTGCTTAAGTTGTGTTTTTAAGGGATACAATAATCGATTGGTAAGAATTCATTTTAATAGTAGTCAGAACACATTTAATTTTGTTTTCTATTTAACTTTTGTTTTTAGATTATTCCTTTATTTTTTAGATTCTTTTGTTTACATAAGTATTTTTTCTAACATTTAATTTTTTATGAAAAAAAAGATTTATTTTATTTAAAATTAATATTTTGTATAGAATGGAAATGTAAATTGCATTTTTTTGGTTTTTAAAGATGAATTAGTACTTATGCCTATTAAAATAATTATTATATATATATATATTTATTTAGATATGTTTTATTAGTTTAAGATATTATATACAATTTAAGATTTTAATTTGTATATGTATACAATTTTTAATATATGATTTAAAAATCAAAATTGAATCCTAACGTTTTGAATTGTTATTATTAGTATAAATTAATTGTGTCTTATTAATCAAAATGAATTATATACATTATTTAAAATTAGAAATATTAATATAGTAATGAAATTTATGTTATATTATTGATAATTGAATTCATAAATTAAATATATTTATTATTCAGAATCCATTTGAATGAGTTTTGAGAATGTTAAATAAAATCCATTTTAAATATACAATAAAATTAATGTAATTATTGTATTTTATTGATTAGTAAGAATTCATTTTAATATTAGTAAGAATACATTTAATTTTGTTTTCTGTTTAACTTTTGTGTTTAGATTATTCCTTTATTTTTTAATTCTTTTGTTTACATAAGTAATTTTTATTACATTAAATTGTCTATGAAAAATATTATTTTGCATACAATGTAAATATAAACTGCATGTTCCTTATGCTTGGGTGAGTGTATTCTATGCTACCCCTAGAAGTTTTAATACCTCTTTAATAATGTCATCCAATTAGATAAATATTGGAAATTTGAATTTCTGCATATATTTTGATGAACTTTTTTTATATTACCGTACTGAATTCATAAATTTATGTAATTGTTATTTTTTGTTAAGAAATATTTATGTTTGATTAAATTTTAATATTGGAAATTTTAATTTGTGTATATATTTATATAATTTTTTATTGAAATGGTTTAGTCATTTATAATAAAATATTTATTTAAATTTGTATAAGTTATTATAATTAGTTTTTACGGTAATCAATCGTATTGGTGTAGTTTTACACCGAAGTGGTAACCGTATTTTTAATGTTGTATGGACAATTACCCGTAATAATGGTTATGAATGAAAAAGTTAAACATTAGATGTATAACATTATGAATTCGGCGCGACATTTTGACGAGGCAGAGATGGTAGATTTTGAGGAAACGGTTGCAATTTAAAACGATCTTGGTGCGCCAAACATGAATTTAATTTCACAAATACAACAACAAATTAAATAAAAATACTCAAGGTGCGTTAGTGATGATCCTTTGTATGATTGATTTTGTATTGAATTTGGTACGTACATTGCGTAATACAACCAACTCTATGAGCGAGTTCCAACCACAAAAAGAGTTTCACAAACAAGAATTGATGCAGTACTTGGTTCAGACTAAACAATGTCGTGATATTATTCGCATGGGACTAGAAGCCTTCCTTCAATTATGTCAGCGAATATGAGAAATTGGACTTGTTAAAGATGCATATCGATCAACCGTGGAAGAACAAGTTGCCAAATTTCTCCACATTATTAGGGATATGTGAATAATCTAAGTGTTTCATTCTTCTTCCATCGGTCTGGAGAAACAATTTCCCGTGACTTTCATAATGTTTTAAATACAATTTTAAGGTTGAAGGGAGAATTCTTAATTCAACCAAACAGAACTATTGTAGAACCGCACATCCTTAATAACAATTGAATTTACCCCTACTTTAAGGTTTGTTTATGACAACATTATTTTAAATTATATATAATGTTTTATTTATTTGTGTTTAATTAAAATTATGAAATTTGGTTTACATTAGGATTGTTTAGGGACCATAGATGACACTAATGTACGTGTTAAGCTCTCACGTGCTGATGCATCTCGTTTTCGAGGGAGAAAAGATTGGTCAACCCAAAACATATTTGCAGGTTGTGACTTTGACTTGAATTTTACTTATATCCTGGCCGGTTGGGAAGGAATTGCTTTCAATTCAAGGATATTAAAAGACGCTTTGATACAAGACGATCCTTTGGTTATTGTAGAAGGCTAGTTTTAGGGTTTGGGTGTGCAAAACAATAAATAGGTTATAGTAGTCTATACTAAAGTAGGTTTCCACAATGTTTGTAGGAAAATATTATCTTGGTGATGCAGGTTTTATGTTAAAACAAAAAATAATAACACCATATCGCAGGGTTAGATACCATTTGAAAGAATATTCACAAGGAGGACCACAAAATGCTAAAGAGTTGTTTAATCATCGACATTCATCACTTAGAAATGTAATTGAGAGGACTTTTGGGGTAATGAGAAAACGATTTCTAATCACTAGTACAAAAAATCTAAAAAAAATGACTAAGAATAACAACATTTAAAGAAAAAAACATCGTAGCAAAAAGTGCAGTGGTATTTCTATAATTATTTTGAATTTTCGGTGAGAAATAAGAACAGTTATCACTATAATCGTCGTTAAAAATGAAACTGAGCACAATTAACGACAACTGGTACACTGAACCGTCGTTAATAATAGAATTTTGGCACAAATAACGACGGTTACTCTATTGAACCGTCGTTATAAAACTAAATATAATTTAAAACCCTCCCAGCCCGCGCTCGCACTCGCTCTTTTTTCTCCCTCACGCTCACTCTCTTCTCCATTGAGCGTCCCTTACGACTCAATAGCTGCCACAACTGAGCTCTCCATTGTCCCCGACACCGTTCCTCGAGTTCTCCCTCTATCTAACGATCAATATTCTAATATACATTCTAAAGATGGCATGGAGGACATTATTCATGATATTGGACAAGATAGTTTCCAGCAAGCACACATGTGTGATTCATTGAAAGATTATTCTAAAATACCTTTTTATCCCGATTGTTCAAGTTTCACACGTTTGTTAGCAAATTAATTAATATTAAGGCAAGAAATGGTTGTACCGATAAAAGTTTCACTGAGTTGCTTGAGTTGTTGCATGAAATCCTTCCAAAAGATAATACATTGTCGACCTGTCATTATAAGGTAAACAAGATATTGTGTCTAATGGGTATGTAGTACGAGAAAATACATGCATGTCCCAATAATTTCATATTGTATAGAAAATTGTTTGAATCATTGCACAAGTATCCAAGATGCGAAGTATCACGATACAAAGTGAAAGGTAATGAGAATAAGGAAGATTATGTGAAAAATGTTGAGCAAGGTGCTTTGATGTCTCCAAATCCAAGAGGAATGCTTGAAGACTTTGCTGCTAGTTTTCTGTGTGTGTCTAGTAGTCTTTGAATTGTTAATCCACTCTTTAAGATTATCCAAGGTTAATTGAATCTTAATCTTTTTGAAAAGATGAGCTTTCTAAAGAGTGTGAAATTTTAACATATTGAAATGTCGATTCAACTGATACTTTGACAATTAGTAGCTTTTAAAATGAGTTTGAAAATCTTGGCTTTGTTTTGACTTTGCTGTCAAAGTAATTCAACCGGTTGTTTCGAGAATTCAACTGGTTGTTTTTCTGAAAAACCTTAACAAAATTCTGTTAGGTGGTTTAATCTGTTTTAAATGATTCCAGCAGCTTTTGGTTCTTGATTTAACTAGTTTGACCATTTCATTGCAGTATAAAAATATTTTTTTACGCTCATATGCATTAACTAAGAAAGAGAGATTAATCAAAAACGGTTTCCAAGATTTCAAAAAGCTTTAGATCATTCTCAAATGTGGAATAGGATTGTCTTGTACTTGTGAACTTTAATCTTTGGTTTACCTAGGTGTATTTTACTCCCTTCTTCCTTGAACATTGTATTTATGTGTGTTCTGGTGTGGTGCAGTTTCAAAAAGTGTTTCTAGAAACTGTGTGGTTTGCCAAAACTAGTGTGTGTTCTTGAAGGGTTCAAATCATCAATTTTGGTGTATGGTTTGTAATCTAGGTTTGATTACATAGTGAAATATCAGTGGTTAGCTGAGAACTGAATGTAGCTCTTGGTTAAGAGTGAATCAGTATGAACACCTTGTGTGAATTTCACTATCCCTACACTCATTAAATTGTTATTACTTTGCTTTTCAAATCTGCTGGTATAAACAACCGATTGTTTTATGAAAATAACAAATTGATTTTCTAGAACCTAGTTTAAAAACAGTTTTCTATTTGGCTGAACAGATTTTTCATTGATTTATTCTTCATAACTTTTCACTCTAGCTCAATACTTGCCAAAATCTTTCAAAAAAAAAATACCCCCCCCCCCCTCTTTTTTAAGGACTGTAATTCTAAAAATTGGCTTGCGGCGCTAGGTTCTTGAAAGCCATTCAAGTTTTTGATCCTTAAATCTTTTAAAATTGCAGAAAAAACAACTTTTGGGGGGGGGGGCTTCAATAAAAC
>Ga0123342_1007089_pt1 | contig 15057 bp, 12 predicted proteins | sample Turbeawhitnodule_FD_89960 | JGI IMG/M metagenome (GOLD analysis project Ga0123342, IMG submission 89960) | Root nodule microbial communities of legume samples collected from Mexico - Turtle bean Mexico white nodule | ecosystem: Host-associated > Plants > Roots > Nodule | place: Mexico: Nepantla... | reverse complement strand
TATATATTTAAATAAGTAAGTTTGATTTTAGGAGAAATTTTTTATCCTGATTTTATTTTCAGTTATATCTATTCAGATAAAATATAAATTAAATAATTTTAATACGTTTAATTTAAAATTTTCGTATTATGCATATTTTAATTTTGATAAAAAAACTTAATATAAATTACTCCGTTATTTTATTAAGATAAAACATTCTCTATTTTTTTTTTGTTATAAAAATTATTTAATTTTTAAAATATTAAAACAAATTGTATAAAAGGGATTATTTTTCACTGATGTCAATTCAGTAGAAAAAAATTATTTTTCAAAATTCTAAAATGAATACCCTCTTGATGAAAAAATTTATTTTTCAAACTAAATTTATATTTTCTAAAAAAACTAACAATATTAATATAAAAATATGTAAACAAATTAATATCATATAAATATTAAAAATATATAATAAAATAATAATTTAATAATACTAAAAATTAAAATTACAGATAATCAATATTGAGTGATACAGAAAAAGTAATTATATACAATTACAAACTATACATAAAATTGGTGAATTTTTTTTATGTTATTGTTAAAGTAATGAGTGTAAAAAATCAACCATTGAATTTATATTTTACTTAGAATATTCTTTAAATGTAAATATATTTTTAGATAAAAGTTTTTGGTATATTAGTGTTTGCATATGGTCCCTCTCAAGTGTATATACATAAAGACAACTGAAAATCTATACAGTATTTAAGTGAAGAAAAAAAAAATTGTTTGTGAAAAAAAGAGAGTAAAAAATCAGATTTATAATTCAAATCCATATTTTTTATAAAAATAATTTGAAAATTCAAATCCAAATTAGATTTTATATCAAATCCATATTTTTATATAAAAAAAAGGTAAATTGTATTTTAAATCAAAATCCATGTACTTTTTTAAAATTAACATAATATTAATATATTAATATAATAACATGTAAAAGATTTGAATATTATAAATATTAAGAAAATATAATAAAATTATAATTTAATAATACTTAAAAAACTTAAACATAACATAATATATATATTTTTAACATTAAAATACACCTACCTATAATACTTGAAATTTGAAAATATTATACTAATTTATTATGTATAAAATATTGGAGCAAATAAAATTATAAAAAAAAATGTATAAGACTTGGTTGTTTCATTGTGTGTGAGAGAGAGCAAATAAAATTACAAAAAAATTAATAAGAGGTTGGAGAGAGGGGTGCGGAGAGAGAGGGAACCAAAAATGAAAAAAAGTATAAAAAAGTGGTTTGGGTAGAGGTACTGGAGTGAGAGTCTCCTTTCAAAAATTTGGATTAGAAATTTGAATTTTCCAATTTCTAAAATTCATATAAACAAAATGGATATCTGATTTGAAAATATAATAAAAATGTGGATCAAATTAAAAATTGGATTTAGATATACAGATTTTTAATGGATTAAAGCAGTGTAAAAGTGGAGCAGTTTGACAAAACCAGATTTTTTGCCCAGCCCTAATTTTAAACAACGAATGTTATTTTAGTGGGTTTGTGGCCCACTTTAAACAAACGAGGATGAAGCTTTGGGCTCAATTGACCAGATTGAAAGATGCGCAATTGTTTTCTACACCCAATGATTTTTTCATATGTATCCAATCAATTTTAGAAATTTTAAAATGGCTATTGAGAATCCGAAATTGAAAAATACATTCTCTGAAAGAAAACTTAGAATACATTTTTTATGTTTTGGAAATTTTACTCCACTCTTTTTATTTAAAAAATAAAAAAAGACAGTTTTATTATTAAGACATTGGGCACTACAAGTTCAAAAATATTGCAAAGATTTTAACAAATTGGGCTCTAATTGTTAATGGACTTTACTGGATATTAAAAGCTGTCCTATTTTACTAGTTTTATTTTTCCTTTAGATGAATTTATTGAGAAAATTATACATACATTTAGTCTTAATTAAATATTTTATAAATTTAAATATTTTTTATTAAAAAAGTTATGTTGAGTGTTTAATTTTTTTATTTATTTTTGTCCAAATTTTGCCATTTTAAATTTATCGAGATGGCATAATTTTTTTTTGTTTTTGTGTTTAACTCTTTGATTAAATGTCTCTTCTCTCCATAAAAGAGTACGAAGATGTTAAAGAGGAAAGAAGTAAGTTGACACATGAAAAGACAAAACTAACAGTTAGATTATCAAATTGATGATAAAAATCTTACACCAGCATACTTAAGCAGAAATAAAAAATATTTTAAACAAAAAAATTTCAAATTCAATAGAATAACTTATTTAAGAATACCATATGATTAAAAATTAATTAAGTAATATACTTATTGTTTTGACCAGGTCGGGATTTAAGCAACCTCGTTAAACACTTAATTCTCCTCCTTCAACTCTCTCTTTCTATCTCTCATGTTTACACTCTTCTTTCTATCTCTCCCGTTCTGCTCCCAAAAATGTCGTTCCCTTTTTTCTCTGTATGCACCTCCTTTATACTTTTCTCCCCTACCCTTTGGGTTTTTCACGTTCTCGTCTAGTCCTTCCCACATTCTTTCTCACGTTGTGCATTTCGTCCTGCTCTCTCTCTCCACGCTTCTCACGAATGTCGACACCCACCCTTTTAGGAGTGACTTCGTGTTGTTCTAACATGTTTTGTAATTGGATTTTGATCAATCAGTTCAATGTGACCTACTAGGTCAGCATTCAAATACTAATCCTCTTGTTGACTATTGGGTCAGTAATTTGATTGACTTGATTAGGTTACCCGGAAGGCATACAACCCCCCAACCTCTAGCCGAGCAGAGCTGGGTGAAGAGGCTTGTATAGTTTGTATGGATTATTGTACATGTATTTGCGTGACTTATACTAACAAGGATAACCTTCCCATGTCATCAGAGAATTAAATGCCTCAACACACGTGTCTCGTGGTGATTGGCTCATTTCCACATGCGCTTCTGCTTTCTCAAGAAGAGAAGACCCTTCTGACAAGACATTTGCCTTTCCCAAGACCGTTCGATGGCAAAGAAGGTTTCATACGTGTCGTTCGTGTGATGGTTTGATTTTGTCGTTTTGAATTCTGCTTGAAGAATTCCCTTCAACTCTTTGCACCCCATCGTTAGTCACTCTGCCTTCACTTCATACGCTCTGAACTACAGTTGATGTCTTACTCCGTCGCAATTCTTTATTTAACCACCATATCTTAGGTGCATCTCCGCCGTTGGTTCCTTTTACTTTCACTTGTGTAGTGGTGGATTTTACTATTTAGGCATATATGTTGCTTTGTCGTGTCTTTAGTTCACTTATATTTTTGAATCGCTATACATGTTCCCTTTTCTTTTTGTTTAGATCATGGATTATTCTACTCTTTCTCCTTAGGAAAAAAAAAAAAGATTTGCTCAAGGAAACTTCTATTTAGACTTCCTGTGAAAAAATTAGAAGCCTTCGTGAGTCGTGCGGTTTGAGTAAGGTCAATGAGAACTTAGTTCAGGTTGTTGCCTGTGAGCTCGACGAAGTAGTTTGTAAAGACGAGTCTTTTGACTCTCCGGGTTCGTTTTGTTTTTTCTATGATACCTTATTTACAAAATTGTATCTTCCTTTGCCCTTATTCATCTTTGAGAAGGAAGTTTTGAATGAGTTAAATGTTTGTCCGGCCAAGCTGCTTCCAAACAGTTGGGCCTTTATCCGAGCTTTTGTTATTCTCTGTTCCCACTTCAGAATTTCTCCGACTTTAAACACCTTCTTTTACTTCTTTGAGTTTAAGAGTTACAAGAAACAACCGTGGCATTCCCTTAACAGTTGTGGAGGAAGAGGATTGATTTCCCTTTTCCAATCGTCATATAAGAATTTTAAAGGTCGTTTTGTTAAGGTCCAACCTACACCCAAAAGCCTAACTCTGTTAGACAGGTTCTCGTTATACTGGTCTCGCAAACCTTGCTTTCAAAGTGCTCACCAGCTTAAGCAACTTGACCCATCGGAGCGAGGTGTTTGTGAATTTTTGGAAAACATTCAAATCATTTTCGACACTCGTACATATTGAAGCGGGAATCCCAACTTGAACTGATAAGTTCTTACATTGGTATAATGTCTTCTTTGGACTTTTGTGGAATTTCTATTTTCCTGCCTGCTTGTCTCGTCTTTTAAATGGTTTTGTTCTTTCTTACAGAAAAAATGTGGTCTTATTTCATTAAGGACGAGTTGTCCGAATGGGTGAAGAGAATGTGTGCGTTGAAGGCCACCTTGGTGGCTAACTCGGCCACTCCAAGTGGGGTTCGTATTCAATTTGACCCGAATAACGCACTTTGTCGAGTGCGGGCTTCAAGAGGAAAAGCTCTGAAGGTCCTATTCCTTCTCAGCATTCGAGGTCGGATGGTCTAGGCCCCGAGGTAGAGATTATAGAGACTGGTCAACCAAGCACTGACGACTACACTAAAGGTAAGCGTAGTTTTTGGGATGTGGGTTTCGACATGTCGATTCATAACAAGACTCAATAATTGTTGGAGGAAGACATCTCAAGGCTAAAAGGCTCGAGGGTGTGCTTGCTTTGCAAAGACGCTGAAAGTCTACTCGATCGGGCCACTGCCCTGAGGCGGAGGAAGATGCCTAGGAAGCACAAAAGAAGAAGCCGTAGTTGGACGACCTGCAGAAAGAGGTTGACCGATTGTTGGCGGAGACCGTGGAAGTGGATCGGCTTCGTGCCAGTGTCGAACAGCAGACTCGGGATAAGTCCGACCTCGAAGTTCAAGTAGCTGAAGCCAAAAAGGACAAAGAAAATCAATGAGCAAGAAGCTAGCATGGAGCTTCTTAAAGAAGATGTAGCCAACTTGTTCATAGTTGGGTTTGAGGCGGCTTTGGAACAGGTCACCATTGTCCACCCCACTACTGACTGATCCTTATCAACCCTTGTAAAACTGTGGTGGATGGCAAATTGGGCGAAAATGCTTGAACTTTATGTTAAATTTCCTAAGTACATTTGGCTTGTACCTTATTTTGAAAAACACTTTGTCTTTATTGTATGCCTGTTTAAAATATGTTTCGTTTTAACTTAATCCACCGTGTTGCCCTTGTATAATTTGTGGCGTAAAAATTTATGCCAAGGCCTAAAGTATTTAAGAAGCTATGTTGATTTTCAAGTTGGTTGTGAATATGCATACCTGAATGTCCTTTATTCGTAGTGGATTGGGTGCTCTCTTTGACTGGCCATTTGACCTACTTGTAGTAGTGTTGGGCAATTAGTTTGACTTAATCACATCATTCAACTAGTGGTTTTGTGGTTTGTTGGAACGTTGAGCGGATGGCTCGACTTGATCATGAGGGTTCGTCGAGCGGTTGGGCTCTTCTTACTCGTAGAGAATGTTGGATAACCATCTCGAACCGATCATGAGGTTTCAGTGAGCGGTTAGGTTCTTTTTACTCGTAGATAATATCGAATAACCATCTCGGACAGATCATGGAGGTTCGGTGAGTGATTTGACTCTTTTTACTCGTAGAGAACGTTGAATAATCAGCTTGGACTGGTCATGGGGTTTCAGTGAGCGATTGGGCCGTTTTTACTCGTAGAGAACGTCGAATAACTAGTTCAGACCAATCGTGGGGGTTCGATTGGAGGTCCTACCCATATAGTAATACTTAAAGTTTTCCAAGCAATTTTCTAGAAAAGGAGGGCAACCTCATTAAAATCCCCTTTTCGAGGACAAAAAGTATTGTCCACCCATTTATTCCTCAAGAAAAAAAGAAAAAAATTGTCTCACACCCAAACATATTAAGACTGAAAAATAATCACACACAAATCTACTGAACAAGAAAAGAAATAATTTAGTTAAAATAAAACTTAAGGCTTGTCGTGTTCCATATTCTCGAAATCTGCCCTCCATCCAAAGTCTCTAGCTGATATGCCTCGTTACCAAACACTTCTACTACTCGGTAGGGACCCGTCCATCTTGGTGACAACTTATTCTCCATCTGATAGGGATGAGCCTTCCTGAGGTCTAAGTTACCTGATTTTCATGATCAAATTCTTTGGCCATAAAGTTGAGCGCACCGAATGATTTTCCATTACTTCTACTGGTATCATAGCGTTTATTCCGTAAACAAGACTGAAAGGCGTCTCTCGTGTTGTAGATTGACGTGTGGGGGGATAAGACCATATGATTCTCGAGATTTCATTGGGCCATCCTCCCTTAGCCTTTTCGAACCTCCTTTTTAGTTCATGCAACAACTCCTTGTTGGCAGATTCGGCCTGTCTATTGGTTTGGGGATGCTCAAGAAAAGCAAAATTATGTTTGATTCCTAGCTCAACATATAGCTCCTTTAGTTTCTTGCTGGAGAACTAAGTTTCATTGTCATAGATTATCTGTCTAGGGATGCCAAAACGAGACACTACATTTTTTCACACAAAGTTATAGACCTTTAAGGCCAAAATTATTGCTACAGGCTTCGCTTCGATCCATTTTGTGAAGTATTCTGTGGAAACTATCAGATATTTTATCTGCCGAGCTGCCAGGGGAAACGGGCCGAGGATGTCGATGCCCCACGTGATGTGAGTTGATTTTAGAGTTGCCTATTTTATGGTGACACTTAGTTTTTTATTTTTGGGTTTTAGCAATTATGGTGTGAGACCCAAAGAAGATCCCCACTAGAGATGAACTTAACCAAGTGGTTAAATAAGTGTGAAGGTTCACTTATAGAGGACAAAAGGAAAAACACAATATATGGTGATTATGATGATGTTTGTGGAATTGAAAGAACATAAAAATGAAACAAGAATGAAGAGGATGACCAAATGGGAAAGAGACAAAAATAAGAACAGAAAAGGATGATAGTTGGCATAATGAAAATGAATTGAAAGATGAAGGATATGAATGCTTATGGAGGGTGGATCACGCCACTTGGAAGGGTGGGAGCTTCCAAGATGAGTGGTGAAGGCCACCACTTGAAGAGCACTACACTCAGAATATAAGACCAATTGAAGAGAGCACTCAAGACTCACTTAACACTTTGGTAGAGTTTCCTTTCTATTTCAAATTTCAATGTGTCATTACATGAGGCAAGACACCCTATTTATAGGAATATGTGCTTCTGTGGGCAAGATGGAAGGAGGGGTAGAAAAGACCGTGAGAGGGGCGGCCTAGGGTTTGACCTATGTCAATGCCACACCTTAGTCCTAGCTTCTAGAAGTTAGGGCTGCATTCCTTCCCTAAAGGACTAGGCACAAGCTAAAATGATAAATGCATTCCCCCTATTATGCTAAAAGGACCCTACTCTACTGAAATTTAAAAATAAGGAAACTAGTTTATGCTTAGCTCCCATGACTTGGGCTCTACTCCTTGTGATCCTCTAAGGAATAATGGGCTCTGAAGCATTGGCTAGTGGTGGGTCCTGACCTAGCCCTAGATCTTGTGTCATGCTCCGGGTCATCGTTCTAGATGGTTGGGCTTGGTTAGTAGGTGCGCTATCTCTGAGGTCCTCATCTAGATCTCTGGGTGGGAGAGAATTCGTCCATGAATTTGCAACACCTGTAGAGAAAGGAGTTAGATCACTAACATTGAAAGAATGACTCCATAAATTTGTGTTAGGTAAATCTAACTCATAAACATTATCATTGATCCTTTTAATGATATGGAAAGGACCATCACCATGTGGTAGGAGTTTGGATTTCCTTTGAGTAGGGAAGTGATCCTTCCTCAAGTGAAACCAAACCCAGTCCCCGGGTTTAAACATCAATGCCTTGCGCTCGTTATTGATGTGTTGTGCATACTTGCTTACCTTCCTTTCAATTTGGCGCTTGATTTGATGGTGTAAGTTTTTAATAAAAGAAGCTTTTTCAAAACCATCCTTGCACAACACCTCTTCAAGTTCAAGAATAGGATGTAGGTCAAGGGGTGTAAGGGGATTGAACCCATACACAACCTCAAAAGGGGTGTGAGAGAGTTAACTACTCGGTTATAAGCAAACTCATTATGAGGGAGTAAATTTTCCCACACCCTTGGATTCCTGAAAATAAGGCATCTCAACATTAGGGCCAAAGTTCTATTAACCACATCTATCTGACCATCAGTTTGGGGATGACAAGTAGTAGAAAACAAGAGTGTATTACCAAGTTTTACCCATAATGTCTTCCAAAAGTGACTAAAGAACTTAGAGTCTCTATCAGATACTATACTTCTAGGAAGCCCATGCAATCTAACAACTTCCTTAAAAAAGAGATTTGAAATATAACAAGCATCATCTACTTTGTGGCATGGAATAAAATGAGTTATTTTGAAAAAGTGATCCACTACCATAAAGATAAAATCCATACCCTTAGATGTCTTGGGAAGACCTAAAGTCAAAATCCATAGAGATGTACCCAAGGTATGTCCGGGATGGGAAGAGGGGTATATAAACCATGGGGTTGCACCTTAACCTTCCTACATGCTATGCACTTATCACAAAAGCTATGTACGAATTTGCGCATGTGGGGCCAAAAGAAATGCTCATGCAATGTATCTAAGGAAGAAAATCCAGGACATTTTGTTTTCGAAAAAGAAAGTTTTGAGTCGGTATGGGACTTATTACACCTAATTCTTAGGTGTTTTGATTTGAAACTTGTACCATACATTCCTTATTGCGTAGGAAAAGTTAAGCAAAAGTGTAATATGAAGGCCATTGGACCATAAAGTATAGCAACATAGGAAGAGCTTTACAACTGCAAATTGCAATTTATAACAATTTCACATTTCAGAGAAAAGTTACCAAAGAAAATATTAACAATAATGTGACACATTTCATAAAGTGTTCAAAGTACAACTTCGATGTCATAAGTGTTCATGGAGACAACAATAAAGCTTAAGAATCATCAAGGAAACCTCCAAAATTTCAAATAGGAAAAATTAATATTTTTTAAGGCAACTAATTAAAGTGACAACATTCTCAAATGATATTTTGCACACCACTTCAAATATCTTCAAATATCTAGTTTTGAACGTTAATATTATAATATATGAAAATATCCTATAATTATCTTCTAATCATATCTTAACACATTTCAATTATTTTTTAGGGTTGGTTTCCTATTTCTATATCTCATAATTTGTTTCATATTAGTTAGGATTATGGATTGTAAAAATAATGATTATTGTTCATTTGTAGTCATATAATCACATTAACACGTCATAATTCTTAAAATAATAATATGAAAGGTCTATATTTTCGATTTCCTCCCAAATAGCAAAATGTCTTAATTTCAATTCAATAGTAGAAAAGAAGCATGCTTTGTATTTTAGAAAAGCAAAAATATTATTAACCGTTTGTGTGCATTGCAGTAGGAGGAATTTTTCGAATTGAATGGTGGTTCACTTAAGAGAGAGAAAGATCAAAACAAATGGGGCGCACATTGTTATGTATTAATTGCCTTATGGAACCTTATTTTGATATTCTCACCCGAACACTTTACTATATGCATAACGCTTCTAATATCTGCATCCCGTTTTCAAAAGCTTGGGTTGATTTTGCTACCAAGCATTTAGCTATTCGCCACCGCGACTTTTAATATCTGCACCATTCTTACCTAAATAAGTGAGGTCATTAACTCCCAAGCTTTTCCCTATATGTCACCGCTCTTTTATTTTATACAACCACCACTTTTTGATTTATTTTAAGAAAAACATAAATTAATAAATATTCAAGAATTTGAATTTCTAAAATATTTAGGGTTTAGGGCGCCATTCTTCTTCCAAAAATAGTTAATAGAGGCAATCTTGTACTTGCATCAGAATTGAACCACCTCCACCGTCATGGCGAGGTTGTTGCCACCGAGGCCGTCCAAGAGCTTCGTGTCGTCGACAACGCCAATGAACTTATCAAAGGCGGTCTCCTACATCTTCTCACGTAGGAGGGCGCCGGTACGACCTTTAACAAGATTGAGGTCAGGATCAACCTCGTCTGCACTGTTCATCGCGAAATCAAATAGGAGTTTTTTGTCGAGGATAGAGAGGGGAAATGCCGAGGGAGTGCGCCTGCTCCTCCGTACACTTGGAGGTGGACACGCCGACGATGTTGGTGAGTTTGCCGGAGGACCATGCCGATCTTAACGTCCTGGGTTGCCTTCTCGGCTGGGAGAGTCTTGAGGTCGTCCTTGGAAAGGAAAATGGCACGGACAACAGTGAAGCAGTGAGGACGGGTGGACAGCTTAAGAGAGGTAGGGGTGTGCAAGATAAGGCTCGTGGAGGTCGTGTGGTGCATGAAGGAAGATAAGAGGGTGTGGAGAGGGATAAGGAGGCAATTGAAGAAGTAGAAAAGTTGGTCTGTTTGCGAGAGGTTGAGGTACAACGAATGCCACACCACACTCTACCCCCAAGTTTGCTTCTTTGGCCATTTTTTTCACTTTATTATCTTTTTTGGGTTTTAATTGGCTTGCCTTTGATTGCTTTCAACAACAAAAAAAGTTGTATCGAATGTATATTCCCTTTCCAAACTCCTACATTTGTTCACTACCATTTTATGCATTTCTCCCATTATCCTTAAAACAAAAACACATTTAATTTTTGTAAAAACAAACACCTTCATTAATTTACTTCAAGCTAACATTGCATTTCCCAAAGATACTCTTTAAATTGTTAACACTTCCTACTTTGGTTTTTAATTTTACTCTGTATTTGTGGTTTCTCACACTAAATACCAAGTGAAGTTCCAAAAAGAGCCTGAATGATGTGGAAATGTTAATATCGATGAGTGATTGTAAAAGAAAAATTAAATCAAAATGAATGTGCTTGATAAAATGTACTAATAACACCTATTAAAAAAAGATGTTAGAATCTACCAAAAATGTTTTAATTTCAATTCAATAGTAAGAAAGAAACTTGCTTTGTATTTTAGTATAGGAAAAAATTTGTTATCCGTTTGTGTGAATTGCAGTAGGAGGAATTTTTCGAATTGAAGGGTGGTTCACTTAAGAGAGAGAAAAGACCAAAATAAATTGGGCACACGTTGTTATGTATTTCTTTCTCTTATGGAACCTTATTTTGATATTCCCACCCCAGCACATTACTATATGCATAATACTTCCAATATTTGTATCGTGTTTTCAAAAGCTTGGGTTGATTATACTGCCAAGCATTTAGCTATTCGCCACCGCCACCACCACTTTTAATATCCGCACAATTCTTACCTAAATAAGTGAGCTCATTAACTCTCAACCTTTTCTCTACTTCTCAACCCTCTTTTATTTTATACAACCACCACCTTTAATTTTATTTTAAGAAAAAAATAAATTAACAAATATTTAAAAATTTGAATTTCTAAAATATTTAGGGTTTAGGGTGCCATTCTTCTTCCTTAAATAGTTGCTAGAGGTGATCTTGTACTTGCATCAGAACTAAACCACCTCCACCGGCATGGCGAGGCTACAGCCACTGAGGTCGTCCAAGAGCTTCATGTCGTCAACGCTACCAATGAACTTATAAGAGGCGGTCTCCTGCATCTTCTCGTGTAGGAGGGCGCTGCTACAGTCTTTGACAAGATTAAGATCAGGATCAACTTTTTTTGCACTGTCGATGGCGAAATCGAGTTGGGAATTTTTGTCGAGAACAGAGAGGGCAATGCCGAGGGAGCGGGCCTACTCCTCCGTGCACTTGGAGGAGGACACACCGATAATGTTGGTGGGTTTGCTGGAGGACCATGTCGCTCTTAACGGCCTGGGCTTCCTTGTAGGTTGTGAGTTTGTTTAGGTCGTCCTTGGAAAGGGTAATAGCGCAGACAACGAGGAAGCAGTGAGGACGGGTGCCCAGTTTTTGAGAGGTAGGGATGTGTAGGATAAGGCTCGTGGAGGCGGTGTGGTGCACGGAGGAGAGAGAAGGGGGTGAGGAGGCCATTGAAGAAGCAGAAAAGTGGGCCTTGTTTGGGAGAGGTTGAGCTACAACAAATGTCGCACCACACTCTACCCCAAGGTTTTGCTTCTTTGGCCCTTTTTTTCACTTTTTTTTGGGTTTTCCTTTGCTTGCCTTTAATTGCTTTCAAGAACAAAAAAAGTTGTATCGAATATGTATATTCCCTTTCCAAACTCCCACATTCATTCACTACCATTTTCTGCATTTCTCCCATTATCCTTAAAACAAAAACACATTTCATTTTAGTTAAAACAAGCACCTCCATTAACTTGCTTCAAGCTGGCATTGCATTCCTCCTCAAAGATACTCTTTAAATTGTTAACAGTTTCTACTTTGGTTTTCAACTTTACTCTGTATTTGTGGTTTCTCACTATAAATACCAAGTGAAGCTTCAGAAAGAGCCTGAATGATGTGGGAATATTAAGATCGGTGAGTGATTGTAAAAGAAAAGTTAAATCGGAATGAATGTGCTAGAGAAAATGTACTAATGGCACCCATTAAAAAAAAAGATGTCAGAATCTAGCAAAAGAAGTCTTACTTTCAATTCAACAGTAGGAACGAAGCATGCTTTGTATTTTAGAATAGCAAAAAATTTGTTATTCGTTTGTGTGCATTGCAGTAGGAGGAATTTGCCGAATTGAAGGGTGGTTCACTTAAGAGAGAGAAAGACCAAAACAAATGGGGCGCACGTTGTTGTGTGTAATGAATGACCATATGGAACCTTATTTTTATATTCCCACCCCAACACTTTACTATATGCATAACGCTTCAAATATCTACATTGCGTTTTCAAAAGCTTAGGTTGATTCTGCTGCCAAGCATTTAGTTATTCGCTACCGCCACTTTTAATATATGCACCATTCTTACCTAAATAAGTGAGCTCATTAACTCCCAAGCTTTTCCCTATCTGTCACCCCTCTTTTATTTTATACAACCATCACCTTTTAATTTATTTTAAGTAAAACATAAATTAATAAATATTTAAAAATTTGAATTTCTAAAATATTTAGGGTTTAGGATGTCATTATTCTTCCTTAAATAGTTGTTGGAGGCGATCTTGTACTTCCATCACAAACAGAACCACCTCCATCAACATGGCGATGTTGCAGCCACCGAGACCGTCCACGAGCTTCATGTCGTTGACGACGCCAATGAACATATTAGAGGCGGTCTCCTACATCTTCTCGTGTAGGAGGGCATCGCTACGGCCTTTGACATGATTGAGGTCAAGATCGACCTCGTCTGCACTGTCGATGGTGAAATCGTGTCGGGGATTTTTGTTGAGGCCAGAGAGGGCAATACCGAGGGAGTGGGCCTACTCCTCCGTGCACTTGGAGGTGGACACGCCGACGATGTTGGTAAGTTTGTCGGAGGACCATGCCGCTCTTAACAGCCTGGGCTACCTTGTTGGATGCGAGTCTCTTTTGGTCGTCCTTGGAGAGGGTAATAGCGCAGAAAACACGAAACAGTGAGAACGGGTGTATAGTTTTTTAGACGTAGGGGTGCGTAGGATAAGGATCGTGGAGGTCGCGTGGTGCACGTAGGAGAGAGAAGGGAGTGAGGAGATGGATAAGGAGGCCATTGAAGAAGCAGAAAAGTGAATCTTGTTTGGGAGAGGCTGAGCTAACACAAATGCCACACCACACTCTACCCCCAGGTTTGTTTCTTTGGCCCTTTTTATCACTTTATTATTTTTTTTCGGTTTTCCTTTACTTGCCTTTGATTGCTTTCAACAAAAAAAAAAGTTGTATTGGATGTATATTCCCTTTCCAAACTCCCACATTCGTTCACTAATATTTTCTGCATTTCTCTGTTTATCCTTAAAACAAAAATACATTTCATTTTAGTAAAAACAAACACCTCCATTGACTTACTTCAAGCTGGCATTGCATTCCTCACAAATACTCTTTAAATTGTTAACACTCTCTACTTTGGTTTTCAAATTTACTCTATATTTGTGCTTTCTCACTCTAAATACCAAGTGAAGCTCCAAAAATAGTCTAAATGTTGTGCGAATGTTAATATGGATGATTGATTGTAAAAGAAAAATTAAATCAGAATGAATGTGCTAGAGAAAATGTAGTAATGGCACCAATTAAAAAAAAAGATGTTAGAATCTACCAAAAACTGTCTTAATTTCAATTCAACATTAAGAAAGAAGCATGCTTTGCATTTTAGAATAGCAAAAAAATTGTTATCCGTTTGTGTGCATTGCAGTTGGAGAAATTTGCCGAATTGAAGGGTGGTTCACTTAAGAGAGAAAGAGCAAAACAAATGGGGCGCACGTTGTTATGTGTTAATTGCCTTGTGGAACCTTATTTTGATTCCCACCCCAGCACTTTACTATATGCATAACGCTTCCAATATCTACACTGTATTTTCAAAACTTGGGTTGATTCTGCTGCCAAGAATTTAGCTATTCGTCACCGCCACTTTTAATAACCGTATCATTCTTACCTAAATAAGTGAGCTCATTAACTCCCAAGTTTTTCCCTATCTGTCACCCCTCTTTTATTTTATACAACCACTACCTTTTAATTTATTTTAAGAAAAACATAAATTAATAAATATTTAAAAATTTGAATTTCTAAAATATTTAGGGTTTAGGGCGTCATACGTCTTTCTTAAATAGTTGCTGGAGGCGATCTTGTACTTCCATCACAAACAGAACCACCTCCACTGGTATTTCGAGGATGCTGCCACCGAGGCCGTCCACGAGCTTCATGTCGTCGACGACGCCAATGAACATATCAAAGGCGGTCTCCTACATCTTCTCGCGTAGGAGGGCGCTGCTAGGACCTTTGACAAGATTGAGGTCAGGATCAACCTTGTCTGCACTGCCAATGGTGAAATCATGTCGGGGATTTTTGGTGAGGCCAAAGAGGGCAATGCTGAGGGAGCATACCTACTCCTCCGTGCGCTTGTAGGTGGACATGCCGACGATGTTTGTGAGTTTTTCGTAGGATCATGCCGCTCTTAACGGCCTGGGCTGCCTTTTCGGTTGCTAGTCTCTTGAGGTTGTCCTTAGAGAGGGTAATAGTGCAGACAACAGGGAAGCAGTGAGGACGGTGATAAGTGTCTAATTTCAGTAATATTTCATATTAAAATATAGGCACTTATGAGGATTTATTGCTAATTTACATATAAAATAATCCCTAATTTATGAATTTATACCTTTTTACATTTTTT
>Ga0123342_1007088_pt1 | contig 15058 bp, 8 predicted proteins | sample Turbeawhitnodule_FD_89960 | JGI IMG/M metagenome (GOLD analysis project Ga0123342, IMG submission 89960) | Root nodule microbial communities of legume samples collected from Mexico - Turtle bean Mexico white nodule | ecosystem: Host-associated > Plants > Roots > Nodule | place: Mexico: Nepantla... | reverse complement strand
TCTTCGCTTGATCAATTCAGACCCATATCCCTTGTTGGAGTTATCTACAAGATCATCACAAAAGTCTTGTCAAGCCACATGAAGAAAATTATGTCGTTAATCATTGACGAATGCCAGTCAACCTTCCTTTGTGACAGAGGATTATTGGACAGTGTCGTTATGGCTAATGAAGTCCTTGAGTAGATCAAGAGGATCAGGAAGAGTGGGGTATGTTTCAAGGTGGACTTCGAAAAGGCGTATGATTCAGTAAGATTGAGCTTTTTGTTTGATATGCTTCACAGGCTAGGTTTCCATGACAAGTGGATCTTGTGGGTTAAAGGGTGCTTGGTCTCATCATCAGTATCTGTGTTGGTTAATGGGAGCCCTACGGAGGAATTCAAACCTTCCAGGGGGTTGAGGCAGGGTGACCCAATGGCTCCTTTTCTTTTCTTAGTGGTTGCCGAAGGTCTAGCAGGGTTGGTTAGACAAGCGTTGAGAACGGATGTACTTAGGGGAGTTAAGGTGGGAAGAAATAGCATTGACTAATGTTTGCTACAGTTCGCAGATGACACACTCTTTATGTGTTAGGACTCCTTTGATAGCATTTTTTCAATCAAGGCTATCCTTCGCTGCTATGAAATTATATCGGGTCTGAAAGCCAACTTCCACAAGTCTGAATTGACAGGTATTAGTATGGATAGTTTTGCTATGAGTACATATGCTAAAACCCTAAATTACAATACGATGAAGCTCCCTTTCCAATATTTGGGGGTTAAGGTGGGTGGAAATCCGAGAAAGAAACAATTTTGGGAACCGGTAGTTAAAAAGGTCGAAGCTAAACTTAACTCTTGAAAAGGGAGATTTTTATCAATGGCAAGACGAATTTGTCTGTTAAAATTGGTGTTCACTACCATACCATTATTCTACCTCTCAATCTTCAAAGCCCCTGCAGCTGTGTGTAATAAAATCAGTAGTATACAGAGGAAGTTCCTTTGGGCTTGGGGAAAACAAAATAAATTGATATCATGGGTTAGCTAGGATAATGTGTGTAAGTCTTTAGAGGAAGGAGGCTTGGGGGTGAAGGAAGTGAAGAATTTTAATGTGGCCCTCCTGGTGAAATGGAGATGGAGGATCATGAGTAATGAAGGAGGGAAATGGAAAGAAATTATTTTATCCAAATATGGTACAGAAGTAGAAAATATACAGCTTAGGTCGAAACACCAATCATGGTGGTGGAAGGATTTGACCAAAATATGCGGTAAAGGTGCAGAAGACAGTTAGTTCCAAAAGGCTATTGCGTGGAAAGTAGGCAACGGAGCCATAGTGAGACTGTGGGAGGATTCGTGGCTTGAGAATGCCTGCCTTAAATCGTTGTACCCCAGATTATTCTCCTTGTCACTTGACCAAGGCAAAAAGGTGGGGGAAGTAGGAGGATGGGAAGAGAATAGGTGGCGGTGGAATTTGAATTGGAGGAGGGACAGGTTTGACCGGAAGACGGATCTGGAGGTAGATATGCTTTCCAGATTGAGTATGGGAGTAATGTGTAAGGACTCCCTTGATTAAATTCTGTGGAAGGGGGATCAAAAGGGTACATTTTCGTTAAAGTCAGCATATTCTATGTTGGCTAATCACCAAACCCCTGCCACAAGGGAAGTTGTGTTTAGCTTCCTATGGCAAGCAAAAGCCATGCCCAAAGTACTCACAACTGCTTGGAGAATCCTTATTGATAGAATTTCTAATAGAGTAAATCTGTTAAGAAGAGGCGTGCCTGTGATTTCACCCCTATGTGCACTTTGTAAACTGTCAGAGGAATCTTCTCAACACCTATTCCTAGACTGTGGTTATGCACAACAAGTGTGGTCCTGGTGTTATCGATGGATTGGTATTTCAGGAGCCCAAAATAAGGATCTCACGAACCACTTTATGAATTTCCATCTAACACATCTCTCTAATAAACAAAACCATATGTGGTTAGGTTTTTGGGCGACTATCGTTAGTTGTATTTGGGAGCATAGGAACTTAGTGGTTTTCAAAGAAGGGGTGCCTGACTCTGATGAGATTTTCCAGAATGCTCAGTTGCAGTCTTGGTTATGGTTAAAACACAAGACAATTGGCTTCTCGTATGCTTTCTCTGACAGGCTCTTGAATCCGAACCAGTGCCTTCTCTTGGTTCGCTGAATGATCGGTAATCTAGGTGCCATGACTTTCTTTCCCAGGAAATGGTTGGGTTTTCCTTTGCTGGTCTATAACAGTTAGAATGTATTTTTGACCGTGAAGATGTTGTTAGGTGTTCGAGTTGGAACAGGTATGGAACAGCAGGGAAGAGAGGTTGTTTCTTAGCAGTTATAAGGTGGAGAACTACCTGTCTCTGGTGGTGAGGCAACACGGGGCAATAGTTCTGTTGGGGAGGTATGTTTCCAGAAGTGGAGCTAAGGCAGGTTGGAGCGTTGTTTATGTAACTACAGGCTGCCTAGAGTGGTTAGCTGATTTACTCTTAGGGAGGAGAAGTATAATCCAGCTTCGTTTTGTAGTTTGAAGTAGACCATGGGTGAATGACTGGGGCTTTTCTTTTCTATTCCCATGATTGTGGTTTCTTATATGAGGTTATTGCAAATCACGTGTATAGCCAGAGCCTATGGACGCGGTTTCTTCCTGGGTCAGGCTCTATGTTTTTTGGAGAAGCAAAGGGGAATCTGGTGCTGAATTGCTTCCTAGCCAGGTAGCGGTTAGACGCATAAATTGACTCACAAAATGATTCAGACCTGTACAGAACAGTGAAGAAGAACTTTTTTGAAGCTGGTCTTAGTCTTTGGTTCGGAGTTTCTTAAAAGACAACATGAGGTGTTGGTTTTTTGGCTGGTCTCTAAGTCCTCGATTATGTAGTAAGGGACGGGCAATTGGGCCAACAATTGTGGAACAGGTTTCGGTTTGCTTTTTCAAAATTAAAGAAAACTAGTTCCTTGGACAGATCACGACATGCAGGTTTGGCAAGGGCGTAGTAGGTGTGTGATGATGGAAAACATACTTGGTGGGCACGATCATCTTCAAACCAGGTCCACATTTGATCATATAGGGCGAGAGACTTCATCATGTGACCTAGAGGATGCGGTTTGTTGCGACTGATGCCTCTCATTCTGTCTTGGTTTGGAAAAACTAAGCACATCATAAACTACCTTGTTTAGGCCGTAGCAGCTACCTTTTGGGGGTTCTGGAGGAACATTTTTTATGGAGTTAGTTTCGTAGTTGTAGGGACAAGTTCTTTAACCAGGAACTGATGAGGGTAGATTCAGATGCTATGCTAAATTTTGAAGAGTGGATGTTCTTTCAGCACCGGTAAGATTGGTGTGGTCAACGGGCACTGCTGGAGGAAATTTATCCCCATTCAACTTTGAAGCAACCACTTTGTTTCTCTGCGAGTTTGCTTCAATCATACCCAACCAATAGGTTTCTCTGTACCATGTGCCAAAGATGGAAAGACCCTCATTTTCTATGTATGCAAAGCAAACTACCTCTGCTAGTGAGGTGTAAATCCTTCTTATGGAGCTGCTGGAACTCTTATTGTGCTCTACTTCGAAAGGAAAGCAGGATGTCCAAATATGCCAATGTTGGTTCGTTGGTGGTGTTGATGTCAAGGCATATATATCTTTTTTAGGGGTTGTTCTGTAAGAACAGCTAGTGCTGGACCAAGTATAAAGACAATATGCAATAAAGACATCATGCACCAGCTACCAGAAGTCCTTAGCTAATGATTAATTTGTAGTTTTTGCAGGTACAAGGCTGCTCAAAGGGTTGAAGGACTGGTCCTCCACGGGTGTTCATATGCTGAACCACTGGTGCTCCAAGTGAATTGAGTGGTTGGTGCTAGTACTTTTGTTCAGGCATTGGTCTGGTTTTTTCTCCTGGTTTTTTGGTGTCCGTAGCAGGATTTGCTAACCCTGGAGATGGTTCTTTGGGTCCAACCTGTGTGCTGATGAAGTTTTGCAGTGCTTATAGCTGAATAACAGAAGCATGGAGCTGGTTGGTGCAGACTCTATTCAAAATCTTTGTTGCTTTCGAAAAGTGGATGTTGTCTCAACATAATTGCTTTCCCAGTAATTTTTCTGGATTGATGTGTTGTTGTAGCTGTCACAATATGCTCTGATGTGTGAAGTCTTGGAATTGGCTGTGAAGATCTGCCCAGTTGCCTACATCCTATTTTGAGGCCACCAGATTTGTCTTGTTGAAAAGAATGTCTGCAAGACCATATAGGGTGAAGCCAATGTTCAACATGGAGTAACCGGAAGACGCTGATGAAGATTATTAAGGAGATGGAGGTATCTATTCTTCTCGGGGAGCTTTGGAGGCTTTGATGCTGCAGTTTGCTTTTCTTTTAGCAGTTCAATAGAGGCAGGGTGTTTACTGGTGCAAGGTCTTTAGTTTATGCAGTAAACAACACGTATCTTCTTCTTTATTAGGTGCTCTTTCTTTATTTGATTATCTCTTAATATGGTCTGGTTAGTGTAAAAGGGTTGGGATACCCCTTTTGTATCCCTCTTAATTTAATTTCATTCTTTGCTGATAAAAAAAAAAGACTACTCACTACCACTACCTATATAATATATTGTATGTATTTTACCCACAACCTTATAACTTTTAAACTTATAAACCCTAAATCCTAAATATTTTTATAATTTTTTATTCTTAAATGTGGATCAATATATAGAATCATAATAATCAATTTTCCAATTATACTCACCATAGTAGTCCAAATTGGGTGAAATTGATATTTCTTATTAATAGACTTAATTATTTATTTGATCCATTCTTTTTTTTATTCTTATTTAATCCTTAATTTCAATATCAAAACAATTTTGTCCTCTCATCCCAATGAAGAAAAACACTATATATATAGTCAAAACAATCATTTTTTATGAAATAAGTTTATTTTGAGACGTAAACTTTGACTATAGTGAATTTCTTACAAACAATCAAAATTATATTTTACTTCAATCCACTTACATCATTCCTCTCACTACATATTTCCTTGTTTCGAAGTTAAAAGTAATCATTTGGTGCTCCAAATACGTACTTAAATTAAACGTTTAGTTTGAAAACCAGATCCAACTTTTTTTTTCCTTGTTCTTTGCATATTATATACTATGCAAATGCCTTTAGGTGTTATAGGTTTCTCTATAAGTTGCACTAATGAAATCCAAAACATTGTCATTAATGATTAATGATTGCATGATTTGAAAACTAATATGCTACTGACAAGATTAGCACAATATTAACTTTTCTTTTTAGCTAGCTCATTAGAGACGTAATCAATATTAATTAATTGTTTGAATTTGAAATTGCTACCATTTATATTTCTCATTTTAAATTCTCGTCTTAGTAGGATAAATTTATTGATTACAATTTGAGTAACTAATTTACGTTTTTATTAATTTTGATTATAAAGTTTATATTATGCTAGTTGATAAGTAAATAAATTTTGAATTTTAAAGAAAAAATTAAAACATCTCTTACATATTTTATTTTTTTATTTTTATTTTTACTGATAAAAAAATTACATTATCTCATAATTATTTTATGTTGGAGCTCCCACCTAGTCTATAATCGAATTAAGGGTTGAGACACCCTTTAAGTGTCTCATTTTATTTTATTAATTCATTGCTGATAAAAAAAATGTGAATAAGATGAAACCAATTGAAATTATTTTTAATATTACCTAGTTCGAAGATGATTATACTTTTTGAGATACTAATTTTATTTCCGTCATTAAGTTGAAAATTGTTGAAAATTGTTGTAGGTCACATATTTTAATGGATCTAATGTTTTTAAATAATTATAAAGGTAGACTAATTGAAATTATTGTTCAACAATATGATTATTGTTGAACAAATATAAAATGAATTACTCCATAACCTATTTTCTTGTATTTATCCAAAAAAAACATGAGTGCAATATAGGAAGAGAGGTAATGAAGATGAAAGGGATAGTAGTCAATGTGGTTAGGTCCCTTTCTTGTCCCTTTTCTTGAAGTAATTGAGTACCAAAGCCATACTCATTTAATTAGAAAATGAACCTCCAATTTGGCTTCATCTTCTTCTCCATCATTATGGCACCATGCCCCCCCTTCAGCCACTGCCTGTGTGTTCATATCATGATGGTATATGTATAGTGGAAGCTATATGCATTGCTCCAATTAATAGCCACACATGTTCCCTTCAACTTGTGTGCAAAATAAAAAAAATATATATATATATATATATATATATATATATATATTACCTTGGGATAATTAAGCTTAAAATATAGATCAATTTCTAAAGGAAATTGAACTTTCTAATGTGTTTACATTGGAAGTCCTATGTATCTTTGAAAGTTTATCACAAAGCATGATGGTGAAAAATCTTGAATTGATTTTTTGTCTAGACACATTCAAGTAATTTAGCTAAAGATGCAACATAGAAGTAATGTGGAGAATGTAGATACAAAAGCAAAGTGTCATGATAGAGAAAACGTGTGGGCCTTTATTTTTTTTTATATAAGCAAAGAATCAATTAAATTAAGTAGGACGTTTGAGGAATGTCTCAACTCATATACACAAAAGAAATGATAGATGCTTCCAAATCCAAAAAATAAGTTGTAAACCTACACTAAAGACGAACTTATAGACACCTAACTATCAAAAGAAGCATGAATTTGCTTATACATACACTACAATAAAATCATGAAATAGAAATCAATTTTTATACACTAAAATAATTAGTTGCAATAGTAACTAAATTAGAGACAATTTTAGAAACTAAAAAAAATTAGTTTCTAAATTAGTTTCTATTATTGTTAAATAGTTTCTAAATTGGTATCTAATTAGCAACCAAGGTTTTAACTACCAATTATTTAGTTTCTAAATTTGGTAACAAAAACCTTGGTTGCTAATTAAATACAAATTTAAAAACTATTTAACAATAATATAAAGTAGTTTAGAAACCATTTTTTTTTAGTTTCTAAAATGGTCTCGTTACTATTTCAACTAATTATTTTGATCTCTAAAAATTGGTTTTTATTTCATGATTTTCTTGTATTCGGCTACTTAAAAAAGCGAAGAGAAAACAAAATATATAACTGGGTTCAAACCAATAAACAATTCTTGTGGTGACAGAGGACCATGTAGACGCTTAGTTGTTGATTCATAACATCCTCACGAAACTTCAGGAGAGAAAAAGGAGTTCTGACTTCCAAACCAGCAGAAGCATAACTTCATTTCTTGCTTACATACAACAACAGTTTATCTGATATAGGATCATGTACCTGTAGACCAGCAGAAGTCACCTTTTTCAACTGTGGGACCTTTTACTTTGAGCTAAGATTAAGAAAATAATTTTCAGTTAGTATGTATATACAGACCTAATTTTTATTTTATTTTTTTGATGTTATGCTATACTAACTATGGTCTTCAACTTCACAATAGAAGTTTAAAATATGTTTACAAACATTTTGATGTCTTTAATAAAGTGTATGGTGATAAATAAGAAAATGAAGTAGATTAAAATTGAAGCCCTCATGATGTGGTTTTGAAGATGGAAGGTTAGGGCATTCGATGAGGAGAAGGACCACTCACTATCCTTCACTCATTATTTCTTGTATTACTACACCCAGAATACTACAACCACTACCACTGGATATCAACATGTTCATAGTCAACTATGATATCAAAATCACCTCATATTTTCAACATCCTCTAATTTCTACTATATATAATATTCATCAATATCTCTTTTCTCTAACTTTTCTCTATATATACTTTGTTTAATATCTCTCTCTTCTTAGACACATGCACTCTTTATTTTCATAATCTTTTACAATTTCTACTGTCGGTGTATAACAATGCAATTGTAATTTTTTTATCAATTTTTTCTTCGCCTATTTTAAAAATATCTTATTTTTTTCTCTACTTCAACTTTACATTTAGTAATGTTAATATTTGTTTACCGTTACACAATATTAAGGGAATAACTAAATTCATATATTTTTTTTATAATACTTTAATAATATTAATTATATAGCATCCTCTCTTTATATATATATATATATATATATATATATATATATATATATATATAGCCCATTAGTACATGTATTTCTAATAACTGTCCTAATACGTTGTGCTTTGAAAAAGAAATATTTAAAAATAAAATAAAAACGTGTTAGACTATCATGCTCTCATACTATAATTATAATGGAAACAAAATCTTGAATTACAATTTATACAATATATCATTCACAAGATATAATAGAATATTCGTATAAAACTCATAACATTTACAATCTAAACATTTTTTATATAAATATTTAACTAAAAATTACATTTATAAAGACAACAAAATTAATATGGACTGGAAGAGAATAAGCTTATTTATTATCCCATTTCACTACAAATGAAAAAAATATTCGGGAATCATCCAAGAGGTATTTATATCACGAAAACTCAATAGGAATGAAAGATTTTGTTAAATTCAAGGAAGTTTTTAATGCACTACTTCTTGAAAAACAATTGGACCAAATAAGAATAGGAATTATGAAAACTCACGTTAATTTCCTAAGTTATAGAAGATTCGGGAATGTACTACAAAATCGTCATGGATCACAACAACAAAAAATAGAAGAGCTACCAGAGTCTAGAGAAAAATAGAGAAAGGTCTCAATTACAGATAATATGTAAGGCGTACATATATCAAACTAAAGATACTTATCATCTAGGAAGGGGATAATACAGATAATATGTAAGACGTACATATATCAAACTAAAGTTAACTCTGTTTAAAATAATATTACATTTACCAAAATAATAAGTAACTACATGGTAACTATAGGACTGTAAAAAATAGTTTATTCAAACAAGTAAGTAAAAAGTAGTTAACTAAAAATCAAACTTACATGGAGTGTTGGTTAAACAGAATCAGCTACTAGATGATTGTCAAACTGAAAAATGTCCATGAGACACACCAACGTTAGACGTTATCATTATATTACTTCACCAATCTAAAAAAAAAAAGTGAGTTACACTTGTAATTAGGTTAATTTACCTAACTATCCAAACAGAGTTAGGGCTAGCACAACACTTGTTTGTTACATGGTAGGAAGCACCAAACCGGATAAATAAAAAACAAATAAAAAAACAGCAAACTTTCCATACAACCTCATTTAGACAATGTTGAATTCTACATGGTAGTTAAATTCTTCCAAATAAATGATTTAACTAAATAATCAACAAATTATAAGCTACATACACATTACGGAGGTAGTCAAGTAAAGAGCACATATTGGATGTTGCTTATACCTAGTTAACTCCATTTTACACTACTCTAATTCACTATTTTAATTGCTTCCAAACATAAAATTGTTTTGCAATACATGGTCTACCCTCATTTAGAAATATTTTTGTACAATTTGATACCCTTTTCTGCAACAAATCATAATTTGATACAATTTATATAACTAAATCTAGTAAAAAATATCTCAATATGAATCTTAGGATCTATAATTAAAGAAGCCAAAGTTAAGTGAATTTACCCACGATACATTTTACAAATCCTAATTAGTTCTTCTATTACCAAAATCCTAACAAATATTATCTATACTAGAAGACATAATCTCACATTTCAAATGGTTCAGACAATAGTAACAACACTTGAGCAAAGTCTGATTTCCTCTTTGATCATAAGTTTTAGTTTTCAGTGACCGTTAGATCAAAACTGATTATTCTTTTGACAAGTGAAGGATAAAAGATTATTTAACAATCATAGGTTAGGAGAGAGAGCGAGAGAAAAAGTGGCGGTGGGATGAATTAGATAAGAGTTTAAATCCACACATTTTGTTTTGAAACTTGTAGTAGTTTAAACCTAAGAACTGAAACCTCACAATCGTCTAAAAAGATGTTTAATTTCGACCATGGTTGAAATTTCTAGGGATGTAACACAAAAATTGAAAATTCATATAAAATTGCCTCGTTCTCTGCAGATGAAGTTTCTAGTACACAAATAATTTGATGTCAGGATTGTGTCAATGAAGCCGTAATTAAAAAAAATGTCATATTGGAATAATAAAATTCCTAGAAAACCCTACCCCCTTGCCCAAATCCGATTTGGATCCCCTTCCTACCTGCATTCCCTCTATTATTTCCGTCTCACCCATCTAATTTTTAACTAAATTTATCTATGGTAAAAAACTTCAAAGGGATCATGGATTGCCGGACAATTTTTATTTGCTATAAATACATCACTTAGAATACATAACCACATAGCCTGATATATTAAAAAGTAATACATTATATTAAATTGAATCAAACCAACATAACCTAATAGATTAAAAAGTAAAACATATTAAACCAAAACAAAATGATTGAGAACATCTAATTCCTTGAAAAATAAAAGAATTTCTAGCTACCACGACAAGAGTATGCAAGTTCACACTCCAAATGGGATGAGTTGTTCCATAATCACATGCCAGTAAGCCAAAGTAAGAACCAGCACATGGCATAGGCATTTAGTTGTTAACACATCTCCAATATAAGTTTAAAGGACACACTTCTTCTCCGCAGCATAGCCATACACCTCAATTTTACACATTAACCAAATATACGTTCACAAATATAATGGCAATCCAACAACAGATTTCAAAGACAAGGTTATATGCATATCTTCAGCACAAACCTGAACGAATACCTACAAGTCGGTGATTGTTGCAACGATGAACGTTTAAAGTCCTTGCGAGGAGGCTATGATGGCGGACAAAACAAACAGCGACAATGGTTTCGCGAGAAGAGTGAATAATGAAGTAAAGGGTTAGGTTTTCTTTGAAGGAGTGTTAGGTTTTGCGGAGACTAAGTGTTTGCATGAGAGTGTGGGTTTTGCAAAAAGAGTGAAGGGTGAGAGTGTTTGTAGTGAGAGTGAAGGGTTTCGCAAGAAGAGTGAAGAGTGAAGAGACGGGTTTGCATATAAGAGTGAAGAATTTCAGGGTGTAGTGGGTGAAGAGTGAAGGGTTTAAGGGTTTCTGAAGAGTAAAGAGGATATGGGGAGAGTGAAAGGTTCTATGAGTGAATAGGGTTTCCAAGTCTCTTTTGGTTTCCAAAAATTCAAACTGATGAGGTTTCCGAAAAAAAAATTGGGAATGAGGAATGGTATGGAGGGAAGGAAAACGCAAGAGAGTGAATATATCGAAGGAGATTTGTGGCAGTTCAAAATGACACATTCTAAAGGATGATTGTGACAGTTATTAAGATGTCGTATTATACGGACACTTACGTGGTTATTAATAACCGCTATATTAAAACCACCCCACATACATGGTTTTTTGTAGTATAGACAAAAACGTTGAATGGTTTGCCACAATTTTCAACTCCATTATGCCTTGGTCAACAAAATTCATGACTAGGAATAAGAAGGTTTGGGTAAAATGCAGGATCATCCTTATATCTAGGTGGAGTGAATCATGTTTTCAAAAGGCAGTGGCCACGATGGGGACAATGATGGCAATGGATAATAGGACTAAAAATTTGGAAGAGCTTAAGTATGTACGTAATCAAGTAAAAAATTCACTAAATAGAAAACAAAATAATAAAGTTTGTTGGAATTTGTTATGATTACAATGATAAAAAAGAAAATAAGTCAAAGAGTTTGTTGTTGCAATTGGAAAAATAGGGATTGGGGTTCCTCTTTCTCACTCTTTTGTATTTTGATTAGCATGACAATATTGTGTTCTTTGATTGATATTGATGCCCGTATAAAAATCATTTATATTGATTTCTCACATATAAAATTATTAATATGCTTCCTAAATATCGATTCCTCGCATATTTATAAAAACTTCTTATCATTAAGATCAGACGTTGATAGCAATTAACATTTCAAATCTATTCCTAGCATTCAAATATGTTAAGCATTATCATTTTGGTTAGAAACTTAGAAGTACTTTCCAGTCAAATCTAAATTTCGAGATCATGGTAAACCAAGCATTACAAACAAAATGATAATACCAATCATCAATCAAAAACATAATATTATGTTTATATATCACCTCGATGCATAAGAGTTTGAATAGATTACTCTCAATTCCAAAGGGTAGAATTAGTCACACATGATGACGGTTACAAGCAGGGAGAGCAAGAAAAGAAGATCCAGGATGTTTCTCCCTGACGACCGCCTCCTCTAGGGTTTCTAACACCTCCTATTCTCCCAATTGGATTACAATCCACTCAATGGTGCTTTTCTCTCAATCTTTCACACTAGGGTTGTGCCTCAAGCCTCCTATTTAATCTAATTTGCATGGGCTAAATGTCTTCTCATTTAGGCGTTATTGGGATCGCCTGGGTGAGAAGCACGAAAAAAGGCGCAACGTTACTGGAGTAATCTCTCTTGAGCAAGATTCTCTGGTGGCGTTTGGCTTAGGCGAGTTTGGGCAAGCTCTAGTGAATGCTTAGTGCGTCCAAGCTTTCCTTTTTAGCTTTGCATATTCTCTTTTTGCCCAATCATCTCCATTCTTCCCTAAAATCCTGAAATTAACACAAATTTGAAAATAAATCGTTCTTATTCAAATAAAAATCACAAAATATGTATAAGGTATAAATTAATAAATTAGGGGTTATTTCATGTCTAATTTATCAATTAATACTCATAAGTGTTTGTATATTAATATGAAATATTACTGAAATCTAACACTTATCAACACGTTTCTGCGTTAGAGTTCCAATCGGAGCTACTGCACTGATGATCAAAGAAATGAGTATCACTAATACCATTTATTAGGTAATAATAGAGGAAGAAAGTGAATACACATCAAACTCGAGATGCATGTATCAGTGCAAAACAAAAACTCAAAGCAAGAATCATCAGTCCACTTAGTGGAAGGAAAATAGGAAAATGACTCAGATAAAGAATTTTCATATAAAGGATTCTCAAACCTCATTGGAGATTCACCAACTGACAAGAACACTAAACCAAGCGATTTTTCTTCTTCAGGTGAAGTTTCCACAATGGATACCTTCCAACCAAAGGAAAGATCGAACCATGTTATCCCCTATTAGCAAAAGCATAAACCAATATTCACTAAAATGAAAATGATGGGGAACACATACCACAATAACATGCAGAGGGAAATAGTACTCCCAATATCACACGTATCTAAAACATGTTGAGCCCCACAAAAAACATTCAATGTTTAGATGTGATAAGTGAAAAGGAAAACAAACATATGAGGCCCAATTTGAAAACTATGACACTCAATTTGAGATTAGGCATAATGGACTTACAAATATTTAATGAGGCATAACTTGAAAAATGGAAATGGAGGCTTGTAATGGAAAATATAGGTTTATCATGGAATATTTTGGAATCCAAATATGAGGATGGAGAATGTTAAATCATCCAATACAATCTAAACATGAATTGATGTGTGGAAAGACTTAAGGAAAATAACTGAAAAATGGATATGACAAACATTAGTTTAACAATAATGTCACTTGGTGCCTGGGAAAGAAAACAACTATAAAATTTTGGAGAAATAGATTAAATGATAGAATAACTTTTGCTGAAAAATACGAAGGTTGTATAATAACTCCAGCCTCAAGACTACAACAATTTAAAAAATGAGCAAATGGGATAACAATGTATGGGAATGGTTTATGTGGGAATTATCTCAGGTAAAAAAATCTTAGGAATATGTTACAACAACATTCACCAAAAATATAGGACCAGATTATTAAAAATAGAAGAAAGACAAAAATGATGTTTATATAGTTAAGTCTACATATAAAATATTACAAAATAACATCAATGGAGAAATGGATGAGTTTTTTCAAATAATATGGAAAATATATGCAATCTATAATGTAAAACACTTTATCTAGAGAATGGACCTGAATAACATTATAAAATAGTGGTAATCTTGCACATAAGAGAATAGATGTACTATGTAGATGTACGAGTCAACACCTATTTCTGACATGTAAGGTGACGACCTCGGTTTGGAACCTAACCAATAAATGGATGAAACTAACATTTTTTCACATAACAGCATCATTCAACACTTCCATCTATTCAACATGTTTGGTTTGAACAAAAGTGGGAACAATATTCGGAAAATAGTATGGATAGAAATTATCAAAATTATTTGGAACACAAAAACATTGTCATTTTCAGGAATGCAAGTATAGATGGGAGGAAATATTTGCACATGCTCAACTGAAAGAATGGCCATGGATTTGAAAAAAAAAAACTACTACCACTGTAACATCCCTAATTTTTACCCATATATAATAAAATAAAAGTAAAACAACCACTATCGACTTAACATATGAATATATAACTATCTCATAATTGTATCTAAAAAAAATATCCCTCTTCATAGGGATTTTAATATATACATCAAAAGTTTTTAAAATAAACAGACATTCAAATTAAAATTATCACATCCTCCAGCTGCTCACTTAGGAGCTCTATTACCTGCAATCTCATCTGCTCTCGTGTACAACACGATCATCACAGATAAAGAAACAAACACAAACAAATAACAGGGTGAGCTAGCTATAACAAAATTTTCTATATAATTTAAATTTCAAATTGATACATAAAATTCATAAATTCTCATACAATTTCTCAAACATTTCACATAACCATCAAGTGTCTATCAAGTTCATCATCCACATTACTCTGTCAGATTTCTACTGACTCACATACCCAGACACTTGACTCTACTTCCAGAAGACTCGTGTATTGAAATTAGCATCCAGAGACCTGCACATGTCATACTACTGTTGTGAAACCCACACAGCCATGCGCATAATTATCTCATCATCTTCATATGACAGGGTAAATCCATTTGATCTGCTCTTATCAGTTCTTTCAAACCTCAGAGTCAGCCAAATGGACCTCCTTCGACTCTCACCAACTGAATAACTTCATCTATGTGATTTCATTATATCAGTAGAGTCAGGATCGTCTCATTCACAGGACACTCACAAATCAATACACCCTAATAACAATCTCAACACAGTATTTCCTTTCCTGAAAATACTATGTCTTGATCACACTTTAACCTC
>Ga0123342_1007087_pt1 | contig 15058 bp, 12 predicted proteins | sample Turbeawhitnodule_FD_89960 | JGI IMG/M metagenome (GOLD analysis project Ga0123342, IMG submission 89960) | Root nodule microbial communities of legume samples collected from Mexico - Turtle bean Mexico white nodule | ecosystem: Host-associated > Plants > Roots > Nodule | place: Mexico: Nepantla... | reverse complement strand
GCTTATCAGGCCACCCGCTATCGGGCCGCTATCAGACCACCCATAATATATAGTCCCACGCACGAGTTGGTAGTCTCGGCGTGAGGGGGTGTGTTGGAGATCCCACATCGACTAGAGATTAGAACCTTTCATTGTATATAAGTGGGTGCAAACCTCAACCCTATGAGCCGGTTTTATGGAGTTGAGTTAGGCTTAAAGTCCACTTCGCAATATATGTCCTATGTACCACGACATTTTCATCTATGCTACCTTTTGGTTATGCTCTTGTTATGGTCCAACCAAACATCCCGTACCACAAAAGCATAATTCTATGATGTACTTCTATGTTTATGTTTATCTCATGTCTGGGCATGATAATAAATATTTGACTAACACTGATGGACAAAATTCTTTTGAATAGTGAGAAAGGATGGTGTGTCCATGTTGTTATCTTTTATTTTATTTTATTTCTTTAACTCTAAAACTATGAAATTGTAATAGTGTATTGTTTAATTTCTTAAATGTTAGTTGCCTCGTGTAAATTATTCTAATTACTTTAAATTTTGGGTTTATAGTAGCCATTTTTACCTTTTTTATGAACTACTATTTCAAGATTCACCATAAATTGCCACATTGAAAAATTAATGTGAAGGAAAAGAAAATAAGACTAAGTAGAGGCTCTTAAAAAACAGTCGGAGGGTTTCTTTATGGAATATGATCGCATCTTGAAAGACGATGAGAGTCTTCGAAGTCAGTTACGGGTCATTAAAATTATAATCCTGATAATAAAATAATACGTCATTGTTGAAATATCTAAAAATCAAAGTTTAACTCGTGTTTGAATGCCTCATACTTTCTTAATGAAATCACATACAATGTATATGTAAGTGTTTAAAACACAGCTCACATATATTATTATGAATGTAAGATGATCGTCAAGGAACGGATATTTATTGCCTAATGAGTTTTGAGTCCTTATATTCATAACTTTTGAAAATCATCGATGATGGATGTAAGATCAATTATTAAAATCATTACAAGTAATCGAATTAGATAATGTTATGGTTTTAAGAGTGGTGAATCTACCTTGTTTCTCTAAGTCACCGTTTGTGTGTTAGGGTGATTAATGTTTGGGTTTGTATTCTACAATTTATGTAGAAATGAGTGGTGAAGAAAGATGCACAAATAGGCATAGGCAATTTGGTTCTTTAGGGACTGGTTTTACAATGTTACTTTTAGCTTTTTCAAATAAATCATTGCTATTTAACAGTATTAATAATTCATACAAGAAATAATATGTTAATTACTGAAAATAATATTTTAATATATCAAAAATAACATTTCAATTATTGAAAATAATATTTTAATTTAAAATAATTATAATTTACAAATAATTAATTAAATTGTTTTTTCAACAATTTTTAAATATAAGGGTAAATGTATAAATTTATATTTTTATTGAATAAAAAACATATAATTTCAATCACTCTCATTACATCACTCATAAACTTTTCTTACACTTTTCACTTTATTTATCTTAATCGAAACATCCTAACTTTCTTCACACTTTCTCTTCAAATCATTCGAAATTCCTTCTCTCAATTTCACTTCTTAATTCAAAGAAAGCATAAGAGATTACGAGGCTACTTCAGTCTTACTTACATTTGTATTATGTACCTGTATAGGCTGGAGGGCCCAAATCATACATGTGACTGGATGTACTAACATGTCGGCGGTGATCTCCTGATTCTTTCAAGTATCATTTCTTAGATGTTGATGCGCAGAAGATTGCCTGCAAAAGGTACTTTGACGTTCAAGTAAGTACTTTAGTTTAAGAGTGTGTTCTGGTAAATGTGAAAAATGTATCACATTCCTTCACAGAGGGATCTATCTATTTATAGTATTGGTTTATGGGTTCTAGTTCCGATGAGCCGAACATCAGTTACCAACTGACATACATTGTGATCCCCTAATAGTAGGGATAAGCATTTTTTCAGTTAATCAGTTGTTAGCGAATTTTTTGGAGACATTCCCGTATATTTCAGGATATATATATGACTTATTCAACACTATTATAATGGTTGTTACTATTAGTTATTGCATATCTTGTCATGTTCTTTGACTCGGACGGTCGGTAACTGAGATCGAGACTGGTTACTCTAGTACCAACCGATACATATTTTTTTTATTTATAAATATTTTGTAAATTAAACTATTACTATTCTATTGTCCACTAAAATGGTTCTATTTAAATAGTACTAATAATGATTTTTGAGATCCGATTATAGAGAAGAAAATATCTTTTATCTTTTAAGTCAGAATTTTAGTGTTTAATCAACCCATGTTGTGAACGTTCCTATGACGATTGGGGAATAAGACTCTCTGGCTTTAAACCGGAATAATATCAATAAGTTTATAGGTGGATTGGATTTCTCATTTTAGAAACTGTTTTTAGTTTTTTAAAATTGTAAAAGAAAAAAACTTGTTTGTTGAAACATCTTATAAACAAGGACCGAAAGTGCATAATTATAGGCTTTTGAGCATTGAAGGGGGATAATTTTTACATAACCTCTAAGAAATTTATTGGTAAAGGAACTCGAGAGTCAACCACGTTCTCTGCTATTTTAAATCATCTTTTATATTTTTCTGCTTAGCAATCATAACTCTCTTTCCTTTCCTGTTGTTACTAATTTTCATTGTTTATAGATAGATTTTGAATTCTGCTCACTAGACTCGTTATTGGATTTGTTAGGAGACGATTTAGGGTCATCCAACCACATCTATACTATTATCTCTTTGGTGTTAGGTAGTTTATCACTATGTTAGACGAATTACGTTGAAATATTTTTAATTTGACTATTAAACAACAAATATCACACTTTGTGTAGCATTAATTATTCTTATTTTCTTCAAGCAACATCCTTATTAGTTGAAAGTACTTATCTTCTCTAGTAGTAGAACTTTTTGCATCAAACTATGATAAAAGGGAAAATTGTACGGGACAAATATTTGAGTCAGGATTGAAATATGCTTGTGTTATAAATATATATATATATATATATATATATATATATATATATATATATATATATATATATATGCGTGTGTGTTTGTCTTTTACACAGTGTTTGCTTCTGGGGGTGACACTATTGTCGACGACGGATGTCTGAGTGCCACTCCCATTTGGTTCCATGGTTGCATGCGGGTGAGGGAGGAGATGGTGAGAAAGTGGAGGGGCTAGTGGTTCATGTGAGGAATGAAGAGAAAGGAGAGAGTAGTGAAGGGAAAGCCACGTCACATCACACATGAGAACTTACCAATGTACCCTTCGTTTTCTTCATTTATTCTTCACGAGCATGCCTTCATGCAATGACAAAGAACTACCCATTGCCATGCACTTTTTCACTGTTTACGCATGGCATGAGATTCCTGACTTTGGCTCAGGAATCCTTTGACCACATAATGCATTTCAATGACATCAATGCAGCGGGTGAAGTGAGGGTGAAGTAGATGGAGGCCTATTAATTGTTGCTTCAGTTGTATATAAAACTAGTGCTTTGAAACTTCAGAATTTAGTGAAAGAAACTCGAAGTATGTTTACAGACTTGTGAATTGGTAAACTGTGCTTGGAGAGGTTCGTAAGGCCTCATAGTAGTAGGGGGTGAGTTTCACAGTGGTTGTTTGATCTGATGTTAGCATTGGCTTGGTTTTGTATTGCAGATAATTGATTATGATTGAAAAAGAACGGAGTACATAATCGATTATGTTGTAATAAATAGTGAGTAATCGATTCTTCTCGAGGCATAATCGATTATTTGTTATGTTTTCGTCGAGCATAATCGATTATGTTATATGTGTAAAAGTGAGGGTAATCCGATTATGTATTTGATTAATCGATTATGTTGGTTTTTTAGCTGTAGAAATAATCGATTATGTCTCTGAATTTTTTTGGATAATCGATAATGTTGATTTTATAAGGCATGGGTTAGTCGGTTATGTTAATTTTTTTTCCATATTTGTTAATTTTTGTGTTGCTTATTTTTGTTTTTTGTCAGACATAACTTTGTAGTGTGTTCTTGTGGTGCTATTCTTCATCCTAATTGAATTGACCTTCTTATGCGGTTGTTCAGTTTTTTTTTTTATATGTATTTTTGGTCTGTGTTTTAAATTTGTGATTTAGATTTATATTGTTTTTTTTTTTTATGATTATGGTTTTGCAATTTAATTTGTTTAGGGTTTATAGTAGTTATTTATGTTAATAAGTTAGTAAATTAATTTTTCCTATTAAGTTGTTTATGTAACTTATTATTGTATTTTTGAAGATTTTTATTTTATGGAAATTTTTTTAATTTTAAATAATATGCGTAGATAGTTATTATTTTTTTAACATTTAATTGTTTATAAGAAAAATATTTATTTATTTATTTATTTAAAATAAATATTTTTACAAAATGGAAATAGAAATTTGTAATATGTAGGGTTCTTATTTTTACATTTTACATAAATTATTAATCTTATATATTAAAAAAAGTAATATAAATGTTGTAGTAACTAAAGAAAGCAGAAAAAGTTTAGATAAGAAATTTGAATTTTTAATAATAAATGTAGATAGTTATTATTTTTTAAACATTTAATTTTTTATAAAAAATATATTTATTTATTTAAAATGAATATCTTTACAGAATGGAAACAAAAATTTGTAATTTGTAGGGTTTTTTTTTATATTTGACATAAATTATTAATTTTATAATTAAAAACATTATATAGTAATTAAAAAAAACAGAAAAAGTTTAGAGAAGAAATTTGATTGTTTAATAATAAATGTAGATAATTATTATTTTGTGTACGTGTTAATTCTTTATAAAAATTAGAATTTTTTATTTAAAATTAATATTTTCACATAATGGAAACAAAAATTTATAATGTTTAGTTTTTTTTTATAGATTTTACATAAATTATTAATGTCATGATTAAAAACATTATACAAAATGTTGTAGTAATTAAAAAAGGCAGAAAAAGTTTAGATAAGAAATTTGATTTTGTAATAATAAATGTGGATAGTTATTATTTTTTTTAAATTTGAATTGTTTATAAAAAATAAATTTTTTTATTTAAAAATAAATTTTTTACAGAATGGAAATAAAAATTTATAATGTTTAGGTATTTTTTTTATAGATTTTACAAAAATTATTAATGTTACCATTAAAAACATTATACAAAATGTTGTAGTAATTAAAAAAAAAAAGTTTAGAGAAGAAATTTGAATTTGTAATAATATATGTAGATAATTCTTATTTTTTTAACATTTAATTGTTTATAAAAATAGATTTATTTAGTTTAAATTACAGAATGGAAATAGAAATTCTTAATGTTTATGGTTTTTTTCTTTTAGATTTTACATAAATTATTCATCTTATAATTAAAAAGATTATAAAAAATGTTCTAGTAATTAAAAAAACAGAAAAAAGTTTAGAGAAGAAATTTGAATTTTTAATAATATATGTAGATAGTTCTTATTTTTTTAATATTTAATTTTTTATAAAAAATAGATTAATTATTTAAAAAATATATTTTTACAGAATGAAAACAAAAATTTATAATGGTTAGGGTTTTTTTTATTTTACATTTTACATAAATATTTGAAATTTGAATATTTGTACATTCTTATTATTGTTATTATAGTTATTTAATTTGATGTAATTGTTAATTTTGTTTGTTTATGTTTATTTGTAGTTTGATTAAATTATAATATTGAAAAATTTAATTTCTGTATATATTTATATAATTTTTGTTATATTACAGAAATGAAATGATAGAGTCATTTACAATAAATTTTTTATTAAAATTAGGTTTTAGGGTTAATATTGTATTGGTGTAGTTTTACACTGAAACGATAACCGCATCCGTTATGTTGTATCAACACTTACTCGTTACCATGGATAACATTATGAATTCGACAAGGCATTATGACGAGGCAGAGATGGTACATTTAGAGGAAATGGTTGCAATTTATGACAATCTTTTTGCGGCGAACATGAATTTAATTTCACAAATCCAAGAACAAATTTTAAAAAAAAATACTAAAGGTGCATCAGTGATGATCCTTTGTATGATTGATTTTGGATTGAACTTGTTACGCACGGTGCGTACTAGAAGCAACTCTATGAGTGAGTTCCAACCACAAAATGAGCGTCGTAGACAAGAATTGATGGAGTACTTGGTTCACACTGAACAATGTCGTGATATTATTCGCATGGGACCAGAAGCTTTCCTTCAATTATGTCAACGAATATGGGGAACTGGACTTGTTAAAAAATGCATATCGATCAATCGTGGAACAACAAGTTGCGAGATTTCTACACATTATTGGGCATAATGTAAAGAGTCGAAGTGTGTCGTTCTTTTTTCATCGGTATGGAGAAACAGTTTCCCGTCACTTTCATAATGTTTTGAGTGCAATTTTAAGGTTGGAGGGGGAATTCTTAATTCAACCAAATGGAACGCTTGTAGAATCACACATCCTTAACAACAGACGATTTTACCCATACTTTAAGGTTTGTTTATCATAATATTATTTTAAATCATGTATAATATTTTATTTATTTTGTGTTTATTTTAAGTTATGAAATTTGGTGTACATTAAGATTGTTTAGGGGTCATAGATGAGACTCATGTACGTGTTAAGGTTGCACGTGCTAATGCACCTCGTTTTCGAGGGAGAAAAGATTGGCCAACCCAAAACATATTTGCAGCTTGTGACTTTGACATGAAGTTCACATATGTCCTGGTCGGTTGGGAAGGAACTGCCTCAGATTCAAGGATATTGAAAGACGCTTTGGTACGAGACGATCCTTTGGTTATTCTAGAAGGCTAGTTTTAGGGGATTGGGTGTGCACAACAATAAATAGGTTATAGTAGTATATACCAACGCACCTTTCTACAATCTTTGTAGGAAAATATTATCTTGGTGATGCAGGTTTTATGTTAAAACCAAATATAATAACACCTTATAGTGGGGTTAGATACCATTTGAAAGAATATTCGCGAAGAGGGCCACAAAATGTTAAAGAGTTGTCTAATCTTCGACATTCATCACTTAGAAATGTAATTGAGAGAACATTTGAGGTGCTGAAAAAATGATTTCCAATTATAGCTTGTGGGGACTGAGCCACATTATGATGTCGATACTGTGACAAAAATTGTTTTAGCTTGTTGTATTCTACATAACTTTCTTCGCGGGATCGACAATCATGACTCTCTGATTGAATAAGTAAATCATGAATTATTACAAGAAGATGTACAACCAACCCCTACCCATGCTTGTGAGCATGATTATAGGGTAGGGTGTCATATTAGGGACACTATAGCAAACGAAATGTGGGAAGATTATGTAAACAATTAATTTGATGAAATAATATTTTTTTTTTCTTCCAATGTTTGTCATCCTAACTTTATTTAAGTAAATTCGATGGATCGCGGGAAGAATGTTGTTCCAAATTCATCAGGTGGTTATCGAGAGTTCACTAAGTGGACGACGGAGATGGACCTAATTCTGCTAAATTCAATGATTGAAGAGGTACGTCGAGGATGCAGAATTAACGATAGCTGGACCACTCAGGGATGTACTAACATTGTTATGGCTCTACACGAGGCTAGATTATCGGGTATTAAGAAAACCCATGTCAAGAACCGTCAAAAAAGTCTAAAGGACAGGTGGAGGGAAGTACATGATTTGTTTGATGGATTGAGTGGTTTCGCATGGAACCAAACCAACAAACGTTTTGAAGCGAAGGACGAAGTTTGGAATGACTTGATCAAGGTACGATGATAAGTATATTTTACAACAAATACATTTGACTGCACATTGCACATAATGTACTAATATGCCACATGTATTTAGGTCAAACCATATGCGGCGAAATGGAGTGTCAATCTCATTCACCATTATAACCTAATGGAGGACTTGTGGTCTAATGACAAAGTCACAGGAAGTCGGGTCAGGACAGCCTGTGACATCAATTCACCTCCTGACATAAGTAATTTCAGTGTCAACCTTAACGACAATATTATGGATTATATACCCGAGCATCCCAACTTTGAAGAGGCAGATGACTACGTCCCACGGTCACCTGTTCCTCATATTCAATCAATTGACACTCTTTCTGACACTCCCTCAAACACTCCTTTTATCCTTTTATGACTTTCTGTCCAATGTTGCGAGGCACCCTCACCCACTGACCTTTCTCTTTCACCGTCGTTCCCTTACCTCTCCATTGCGTTGATTCAAACGAGGGGTGCACCCTCTCATCCGTCGTCAACTACAATGCACACCTAATCCAAACAGAGTGTAAGGGACTTTGATTCAACCCAGGTGTATTTTCAGCAATCACAAATGTAATGAGGGAGGAGACAGTTGCCATCTTTAAAATATTTTACTTCATGTTTTTTTATGTATAAGGTGTCCCTAACCTCATATTCTTATATCATTGTACACTAACTTCATATTCACCGTACCTTTACATGTATATGTATACATTCAAGTAAACTAATATATGTATATTACACACACACACACATATATATATATATTAAACGATCTAATGGTTGCACTTATGTTGTGTTTGGATTAAGGAATGAAATTGTGGGGATTCGAGAGAGTGGAAGTGTCAGGATTTGAGAAGAAAGTTTGTGTGTTTGGATTGGAATATGTTAGAGTGATGTGTGAGTAAATTTTATTGAAGTATGTGAGTGATGTGATGGTTGTGGGGGTATTCTGAATTATTTTTAATGGTGTAAAATGTAAGATTACAAATTTACCCTTGTGTATAAAATAATTGAAAATTGAAATAAGAGTTAATTTTGTGTAGATTTTAGTTAATTAAAATATTTTAGTTAATTAAATATTTTTGTTAGTTAAATTTATGTATTTAGATAATTTTAATATCATTTATGATTATTTCATTTGTATTATATTATGTTATATATATATATATATTAACTATATACAATTTATTTATATAAAAATATTAATATTAATGATGATTTTCATTATTATTATGAAAATTTTAATATATTTTAAAAGTAAACAAGTATTTAAAATTTAAAAATATTATGATATATGAATTAATAACATAAAAAATGATATTTTATATTTCATGTACCATTGTTTATTTGAATTTGTATGGTATAAATAATGAAAAAAAAATCTAAAACTGGAAAATCTAGACAATCTAGAAAAAAAAAACATAATCAATTATGGTTTGTCTTAAAAAACAAACATAATCGATTATTCATAGTTTTTAACAACATAATCGATTACGCTTCCATTAACACACACAACATAATTGATTATGCTCGAAAAAAAGAAGGGAATCGATTATGCATTATGGATAATCGATTATGCACTATTTTTATGGTTAATCGATTATGGATCATTTGTTTTCATATGGTTAATCGATTATACATTGTGGTATATGTAAAACATACCACATGTGTAAAAATGTGAAAGAAAATGAGGGGCACATATGTAATCTAACGATGCAAATGTGGTTTTCTCTTCATTCTTTTATAAATATCTGCAAAGGTGATGATGTGAGTTGATTTTAAGATTGCACATTTTATGGGTTGCACTTTGTTTGAGTTTTTGTTTTAAGCAGAATATGGTGAGAAACCCAAAGAAGATTCCCACTGAACCACGAACTTAACCAAGTGGTTAAGTAAGGGTGAAGGTTCACTTATAGAGGGCAAAGAGAAAACACAATTATATGGTGAAGATGATGATGAGATGCGAAATTAAAACAAGGAACAAGATAAAGAAAAACAATGTAAATTCCAAAATTAAAGAGTAGAGAAAGATATAAAATGGAATGGAAAGTGGCGCAAAGAAAAGAAAGGAAAATGTAAAGAGATGAAGACAACTTATGGAAAATGGAGTAAGGAGTCACGCCACTTGGAAGGGTGGGAGCTTCCAAGATGAGTGGTGAGGAGCCGCCACTTGAGATGCACTACTCTCAAGATAAGGCCGAAGACAATTTAGGAGACAAAGCTCACTAATCAATCAAGCAGAGTTTCTCTTCTTCATTCAAATTCAATGTGTGAAATACATGAGGCAATGCACTTTATTTATGGGAGAGAGTGTCTTGGAGGACAAGATAGAGGGGTAAGGGTGTCATTTGTGAGAAATCTTATAGAAGGTAGGTCAAAGAAACTCTAAACCTAGAAGCACTTGTCATGCAAGGTGGGTTTGGCACAAGCCTAATTTATGCTAAGTACACCCCAATTTATTCTAAGTGAACCCTACTTTAGCTTATTCTTCTATTTGGACCCCCAAAGTGAGCCCAATTTATTTACATAAACTTGTCTTTTAAAATTACCAGAAGAAAGTACATCTGATGTTCTGGCCTATGTCAAGTTCTTCTTCTGCTGAGGTCCTTCTGAAGTTTGGTGGGGTCTTGTCTTGTATGTTGAGATGGCTGACTTTATTGTGAAGTGTTTGTTGTTTCCTTGATTATCTCATTGTCTAATTGGGTTATATTAGGTGAGAAGAACCAATTTGCCCCTATCCCTCCACTTCCACGCCCCCACATCCCTTCACATTCACATAAGCGAACAAGGGGTGCACCCTCACTTCTGTCTGCATCAGCAGCGCACCCCCTGATCCAAACATAGTGTTAGTCTTATTGATCCCTAGATTTATCTGCATTTTACATATTTTTTGAAGTTTTATTGTAGTCTCAAATCACTTTTATATTCATGTCCTGTTTTCACATAGTATAATTGTATTTTCATCGTCTAAAACTTCCTTTGTTTTTTGTTTCATTACTGTAATTTCATTTTTTCTTGTCATTTTAATTCCATTTTTTATTTTCAATTCAAATTTTAAATTTTTCATTCAACCCTTTTTACACCCTTATTTGTGGGAACCCAAAAGTAGGTAAGGTAGGGTTATCTTGGAGAGATTTGAAAACTTTCCATTTCCTCTAAATTTTGGAAAATTATTTTAAAAATCACTCAAATAAGTGAAAGGCTAACCATAAGCTTTGGATTCTTGTTCCTTGTAAGTCTCTTATCTAAACATATCCTTTGCATTATACATTGACTTTTGTTGATCTTCATGTATCTCTATTTATTGTGCATTCCTCCATATGACCAACTATTATCGAGGCTTCTGATTCATGACATGACGAAACATTCTTATCTGAGACTCTACAATTTGTTCCCCAATAGGTGTTGCTTTTACATTTTTTCCAATACATCCAGTCCTAATTCTTATTTTCTTGTATGTCCTATGTAGCACATCATCTTCATCTATGCTACATTTAGGTTAAGCTCACTACAAGAAAAAATAGTTTTAGTGATATAAAGTATTCATCACTGAAACTTATAAATATGTCACTATTAATATCTTGTGATAATAATTAAATTGTCACTAGTGAACTTGTCACTATTATATTTGTGACAATAATTTTGAATGTAACTAAAACTAAGCTCTATTGTGACAAGAACACTTATCAGTGATAATTTGATGTAAGAGTGACAACAAGAAAATATCATAAATATACAAGACAATAGTGATAAATTAATCATCACTGGTGTCCCTAAACCCTAAAGATAAATTATTTTTCAGTATTACTAATTTATAATAATAATAATAATAATTAATATCCTTTAAATGTCAAATTTTATGTGATAATTATTTATTAATTAATTTTAATTATTAATATTTTGTTAATTGATTTTAATTATTAATATTTTATGGGACAATTGTTTATTAATTAATTTTACAACTTACTATATTTATCACATTTGAACTGATAATAGAATAGGAGATTCTATCAAAATATGAAACTAAAATAAAAAGAGAATAGTAATTTTTTTCATCTAACAAAGAATAAAAAATAAAACAGATAATTTCAGGGATGTCCAACCCTAATACAAAGGATCAAAGGGATAATTCTTAAAACCATAATACAAATCCTAATCAAAATCAGACCAACTATCCAAGACACCCTTAATCCTAGAAAGCTATAAACCTTACCAAATTCTTCTACAATTAGAGAGCAAAAGTTGTAAATGGCTGGGATCCTACATTCATCACCCAACAAAAAAACCTTCTTAACTGACAACCCTCCAACATGTTTGTATTGAAAAGAAAACAACCAAATGGTGCTAGATGATATATGCTCTGGTTTGCTAGAAATAGTTCTCTAAAACCATGGCAGAGAGTTCTATTATGCCAGCAATTTAATGCAGCAAAAAGCACTAACTGCAGACATCACTTCACAACACCAGCAACAGCCTACATGTTTCCTTCCTTTTACATACTATGTTACATTCACTGCCCCTGCTTCAACATTTCTTCTGCCACAACTCCAATCTTTCCACCTTTGGTTCCACCATCTTGTATTTATGTCAATCTTTCTTCCATTTTGACTTAGAATACGGGATATTGACGAAGTTCATCGGTGCTTTTGATCCAACCAGCTACAACAACCATACCAAAGTGCCCAAGTCCCTTTAACATTCTGCTACCTACTAAGTAACCTTTATTGCCCATGCTTCAACATGTCTCCTGCCATTGCTCCATTCTTTCCACCTTTGGTTCCACCATCTTATCTTTATGTCCTTTCTTCCATCTGCTACAGAAAAAGAAAAACCCTTACACAACACCTATCTATAACATAACTTGTACATAGCGTACAAAATAAAAAAGCAGACAAAACAACACTCTGAACTAGCTTAATGATTGTAGGCAATTTAGAAAATAGTAGTTATATCTTGATTTCAGAGTAGAAGTAAGCAATAAATATTAGAGTAATAAATCGTAGAGTTGCCTATGAATAACCAATGTTTAAGTCACGAGTTCGTGAATTTTTCTTCAAACATTACGTAGAAGATAAACAAAGAAAAGACAAAACAAACTAGTTCCTCACTTTTCAATTTTTGTCCCAATTTTAACATTTTAAATGCATTAATTGAATCATTGTTAGTATCAAGGGAAGACCAGAATAGTGGTGAAAAAAAAATCCTTGCAGCCTGTTTCAGGCCAAAATGTTTAGAGTCATTTTGCCTTGTGGTGGTGTTCTTGCAGACTTGGAAACAAAAAAAGTACATAGCAAATAGGAAGCAAAATTGCATATGTGTATTTGGCTTACACTATATGATTTGGTGATTCTTACAACAATTTCAAAAATTGTTGGACTTGTTCAACAGTGAAGGGATTATTTTCTTTTATCTTTTTATCACTCTTATTATTGTGAATTTGACCTTCATCATTTCTTAAAGTGAGATTGCAAGATTGGTCATTACTTTTCTCCCTTTCAAATTGATTATTTCTTTGCTTGTACCACGGAGGATACCCGTGTTTCGCTTAAGATTCATCAACTGTGTGATTCTATTTGTGACAATATGAGCATTGTGTCCCTTAATCATAACGTTTACCTCCACCTTTTCATCCTTTCCAATTATTGTTTCTACCTTGCAGTTTCCAACTTCCTTGATCTTGTAATTTCCAATTATTCTACTCATCAGTGTTGTTCCAATTTTGTTGTTTCTCAGTAACATTAATCACAACTATATTCTCCAAATTTCCATTTCTAGTAAGTTGGTGTTCCTGTTAAATCACCAAAACAAACATACGATTAATGTTGGAAAGAGTTTCCATCAACAAGATTTCGATTTTTACAGCATTATAAACCTCGTTGAGTCATTTCAAGAAATATATAACATACTCTAAATCTCTATATTTGAGAGAGACTATTGAAATATCAAATTTGCATATACCACCACATTTGCATCTTGGTATAGGTCTCAAATATTCCAAATTTTCCTAAATAATTTTCAGATCTATATAAAATTGGGTAACCATTTTCTCACCTTGTTTGATGGAATGAATTTCTTGGAGTAAATCGGAGATGCGAAAATGGTTTCCTCTTGAAAAAGGTTCCTAAATCATCCCATAAACTCTTTGCAATGTCTATGTAAATCACGCTATTGACAATTTGTTTAGACAAGGTGCGATTATTCTAAGATAAAACCATCACATTACACCTCTTCCATGCTTCGAATAGAGGATCATTGCGCTTAGGCATGTTAATACTTCCATCAACAAACTTTAATTTATTCTTCGATTAGAGGGCTCTTCTCATATTCCTACTCCAATAGTGATAATTTTTCTCTTTGAATTGAAGGTTAACAAAAATAGTCCTAGGGTTCTCACTAGAATGAAGGTAATAAATACTAGAAGGATTTACACAAAGATCTTTGGAAACATTGCTCTCAGCAATAGAATAGTCCATAAAAAATAATAGAGCTTTTATTTCAATAGATTCTATCTTTTACATACACCATATAAAAACATAAATACAAAATAAGGACATCGGTAAGCACATATTACTGACAAAAATATGACAGGCAAAAATCCATCGATAATATGCTTGTTGGTAAATTTATCGATAGAAAGTTTCTATTAATAAATTTATCAACAAAAATTATATGGACAGTATTTTTTTATCAATAATTATTAATATTTTAAAAATATTATTTATGATTATTTTTTTCAATAATTATTTATTATTATTACAATATATTATTATTGAAATTCATTAACCAAACTCAATATATTATTATAATAATATCGTAAGAGAGCCTGAAACAACTTAATCAAAGTCATTTTAATATCATATTCTGATTTTTTATTTTATTATGTTATTAAAATAAAAAATAAAAATAATAATATCAATAATAATAATATTGATAATAATATTCGTATTAATATTATTATAATTATTTTAATTATTAATAATTTTATTAGTATTATTAGTGTTAACATTATAATCATTAATATAACATTAATAATAATAAGTATTGGTAATAATAACAGTGATAATATTAATAATAGTTTAATAATAAAATTACTAATGATAGAAATATTATTATTAATGATGATATTATTTTAATAATAATAATTTAATATTAATAAAATTTATGATAATTATAATTATTATTATAATTTTAATTTTAATAAAATTAAGTATAAATAATAATAATGTTAATATTAATAAAATTAATAATAATAATG
>Ga0123342_1007086_pt1 | contig 15062 bp, 8 predicted proteins | sample Turbeawhitnodule_FD_89960 | JGI IMG/M metagenome (GOLD analysis project Ga0123342, IMG submission 89960) | Root nodule microbial communities of legume samples collected from Mexico - Turtle bean Mexico white nodule | ecosystem: Host-associated > Plants > Roots > Nodule | place: Mexico: Nepantla... | reverse complement strand
TGGTGTGTTGGCCAAGAGAAGTGTGTGTCTTGAGGGGATCAAGGTCACTTTCTTGGTTGTGTTGTAAGTGATCTAGGTTTGATTGCTTAGTGGTGTTCCTTAGTGGTTTCTGAGAAGACTGGATGTAGGTCTGGGTTTAGAGTGAACCAATATAAATCTCTGTGTGCATTTTCTCTATCCCTTAACTCTTTAAATTCTGTTTTTATATTTGTAGACTGGTATAAACAACCGATTATTTCTACGAAACAACCGATAGTTTTGTTGGCGTTGTGCATTTAGCTTTGTGTTTTGAAAAATTGATTTCTTAATCAAGATATTCTCGAAGTAATTTCATTCAAGGCTTAAAAGTTTTCGAAATATCTCTTTAAACCATTCACCCCCCCTCTAGTTTAAAGCCATATACTCTAACAACGAGCTCCCATGTCGTACGTAAGGTTTAGTCCATCGAGGATAGCCTCATACTCGGCTTGGTTATTGGTGGTCTTAACCAAGGTTCCTTTTCTTCTTATTGGTGGTCTTAACCAAGGTCTTAACCAAGGTTATTGGTGGTCTTAACCAAGGTTCTCTTCACCAAGGTTCCTTTTCTTCTGCGTGACCAGGCGCGCCTCCTTGAACACCGAGAATTTGTGGGTGATAATATACGAGCTTACCCCCGACATATCAAATGTCGTCCAGGCGAAGAGATCAACATTCTTCTTTAGTGTCTAGTGCACCAGCTCGGCCTCAGCGGATGTTATGGTCGTGCCAACACAGGTGTTCTACTATTCGTCGAGAAGGGGAACTCGATGCAATTCTTCCTTCGCTTCCAGCCTATCTTCGGTCGTTCGAGGATCTATATCCACCAAAGCGACTGTGTGCTCCCTCGGTGCTAGTTAAGCTTTTCTCCGAGGACACTTTTTTCTCCGAGAGGATTTCCAGTTAGGGGACCGGTCGTACCGCATTGGTTCCACCCTAAGGCTTTCGGCGTAACATTGGCATGCAAGCTTCTGGTCCACATGCACTATGAGAATGTCTCCTGAAATTGATTGGAACTTCATTGCCAGGTGGGGTGTTGAGACGATCGCCATCAGCCGGCTGATAGACGGTCGTCCTAAGAGGATATTGTACAAGGTGTTGGCATCAATAACCATGTACTTGATCTTTATCGTTTTGCTGGACTTTCCTTCGTAGAAGGTGGTATAAAGTTCGATGTAGCCTTTAGTATCGATCCTCTCGCCTGAGAAGCCGACAACATGGTCGTTGTACGACATCATCTCTGCCTTGGGTATCCTCATTGCTTTGAAAGTTTTCCAGTAGAGGATATCTACGGAACTTCCCTGATCCACCATTGTTTTCATAATGGTGAACTTATCGATGTTGACCGATATCACCATGGGGTCGTCCTGTGAGGGATCGACACCCTTGAAGTCGTCGTCTGTGAAGGTGATGGGTGGCATCCTCGGTCAGAATGACATCGCGTTCACCTAGTGCACCGCTCTAAAGTGCTTCTTTTGGGCAATATTAGAGCTTCCTCCGCCGGCAAACCCTTCGACTATCATGTTGATGATCTCTCGGTCACCTCTTCTCTCATTCTTCCTCGGGGAATCTTCTCTTCTTGGGGAGGGTCATCCCTCCTCGACCGACGTTTAGGTCGGCGATCGTCCCGATGCTTCCTTGGAGGGGAGTACTTCCTCCGTCTCGCTGGCTCGTCCCTTCTGGGGGACCATTTTATGCTTCAGCTTCCTTGAAAAACCTATCGTAGGAATCCGACCTGGATAAGTTCTTCTATCTTATCCTAATGAGCCTGACATTCTTCAGTGGAGTGTGTTGTTTTTGTGATACCGACACATGCGAGTTTGGTTGACATTTTTTGGGCTTGACGCCTTTCTGGCTGGAGGGATCAACTCGACATTAGGCCTCGTCCAGAATTCTTCCCCTCTCGGTCGTCAAGGGGCGGCTGCTCTAGTTATCTCTATGTCCATCTCCTTGAACAATTTATTGGTCTTGGCATTCCTTCTTATCCTTTCCTTTCTCCCTGATGGCCTCCACTCGGTCCTGGTTGTGAAGCTCTCTCAGCTCCTCCAATTTCATGAACTTGGCAGCTCTTCTCCTCAGCTCGTCCAAGCTAGCGACCGATTGCATGCAGAGGTTGTCAGCAAACGGTCCCGGTTGTAAGGCTGTCAGCATGGTGCATGGCCACGTCCGGGCTAATGTTTTGGATGCTCATTACCACCTTCCTGAACATATCGATGAAGGTCCTCAATGACTCTCCCTTCTCCTGGTGAATGCCAATCAGAGCGATAGAGGTCAGGTGGTGCAGTTGGCTAGTGGCAAATTACGTTTCAAACTTGGACATCGACATCGCAAAGCTATCGACGGAGTTGGGAGGGAGCTTTGTGAACCAACTCTGGGCTCCTCCCTTCAGTGATGTAGGAAACACTCGGCACAGGGCCGCATCCTCTGAGGTATATAAGCTCATGTGCGTAGTGTACACATCCATGTGCTCGTCTGGGTCGATCATGTCGTCATAGCAATCACTGTTGAAGTCTTTCCACTTATCCGACAGTGGTACCCCGATTATAGAATCAGTAAAGGGATGTCGGTGCACCTAATCCGAGGTCCCAATCGTGCAGACCAACTTTTTTAGATGGGACTCACCATCCATCTCTTAAGTGAGGACCTTGTCCTTGGTCTCCTCAGCTATTTTTGGGTTGGGAGGCGAGGTGAACGACTTATCGACGAGGTTTGTCGGTACAGTAGACGGTCCCTCCTCGACGAACTTCCTCGACAGTCATCCTCTCACTTGCCATGTTACAGGTTGATACCATTTACTAACGCTCTTCAAACGAATTCTCTCGACCACACGATAGGGGCCAATTGTTCTCGAACGGGGTTGGGGCCCAGAGAACTATTGAGATCACTCTTCTCCTTCCTTAGTCGGTCAGTCGGATTGCACTTCAACTTCCTTCCTTGCAAGCTCTTTACTCCTCCTTACACCTCTCGGTCTTCTCGTAGTCCAAACTCGGATGGTACCTACAGAAGGCACTCTGACGCTTATGTTAGTAAAGGTATTCAACGCTCGGTTGTTAGAGCATTGTATATGTTGACGTACCTGGATCTTGGAATGTGTGATATTTATATTATTTTAATGGGTCTTTCTTATTAGGCCCGATTAGGGAGTTGGACCATGTTTAGGAAAACATTACCTAGCTCTTAATCATGGATTAGCTTCACTGACTTTGCTTAAGCGTAATTGGATTTGAGATGTCGGTCGACCCACTAATGGAGAGCTTATCCTTAGTTGGCCCAGTGATAGGGACTGAGACATGTGATCATTCGTATGATCCTCACCGATACAATCTCCAAATAAATGAACAGTCATAAAGGATCATCCAAATCTTGGAAGATTTATTGAGAGCCTGTGTGCTAGAGGATTCTAGTGGTTGGGATTGATATTTATCGTTTATGGTTGGGATATCCTCACCGATACAATCTCCAAATAAATGAACAGTCATAAAGGATCATCCAATTCTTGGAAGATTTATTGAGAGCATGTGTGCTAGAGGATTCTAGTGGTTGGGATTGATATTTATCATTTATTGAGTTCACTCACAACAACAATTTCCATTCTAGCCTAGGTATGACACCCTATAAGGGACTCTATTAGAGAAAATGTAGAATCCTTTTGTATTGGTTTGAGTCTGGAGAGAATTAAATCTTTGGTTCTAACATGGTTCAACAAACTACAAAGAAAATCGAGATGATCAGGGAAAATTTGATAACAACTCGAAGTAAACAGAAAATTTATGCTGATAAGAAAATATGACCACTTGAATTCCAAAAAGGTAATAGTGTATTCTTGAAAGTCACATAAATAACTTATATTGGTAGAGTAATGAAATGAAATAAATTCACTCCCCAATTTATTGGACCTTATCAAAATCTCATAACAATATGCTTATAGCTTATCAATTTTTTTTCTTCCTTTTCTTTCTAATCTTTGTAATGTCTTTCAAGTATCTCAATAAAAAAATCTATTTCTAATCTTTCTCATATAAAAAAAAAAAATGCCTAATGGAATACAATTAAAAGTTAACCTTATATTTGAAACAATGTTTGTACAAATTATAGAAAAAAAAGACTAGACACTTGAGAGACAAAAAAAATCCACTAATAAAAGTCATTTGGAATGGAGTCATTGGAGATGCTATGTGGGATTTAGAAGAGAAAATAAGATAAAGTTATCCTCATCTATTTTAGTTCATAAAAATTTTAAGAATACAATGTAAGAGAGAAATATAACATTTCAAAATTTATAATACAATATTTTTCATACACAACATATTAAATTATATATGTTACTATTTCTTAAAAATAATATAAGATTTATTAAAAAAAAATTTAAAAAAAAAGAGATAAAAGGTAGCTTATCTCTTCGTATGAAGAGATAACTACGAAGAGTTAAATAAATGGGTAAAATTAGTATATTTGTATATTTTAAGTTATCTTTAATTATGTACTAATTCTTTTTATTAATTTATATTTATTTTATTTTATTTATCTACAATTATATATTAATTTTTTTTAATTTATATTTATGTCATTTAATTTATCTATAGTTATAAAATAAATTTTTTTATTAATTTATATTTATGTTAATTAATTTTTATTAATCCTCTTTATTCCTTTATATTTATATTATTTAATTTATTTTTAATATTTTAATTTATATTTTATCATTAAAGTGTCTCTAAGATTATCTTATTTTTTATTTGGTTTATTTTATAATTATATTTTCTCACTTATGTCTCTAACCTCATTTACTTACTAATTATCATTTCTTATTGGGATGTTTCAAAATCATCTTATTTAATTATTTTATGTTATTTCACTAATATACTTATATTTCTTAATTTTAGCATTCATTATTTTTCTTTAGTTGACATTAAATATGATATAAATAATCTAAATAAAATAAAATGATAATAAGATTATTAACAAATAAAGATTTGATGACACTTAGAGGTTTGACAATGAGGATTCAAATGAGTAAATATTACTCGAGAAAATAATATTGTGTTATTTTGTTAACCATGATAAAATTTATTTATCCTTACTAGCTACTACAAAACTAATTTAAATCTTTCTAATAAAAAATAAATTAGAATATAGTGATGAAATTGTAAAGGTAATATTATATTTTTTTTATACGATATTATTTTACATGATATTCGTTTTCATTTTTTTTTACATGGAAATCCTAGTTATTATAGAAGGACCAATAATTGTCACTTTTTATATGTGTTATACTATCCATATCAACCCATTAATCAAAATGTTTTTACCAACTATGTAAAGAAAATTATAATACAAAGAAAGTAAGGAATTATAGATAATTAAAACTACTCATTTCTCTCTAAATAATAATAAGTAATAAGTAAATCTACATGTGAGGTAGAAGAAAAAGAAAATATAATGTAAAAATTAAAAATTACATATATGGGTATATATAATATAAACTTTTATCTCATATCTTACTTTTGTAAGATTTAATAGAAAATAATTAACTCTCAAAATATATTTAAATTAATTAATAATCAAACTATATTAAAAAAAGCATTACAAAAGATGTGGTGCTTTTGGAACTTTCCTATCAGACAACTTTGAAGAAGGTTAGCCCAACCCATTTTGACCTAACCTGTCGAAAGTGAGGTGGGCGGATTGGTCTATCAAGGTTATACGAGCTTAAATTATTAGTCCGTCTCACCATAGGGTGGGTTGACGGGCTGGCGGCCCACCACTTTTCAATTTGTTTCTACTTTTGTAATTTTTTATGTTTTGAATCTTTTTGTTGTGTTGTAGTCATTGATATAACTTTTTGGACAATAAAAATGTAAAGAAGAACAATAAAATTGAATCAAATTTGAATATTTTAATCAAAAAAAGGTTTAATGTCTAACAAAATAAAATAAATATTAACAATACTTCAATGAATCAAATGATATATAAAAAAAATTAATGTAAATAAAGTTCTATTTTAGATATTGACCACCACCAATTTTAATTCCAAAAACATAAGATTCCTCTTAAAAATTTCAAAAATAAATAAGAGTGGCCTGAAGAACTAGCCCACCCCGCTGTGCATCTGTCTCACCCTTGACCTGCCAGCTCAATACAGATTGATGGATTCAAAAGGTTGACCCGTCCGGTCGCATCCCGACTTACTTTACCATCCCTAGTTATAATCATAATTATATTCTATCAATTTCATGTATTTTCTATTATGCACTTTATATTATCTTTCAATTAGTTATTACTACATATTCAAATTTTCTTTATATAACTGTTTTCACAAATTTAAAAATTGCATTCCAATTATAAATTATTTCTTAATTTCACATTTTAAAATTATAATATCAATTTTATAATTATTATTATTAGTTTTCGATTGTTATCGCCAATTTTATAATATTAAATATAGTTTTTAATAATCATTTCAAATATTTTCACATTTCCAATGTAATATTAAACATTTTAAAATTTTATTTAATTTTTTAATATCTCAAAATGATTTATCGTCATAGACAGAACAATAAAAATTAATAAATTGATTAAATTTTATTTCTAATTTTGTACACCATCAATAATAATATTTATTTTATTTAAACCATTATATTGATTTTTCAACGTAGAAGTCCAAAGTTATAATTATATTTTATATCATTATTCTTTTATTATTCAATAAACTTTTTTTTATCGGCATAATATTATTCAACAAACTGATAATTACAAATGTAATAATTCTAGAAAATGTTACAAATTCAAATTTAATTCACTTTTAAATAAGTTTTTGTTTTTTCTCTTTCTTAAACTAATTAAAATTTATTCTCCACATTTTAATTAATTATTTTAACTTAATATAATTTTCTTTTCTTGTTTTCTATTTTTTTATTTGTTTCACTCCTCCCCTTTAAAATAAAACTCTTCGATAATTCAATTTCCTCTGTAAGAATTCAAGTTGAGAGTGGGTCTTTTGCAGATTTTTTTTGAAATAATATTATTTATTTGAATTCAAGAGAGTAACAAGGACCCGCCAGCCGACAAACATTGAACAGCCTATCATATCTGCAAAAACGTTATCATATCTGCAAAAACGTTATCTTATACTCTCGCACTTCGCTTTCACAAACAGTGTAGTAAATGCCAAAGTAAGCTATTTTTCCAAAATTATCAAATTTATATTCATCATTTTATTCAAGAATATGTAATGCAAGCTAAAAATATATAAGAAAATCAAGAAATGTAATGCACACACATGAAGATTTTCAAAATTGCAAAATGGAAAAAGATTAAGGGACAGATATGTATTTAGGACTTGTTTCTTTCTTAAAGTACTAAGAACATCATTAACATTAGTACCACATTCATGATATAATTAATATAGATATATAGATAGATATATGATTGTTATTGCATGTACAGGTGGGGGTAACAGTACAGAAGGGTGTGAGTGGGCATTTCATAGATGACATCCTCTAACAGTTTGACTTATTCATATATATTTGTGTTTGTTTCCTTCATCTGAATCTCTTATCTTATCCTCAACAAGGGAGGACCCATGTTTACATGCAAATGATCTTCTCTTACATTCTATATACCTTCACTCAAAAAACAACAAATAATTATCTGTTTCCATTTCATTTTTCTGTTTCTTTTTATTTTGTTGTTTTCTCAATTATTCTTAATATCATGTGACAGGTTAGTGTCTATGATTGCTAATTATTAGTGATTTTGGATAGAAAGTATAATTTTTTTTTAAATCTCACATCGATTAAATTTAAAGTCAAATTACAGTAGAGGACAATCTCACATTATAAGTCGGTTTTATGTGATAATAAGTTAAATTTAAACTCACTTTTAATATGGAGAGTCTATCTCCACAAGAAATTAGTTATTACGTTGACTAAATTAGATACTATTTTAGAGACTAAAATAATTTATATCTAAAATAGTTTTTTTATTAATAAAATTTATAAGCTATAGTTTCTAAATTGATATTTAATTAGTTATCACCAAAGTTTTAACTACCAATTACTTTATATCTAAAGTTGGTAACTAAAATTTTGGTGATAGTTAATTATATGCTAATTTAGAAATTAGTTCATAAATTTTATTAATAATAGAAACTACTTTAGATGCCAATAAATTTTTAAGTCTTTAAAATAATATCTAATTTAGTCAATATAGTGACAAACTATATTTTGTCCCTAAAGTTGGTTTTTATTTAATGATGACTATTGAGCTATTGTTGGATCGTTAATAATCTCATGCATGAGATGTCAATTTCTTAATGAGAAGATAGTATTAAAGATCTCATATCAATTAAAAATAAAGCAAACAAACATCTCCTTACAAATTAATTTTATATGAGTTCTTACGTTATTTTATAATACCAACTTTTATTTTATGATAGTATAATTTGTTCACTAGTGCAAAAATAACAATCAATGATAGCTTACTATGACGGGTGTAGTTTACCTGTCATAAAAAATAGTGCGGTGACATTTTTGTAATTATTATGAAATTTATTATAACGATTAAAATTAGAACTAACATAGTAAGTATTTACTATGTCTGTTCAGGGTAGAACCGTCATAATAAAGTTTTACTATGTCATATTTTATTATACCTGACATAATAAGTATTTAACCTAAAATAATAATAAAAATTTAATACTACTGTACCCCTCTACACGCGTCCTTCCTCAACGTTTTTTGAACCCTACAGTAACCCTTCTCGACGCACATTTGAAGCTTCTCCTTCCTCAACATTTTTTGAAACCCTATGATGGTACCCCTTCTGCAACTGAAGCACTTCTCCTTCCTCAACGTTTTTTGAACCCTACAGTGGTACCCCCTTCCGCGGCTGAAGCGCTTCTCCTTCCACCATCTTCACTTTCTCCTCTCAAACAAAACCCTTCCGCGTCGAAGCTTCTCCTTCCACCACTGAGGTAGGTCAATCGAAACTTATAAACGAAAATTTGATGCGTTTGCCATTTTTCCAAAACTTGTTTGGTTCCAAAACTTGAGTTTTCCACTTTTTCCCCTTCGTGCAGTGTTCATGGTGCGTTTATATTAGTTCATTCTCCTTCTCCTTGCAGCTTCGTGCGGTGGTTTCAGGTTTGATGCATTTTGCTTATGTTACAAATGCATTTGCAATTTTTTGAAACTGAGAATGTGCTTTGTTGGTTTGCATATGAAAATTTCGAATTGGTACTTTAATTGCATACGAAAATAGATTTAGAAGTGAATAGGTTTCTATTGTCATATTTTACAGAAAAAAACTCAAGTTTAAAAAAAACACCAAATATACTCAAGCAATACAAAATAATAGGATAAAAACTTATATTCAGAGGTGGAGCAGTTCATCTTTCAATCAAATTGAAGTTTTTAGAGTTTTATTTAGATAATCTGAATACTTTTTTAACATTGATATGCAGGTGATTGTTATTAATGAATGGAAGAAAATTAATCAATGAAAGGGTTTGTTTGGATAATATTAATATGCAAGTGATTGTTATTAATGAATGGGGAAAATGTGATCAATGAATGAGTTTTTCTGTAAATTAATATGTATGTGATTGTTATTAATAAATGGAAGAAAATCGATCAATGAATAAGTTTGTCTGAAATTTATATGTAAATGATTGTTATTAATGAATGCTGAAAAATTTATAAAGCAATCGTTTTTAAAAATAAACAAATTTACTATGATGGTTATTGCAATAGATGACATAAAAAAACTTATTTACTACAACGAGGGTTTGAATATTTGTCATAGAAAACCACTTACTATGATGATTCCGATGAGAACCATCATAATAAGTCGTATTTTCTATGACGGTTCTAGAAATACCAGTCATTGAAAGTTTTGGATAAACATATTATGACAGGTATTTTCTACATTTTATGACGGTTCACACACAACAATCACAGTAAGTCAACTTACTATGTCAGTTTTTCAACCAACATAGAAAGTGCAGAGTTTTTATGACTTCTGATTCTATGTCGCCATCAAAATCGTCATAAAAAGTCCCGTAGAATCGTCATAAAAAATCTTTTTTGCATTAGTGGTTTATCTTTAGAAACAAAAAAAATTAAAGAAGAAACCTCCACTAAATCTAATCTATCTTATTCCTCCTATGGAAATTAAATGTTAATATAATATTATGTATCAACAATGAAATGAATAAAAAATGTATGTCGAAATAGTGGTAAAATAACAATAATGTTCTAATAACACAAATATATTTGATGAATGTTGATATTAAAGAATCTATATGACTCATCTTACGGTGGTAATAGTTATAACAATAATATAATCTCCTATAATAGTTAACTACCTTTATATATTTTTGTAAGCTTAACTGGTCTCAATATATTCCTGTTTCCAAAACTCTGGTCCTTTATAAAAGTTTTTTATGGGCAACTTTCTATTGACCAGCACATTCAACACAAAGGTTTGCATATATACTCTATGTGTACTCTTTGCGAAAATAAGGAAGAATCCATTCAACACTTATTTTTTGAATGTCCTCGTGCTTTGCATATTTAGAGCTAGATACAACAATTTTTCTCTAATTCTCATTTCTCTAATGTCGATGATCTCATTTCTCATTTCTCTAATGTCGATGATCTCATTTTTTTTGTTAAAAGTTATGGTAGTCATTTGGTTAATTTGATTAAACTTGTTGTGATTACTTTCTCTATTTGAATGATATGGTGTATGCGAAATTATGCTAGATCTCAAGTTAAGTTTGACTTTTCAGGGCCATTTCCACTATTAAAGACTTCATTTGTTTGGTGGGTAATTCGTCTAAAAGCTCCATGAGGAATGATATGTTTGACTTCTCTATGCTTAATTTCTTTGACATCAATACACGAAGTAGCAAAGTCCTTCATCCTATTCCTATTAGATGGGATTTCCCTTGGGTGGGTTAAGATTATTATTGATTGAGCTGCTAGGGGTTATCTTGACCTTGTTGCTTGTGGTAGTATTTTTCGTGGGAGTATGAGGGAGTTCATTGGTGATTTCTTTGCTTTCCTTGACATGCTTTTGAGGTTTTGTTATTGGCTTTTACTCTAGTTTTAGAAGGATGTCTCAGTCTCCTAGAGGTTTGTACTTGTTCCTCTTCTTTACTTAATGATTCATCTTTATCCATTTCTTCAACCCAGAATTTAGCAACCAAATTTACTTCTTTTAAGAAAATATCAGTAGGATTAGATGCAACTATATTCATTGCCAAGATGGTCAAACATAACTCATGAGTCACATGAAGAGATTCAAACAATTTTGCAAGAACAAATCATGAGAAACAATTTTAGATGTAATCTGTTTGGCAGCAACAAATTTAGGAAACATTTCATTAAATGCAAATCTGAGTTGAGATGATCTTTCAAAAGGTCACGAATTATCAGTAAAAATGTAAAAAAAATAAAAATAAAAAATGAATACTTCTCTAATAAGAAATGAAAAAGAATGAAATAATGGAAGTTCACGAGTAAATGATATATATACTTTGACACTCAATTTAATAAAAATTAAACAAATAATTATTAGTATTGAGAGATTGTATTTTTATGATTTTGTACTAGTTCTTACATAAATTTTAATAACCTATTCTCTTATATTAATTATATGATGATATTTTTTTTCTTATTTAAAATCATCATTTGACTAATTATATGATGATATTAAGTCTTACATTAATTATATAACAACATTAAGTCTTATATTAATATAAAAACATTATATTAGACATGTAATAAAATATAGTTAAATTAATATACTTTTTCTTAAACTAATTACGAATTAATCTATTAATAACTATTAATTTATAAAATATTGAAGTTATATAAATACGATAAATTGAAAGACCTTGGAGACAAATTTAAATAACCCAAAAACTAGATGATAGGCAATCTATTCTACATCTGAAGAACACATAGATGCACGAAAAAAGGCCATCATAAAGGAAACATATATAAGACAAAAAAAAATACCCACATTCAAATATTAAATACTAAATGTTGATCAATCAGTATCTTTATTATGACATTTATTAAGAATTTAAAAATATAATTTTTTATTAAGATACATGAAAATATATTTCCCTCTAGATTTTAATATACTTTTCTATAATTTTTAATAATTTGTTAATTCATTAGCAAGTATTCTATGCATACTTGTTAACTAGACCCAAAGTTTTCATATGTCGTAACCCGACATATATTCTATTGCTACGATATCAGTTATTTCTTATTAGTCAATTTTTTTCGTCAAACTGAGTTTTTTCTATATTTAAAAATTGATTAGTTAGTTTTTAAACTTTCAAACTTTAAAAAGTACAGAAGTTTAATTATTTCATCAATTTTGTAACAATAAATATTAAACTTAAATACAAAATGAGATTAAAATAATATATATATATATATGGATTTAATTATTTTATTAACTTTATAATAATAAAAAATTAACTAAATTTAGATATAAAAAAATACTATAGCACATATTTTTAAAATCACAAGACTAAATTCATGAATGAATTTAAAAATATATACAGTAGTGAATGTCTTCTGCAAGTACCTCCCCCATTTGGCATTCACCCGAGACTAAGAAACTAAGAGTCGAAGGAGTAGCGCGAAATCAAGAAGGATCGTAGCGAAGCTTTAGTAACCTGCCCGAAGGAAGGAAGAAGACGAAGTCTTCAATAGTTCTCTAGGTCTCATCTCCCTAGCACGAATAATTGGCGCCCACCGTGAGGCTGAAAGAAACTAGCCGAAGAAAGAAAGTAGAAGGTCTCAACCAGAAGCATGGAGAGGATGACTGAAGCTGATAAGGCAATGTTGCTGCTATCTCTGCAGAGAGAGATGGTCGAGATGAAGAGGAAGACAGAAGAAGCTACCCAGAATAACGAACAAGAGATCCAGGCTCTCCGAAGGGAGAATGAAGAAATGAAGAAGAAGCTGATGGAGGGATCCTTCTGTTGGATTGACCAATGTTGTCAACAGGTCCTACATCTCCCCTCCCAACCCGAGACCGGTAGAGGAGACAAGAGACAAGGTCCCCACCCATGAGATGGATGGCGAATCCTGTCTGAACAAGTCAGCCAAAACGACTGCCACGATGGACTCGACCCATCGACACCCTTTCACTAACGCTATCATTGAAGTTCCGTTGTCCAACAAGTGGAAAGGTTTCAACAGAGACCGGTACGACGAGTCTACTGACCCAGACGAGCATATGGACGCCTACACTACCCACACGAGTCTCTACACCTCGGACGAGGCAGTGTTGTGTCGAGTGTTCCCTACATCGCTAAAGGGAGCAACCCTTAGCTGGTTTACCAAGCTCCCACCTAATTCCATTGATAGCTTCGCCACACTTGTGGTGAAGTTTGAGACTCAGTTTGCCACCAGCAGGCCGCATCACCTGACATCCATCGCCCTGGTGGGCATCCACCAGGAGAAGGGAGAGTCACTGAGAACCTTTGTTGACAGGTTCAATAAAGTGGCAATGAGTATTCGGAATCTCAGCCCTAACGTTGTTATGCATCATATGCTGACAGCCCTATGCCAAGGACCGTTTGCTGATAATTTGTGTATGCAGCCAGCCACCAGCCTAGACGAACTCAGGAAGAGAGCTGCTAAGTTCATGCAGCTGGAAGAACTCAGGGAGTTCCGCAACCAGGCCCGTGCCGAGGCCAACGAAGAGAAGAGCAAGGAAGAGAAGGACCGCCAAGGCCGATTAGGTCAACGGGGTGACAGGTGCAAAGATAATAGGTACTGAGGGAGTCAGTTCTCAAGATACACCCCCTTAAGAGCTGAGAGTGGGAGAATCCTGGACGAGGCACTCAATGCTGAGTTGATCCCTCCTCTCAGGAAGATGGTCAGCCCTAACAATGTCGACCGAAGGAAGTAGTGTCGGTATCATCAGAATAGCAGACACTCCACCGAGGAATGTCAGGCTTTAAAGGACAAGATCGAGGAGCTCATTCAAGCCCGACACCTATCATCAAAGACTCATCGGATCCATCCATCCTTGAGCCTGGGGGCAAGTGTACTGCCATGGACCGACCGATCACTAACATGACTCGGTCTCCCTGACCAAATTGACCGAGACCCTCACGGACGGTTAGACCGACCGACACACTTAATCCATTAACGCTCAAACCAAGGTCAGTGAAGCTAAGCTAGCATTAAGAATTAGGTAATACGACCGTAAGTGTGATTCATTCCACTAATCAGGCCCAATAAAGTAAGTCCATTAAAATAATATAAATAGCACACATTTTAAGAAGAAAGGTACGTCATTATCACTATACACTCCCGAGTGCCGAATACCCTCTTTACTGACTTGAGTATCGGAGTGTCTTCTGCAGGTACCTTCCCCATTTGGCATTCACCCGAAACTGAGAGACCAAGAACCGAAGGAGTAGCACAAAAGTTAGAAGGATTGCAGCGAAACTTTAACAACCTGCCCAAAAGAAGAAAGAAGATGAAACCTTCAATAGTTTTTTAAATTTTATCTCCCTATCAGGAAGGAAAAAAAAAGATAATGGGATAGTAAATCTTGTCAAAATCAAATTTTTACCTTAAATAAGTGTTGTTTCCAAGATACGAGTCACTATATCGGAAGGATCAAGTTTATTATTGTAATATTATTCTTTTCAACGATGAATTTGCAGGATTTCTCATATTTGCATCAAGGTAAAAATATTAAGTGTATTATAATAATAATAAAATATTATATATATAAATTTATAATAAAATAAAAAGTATTATATATTAATAAAAATATTTAATTATATTATAAAATTTAAATACATAAATGATTATCTATAATATATAGTTCTATAAGATAATCGATTATGATAACATTATATAATCGATTATATGTTTTACATAATTGATTATATAAATAAATTTTATAATATAATTAATTATAATAATAAAATAATAAAATAAATAATAATAATAATATAAATATATCTATATACCTATAATAAAAAAATATTATTAATA
>Ga0123342_1007085_pt1 | contig 15065 bp, 13 predicted proteins | sample Turbeawhitnodule_FD_89960 | JGI IMG/M metagenome (GOLD analysis project Ga0123342, IMG submission 89960) | Root nodule microbial communities of legume samples collected from Mexico - Turtle bean Mexico white nodule | ecosystem: Host-associated > Plants > Roots > Nodule | place: Mexico: Nepantla... | reverse complement strand
AAAAAAACTATTTTTAATAGATTAATCTTTTATAATATAATTTACTTTTATTAATAATTACATTTTGTAAATAAATAATTAAAATGATAAATAAATGTTAATGTTTTATTTTAATTAAATATTAAAATAAAGTAATTTATTTGATATTAGAATTTAAATTAATTTATTATCATTTTAAAATTTAACTTTTTATATATTAAAATTTATAATAATTTATTTATTTATTTTAATTTTGTTTACATTTTTAAAAATAATAATAATAAAAATAAATTATAAAATATATTAATAAAAATAAATGTAAATATAAATTAAATTTTTTATAATAATTAAAATAAATTTATTAAATAATATTAACAGTAATAAAAAATAATTTTGATTTTGATTTGATTTTATAAAAAATATGTATTTATAAAATTTTAATTAACTAAGATTTATAAAATATATCTCATGTTTACATATTTAATAATTTTTAAATATAATAGTAAATTTATAAACTTACATTTTTATCAATTAAAAAAATATAATTTCAATTACACCCATCACATCATTCACAAACTTTCATAAACTTTCCTTACACTCTCCACTCTATTTACCTTAATCCAAACACCCTAACTTTCTTTACACTTTCCCTTCAAATCATCTCAAATCCATTCCCTCAAATCCACTCTCTAATCCAAACATAGCATAATACAAACACACCCTTAATGCGCTTTTACAGTCAGACGTTGTTCTTCAAAACACAGTAACATTTTTTAAATTAAAATGGGTTTACCAAATAGTTGCCCTCTTAGACTATGATAAATTTGCGAAGTAACATTTTACATCTTTAAAAAAATTCAACATTCTCTCACAATCATTACATTACTCACAAACTTCTCTCACACATCCACTCTAGCATACCCCAATCAAAACACCATCACTTTCTTCACACTTTTCTCTCACATCCTCATACATCCACTCCCTCAAATCCTCACACATCCTCTCCCTAATACAAACACACCCTTAATGCTCTTTTACGGTTAGACATTGTCCTTCAAAACGCGGTAGCATTTTTGAAATTAAATTGGGTTTACCAAATAGTCGCCCTCTTAGACTTTTGTTTTACCCTAACTTAGAACACGCCAGTAACACTTTCATACTTTCTTTGTCTTTGGTGCTTTGTTTTCTCTCATGCTCTGTGCTTCTTCTTTGTTTTCCTTGAGCCTTGTCTTCGTGTGAGTGGGTAAGTTGTTTTGGAGCTCTCTACTTCTTCTTCACCATTTCTTTTTGTTTTATTTTTGGTTTCTCTTATTTATGTTTCTTTTCTGTCATTGTTGTGAAGGTGACATCCTACTGTTTCATTGCCTTCAACGTTGGTCTTTTGGTTTTCGTTGTGCCTCATTTTCTTTGTTGTCGCTGTCACTATCGTTGTCGTCATTCTTAACCACCACCGTTGCATTCACGCACAAGGTTGGCGGTTTAATTTTTTTAAATATTTTTTTAATGTTATTAATTTGTTTTTTTATTATAATTTTTATTTATTTTTTGTTTTAGGTTCGAATAGATTTATTAAATTATTATATGGTAGATAGATTTAAATTATTTAATAATTCATTTAATGATTTTTAATTTGTATATTTAGTATTTATTATTAATTTATATTGTGTTAGTTGTTAGGTTAGAATAAAATTATCGTGTTGGTATTGAGTCTAAGGGTGTTCGACCCTCGACAATTGACACGTGTTGATATTGATAGCGAGGGTGTTTGATCCTCGACAATTGATACGTTTTGGTATTGAGTCCGAAAGTGTTCGACCCTCGACAATTGATATGTGCTGGTATTGAGTCCGAGGGTGTTCGACCCTCAACAAACATGAGATTTCACACTCATTACTAAACAACTTAATGATTATTACAGAATGTAATGGATCGAAATTGGATTAATTTTGTTTGCATAACTGATGAGTACGAAAGAGGAGTAGAAAAATTTACACAATTTGCGCAACGTAACGCGAATAATAATGGTCATGAGGGAGCAAAGATTAGGTGTTTGTGCATTAATTGTGTTAACGAAAGGAGACTAGATGTTAAGAAAATCGATGAACACCTTCTATGTGATGAGTTTCTTCGATCTTATACAACTTGGACATGACATAGTGAATTGTTAATTTTACTACGTGTTTCTGTAACTTAAGAATAAGTGGGGTCCGCCATGATGATGCAGTACATGGTGAAGTACAAGGTGGTCGACTGGAGGACATGATTTGTGATGTGAGAGTTGAGTATTTTGCTAAAGCGCATGAATATGGAAGTATCTCAAGCGATGTAGAGACTCCATTGTATCTTGGATCAACTAACTTCAAGCGGTTGTCGGCGATGTTAAGATTGATAAAATATTTGAAGGCAATAAATGGATGAAATGATAAAATATTCACAGAATTGCTTCAGTTGTTGAAGGATATGCTTCTAGAGGAAAATACTCTACCTAATCGTAATTATGAGGCCAAAAAGATTATTTCTCCGATGGTTATGAAGTATAAAAAGACACATGCATGTCCTAATGATTGTATATTATACAGGAAAGATTTTGAATTGTTGAAAAGTTATCTGAGGTGTAGGTTATCACGTTATAAGTTGAAACAAAAAGATGATGATTCTATTGAAGAGATAGAAAAGCATGGACCCCCAATGAAGGTTATATGGTATCTTCCCATCATTCCAAGGATGAAGCGTTTGTTTGCAAACCCAAATGATGCTAAGAATCTTAGATGACATGCATATGAGAGGAAATGTGATGACATGTACCGACATCTAGCTGATTCTATTCAATGGAAGAAATTTGATGATGAGTTTCCAGAGTTTGGTAAATAATCAAGAAATATCCAACTTGGTTTAGCTACAAACGGAATGAATCCGTTTGGTAATGAGTACGAATCACAGTTCATGACCTATTTTACTAGTTATTTACAATTTACCTCCTGGATTATGCATGAACTGAAAATACATGATGTTGTTTATGATGATATCCAATCATAAACAACCAGGAAATGACATAGATGTTTACCTAAGTCCCTTAATTGAAGATTTGAAGTTAATGTGCGATCAAGGTGTTGAAGTATTTGACAGATTTACTAATGAAACTTTCAAGATGCATGCCATGTTATTTTGCACCATCAATGACTTTCCGACATATGGTAACTTATCAGGGTATAGTGTTAAGGGTCATAAAGCATGTTCAATATGCGAAAAAGGCACTGCTTCTCAACAATTGAAACATGGAAGAAAGACAATATATCTTCGACATCAGATGTTTCTTAGAAGTCACTATCCTTACTGGAAGTTGAAAAAAAACCTTTAATGGACACCAAGAGACTAGTAGTCCACCAACTCCATTAACTGGTGTTGAGGTTTACGAAAAGATAAATAACATAGACCATACCTTCGGTAAGTAAAAAAAAGTCATCTGCGACAAACATATGGAAGAAAAAATCAATCTTCTTTGATCTTCCATACTGGTCGAGGTTAGAAGTCAAACATTGTATAAATGTAATGCATGTTGAGAAAAATGTGTGATAGCTTAATTGGTACACTTCTTAACATTAACGAGAAGACGAAGGATGATCTAAATGCTCATTTAGATTTGATTAAGATGAATATACAAGGCGAGTTGACACCGATAGAAATGGGTAAATGTACATATTTGCCCCCAACCCTTTACACCATGTCAAAAGATGAAAAAATAAGTTTTTTTCAAAGTTTAAAGGGTGTGAAAGTACCACAAGGACATTCCTTAAATGTGAAGAGCCTAGTGTCAATGAAAGATTTGAAGTTAATTGGGTTAAAGTCTCATGATTGTCACATCTTGATGCAACAATTGATGTCGGTAGCTATTCATGGGATCTTACCAAAAAATGGTAGACATACCATAACCCGTTTGTGCTAATTTTTCTCTTCCATCTGTTGTAAAGTAATTGATTCATTAAAATTAGATGAACTTGAAGATGAAATTGTTGTTATCTTGTGTGAATTGGAGATGTTTTTTCCTCCGTATTTTTTTGACATCATGGTTCATCTAATTGTGCATATGGTAAGAGATGTTAGATTGTGTGGACCAGTGTACTTAAGATGGATGTATCCTATTGAGCGGTATATGAAAATTTTGAAAGGATCTTTCAGAAGCTTCAATGATTGAAAGGAACATAGTTGGATAAAGTATTGAATTTTGTTCAGAGTACATGTCAAAAGCAAATCCAATAGGTCTTCCAGCTAACTCATGGCACCACAAGCGTTCTACAAGTAAATGTTTACGTGGTGTACATGTGGTAAGCAAATCTCAATCAGAAGTCTTGCAAGCACATTTGTATATATTGAATAACACATAAGTTATACCTTACATAAATGCTCATAAAGCCATTGTGAAGAAAAATAACCCTAGACAACTAGAGAAATGGGTCTTGATGGAACATAATAGAATTTTAATGCCTTGGTTTAAAGACAAGGTGTTAAAGGATTCAAAGGCATCGAAGACCTTGACCTAGTTGGTTGCTAGATTGAAGTTTGATGCAATTTCTTCTACAGATTACAAAGTCAACAATTGTATATTTTACACGAAGTCTATGGATAAAAAAAGTACAGTTTAAAATTCTGGTATTACTCTTGAAGTCAAGTCAATGCAGTTTTCCACTTTGAAAGATACAAATCATGTACTTGGATCAATGACATACTATGAGTTTATAGAAGAGATATGGGAGGTTGACTTTACTAAGTTTTTTGTTTCAATTTTCAAGTGTAAATGGGTTGAAAATAAAAGTGGGGTTAAAATTGATGAATCGGGATTCACACTAGTAGACTTTTAAAAGATAGGATATTGAGATAAGATATTTTTACCATAGCCGCCCTCTTTGTCTGAATCTAAAAAGGCGGTTAAATAGTCGTCTTCTTATCTGTTGGACATAATTAAGACTAGACGTACATCAAAGACAATTGAAAAGTCGTCGTTTTACAGTGAAAATAGTTCCTCCTCTTTAAACTTTTCTACACCAGTTATTATTACCTTAACAATAGCAACAAACTTAGAAGGTTGAACATTTACTATATGAAGGGTTTGTTTAAAATATTTCTTTTAAATCATATAAAGTGTTAAAAATCCAAATATTACATTTCTCAATCAACTTACCTAATCAAATGCTCATTGAAACTTTTTACTTTTTTTTTATTGAGACTTTAGAAGATTTGTCTACTTATAGTAAAGTTGACTTTGATATAATTAATCCATATCTCTAGCTAACAAGGTCTTTCTTTATCGGAGAATTCGGTTCAACTAAGTTTTGCATGCGTTTAATCAGGTTAAACTTGATATAAAATACGTCTTATTTTATGAAAGATTATTTTTCTCATTTATATTATTCGGAACAAGGCATTAATTCCATTATATACATAAAATATATATAGTAATTATAATCTTGATTATTTAATAAAATTAAGATATAAACTCTTTCTTTAAAAAAAAAATCAGGTTTTTATTTTTATTCATATTTACTTTGAATATATACATAATTTCTTATACTTGCTTAAACATAAAAATCATTTTTGAGGTGATGTGAAATATGGTTGAGAATAAAATTACAATTAGTTGCGGCCATGTACACATTTGTGTTACTTCTGGAAAGTATATTAAAAAATACAAGTTCATTATATAAAAAAATTGAAAATTTACAATTTTCGTAGTTTATAAGAAATGAGAGTCAATAAAAACTTTTTGAAGAAAAAATGTTTAAACATTATTATTAACATTTATTTCTAAACTAAAAAAAAAAAGTCAAGAAAGGCATGCACAATGTTTAGCTTTTTTTCTCTGGGATACATGTAAACAACAATAGGTCGTCGTGTTTTAACTGTTAGTGTGCAAAGAATCCAAAATAGGAGGCTTGTTTTAACTCTAAAGAAGTCATAAAAGCACCAAGCATTGGTTTGTGTCATTGATTGCATGCTCTCATCAAAACTTAATTTCGCCAAACTCATCATTATTGGGATGCAACTGCGGGGAAGACCAGTATTCCATTCGTGACCTGTGATCACATTAACTTCTTCATTTTCCACGTTTACCTAAGTTTTCGTGACCAAACCATCTAACAATTTATCATCAATTAATAATATAAATTATTTCGATGCTTAACTCATAATAATAATAATATTATTATTATTAGTTATCTAAAACGGGGACCAGGAGTTGTTGTCAATGACGAATTTGTGATATATTGGGAAACAGTTGACTCGTTTTTTTAGTGATACGAAGCAAAGGAATGATCTCACGTATAATATACCAGAATAAACTTTAAAAAAATGAGTTATACAGAAAATAATTAAATTAACGTGCGAATTGAATAGCTAAAAAAGATAATGTTAAGGGACAATAATAATGCGCGAGAGAATGTGTCAACAATGTTTTGTCCATATTATGCAAATTGGGTATCTTAATTGATTGAGTTTGAACGCAAATTTCATTGTGTCGGAATGGAAAGAAAAATACAAAGGCTCGAGGGCAACAATGAACATTCGCGAGAACCTTTTCTTTTTTTCCATTTTGTGACTATTTAAACTTTGGCTGTTTTGTCCCTAGCAATAGCATTTATATTAAGCATGATGCCGTGATTATTTTCTCCATTTGAAAAGACTTTATGTGATTTCATCATCCTAACACAAAAACTTTTTTTCTCAATCTTTTTGCACTCTCTTTTCCCTTACAGCCAAGCCAAGCCAAGCCAAGCCATGTTTCTTTTCTTTACCATCATTTTACTTCTTCTCCCTCTCCCACACATTCAAATCTCAATCTCTCTCTCTCTTTCTAAATTATTTACCTCAGTATGATTGTCAAAAGGTGTTGTTGCTTCTTAGTTGGTTTCTTCACAAGAGAAAAGTTTCCCCACTCCCAGCCCTCCTTTTCAATTCCATTCCCATCCCCACCAATAATAGAGAAACTATGATGATTCCAAGACTCCCGTCATTCTCCTCCAAGTAAAGAATACTCACACAACCCTTTGATTATATTCCAAGGATCCTTCTTCTACATGCTCATACAACAAACCATAAAAAAACTTTAAAACACAACACAAACTTCAATCATAGAATTCGTGAATTACCCACATTAATTTCCCCTCTTCAACCATGCTGTTTCATTTCTCCCCTTTAATTTCCGAATAACAACTCTCTCTGCATATACATTCTATATTTGTAATGCTCACATTTTCAACATTTCATAATTTCCATTCATATCTTCTCCTTTATTCATCAAAATAATTTTGGAAATTAAGAAGAAAAGCTGATTTTGCACAAGTTTTAAATTTGACACGATCATAGGGTGACAGAGAAAAAGTGTCCTACAAAGGCTAATTGATGGAATATAATGAGGCAAAAGGTCCCATGAGACTTTTCAGTATTGCAAGGCAAACCCCACCTTAGCATGCCCTTTTTTTATTATTAAGATATGTAAAAAGTGGATGATAATCATGCCATGAAGGTCAAACTTTAAGCAAACACATAGAGGAGCAAATCACTCACAACTGGGAAGAAATTAGGGCCATCTCCTCTTAAAAGTTTTTTGGTAGCTTCTTGCACTCAAAGCAAGTAGACTTTCGTGCCTGCCCTCAATCTCTTCTCTTCCACAACTATTCCCCCATCTCTCTCTTTTCTTCTTTTTTTTCCCTTTTTCAAGTTTAGATTAGAATAAAAGAAAGTGGTCTTGCTTTTTGAAGAGACGAAATCAGTCGGCAGAAGAGCACCAATCAAGCTAAACAAGACCGTTGGTTCCCCCTTTTTGCAGAAGAAGAATTGTACCATCATTTCCTTTTTGAAAAGAAACTATACGGTGAAAATAAAGTGTGAACAAGATGTTTTTTTCATACACCATTTCACAACTCATAATTACTTAAATTAGTTCTACTGCACCACTATTTTTAATGCTTAATGTGAGAATAAATAGTATGTGCACCATAAGGTTCTTTTTTTTACACTATCTGTAATTACAATTTTTATGCATTGTAAATTTATTGACTTTTTAAATAGTTATTTTGAAATTTTTAATAATTCCTTATTTTCTATTAACAGATGGTGTAAAAATATTTACACTACTACTAATACATTAAACTCTTAATATTCTTTTGTCGTTTACAAGTAAAAAGGCCCAGTATGTCGTAAAAATCACTTAACGGTTTGGAGAGAATTCTTTATTATAGTGAAAATAAATAAAAAATAGTCTATTAGGGTCAGTCTGGGTTGTAGAAAATTGAGATGTGCGAGATATTGAGTTTCATCATCATTGTCATAATTGTACGCACAAATTTTTAAAAAATGACTTGTAACAAAACAAAAATAAAAAATAAAATATTTAATCTTAATGATCAGATAAAAATTAAAAATTAAATTATATGTTTAACTACAAATTGTCCACAATCTTTTTATTTAAGAAAATAAAAACACACAAATTGCCCACAATCTTTTTATTTAAGAAAAGAAAAACAGACCATTTAATTTCATGTTTAAACTCAAACTTTAATAATTTAAGAAGTGATCTACAAATTACAAAAGTCATGAGCAATTAAAAAGAATCACATGTAAGATTTGAAATTAAATACATAATATGAATAATTAATACTTTAATCTAAAGTTGTTAAATATTTTCATTTCTTCCTAATAACTAAAAATTCTTAATCTGTGAAATATTTTTCACATATGGTTGTATATAAAAAATGGCCTAATAAGTGAATTTTTTTAATAAGAATCATTATATTAAAATTAATGGTTGATGTTTTGAATTTCACATGTAAACTTTTTGTGTTATGGATGAAAAGAACACTATAATTAGAGATATTAAAATATTTATTTTTGGATTTATATCGTCAATAAAACATAAGATATTTCATTTTCTTAATGATTTGTACTTTATGTTACCATCCTTAGGTCAATAATATCATTTGTGTATCCTTATCACACATCCATAAAAAAAACACATCCAAAAGGGACACCATACCTGACAACATATAATACATATATAACTTATTATATACAACACAATGTATATCACACACATGCATGCATCTTTCCATCATCATCAATTATCATACTACTCATGAATCTCAACAAATTTATCATACATATATATTAACATTAACATCATCAATATTATCTAGTATATGTCGCTTATGTGATTTTGACTCTCTAAATGAGGAAAACTTTATTGTTTGATTAGTTTCACACTACTCAAGTGATACAAATCTAGATGGAGAAATTGGTTATACCACTCCATCCCTCAAACATTCATCCAATGCTTGAGTGTCATTCCAATACTTAATTGATACTACTAATTGTATCATCGAACAAGTTCCAAAATCGTTAACTCTATTGCTTCAAAATGTTTGGGTAATCGAGCATTGACAAGTAGGTGCATGATCTCACATTCCAGAATCTCATGAACCATCATTATCTCAATGCATGAACCTCAACTGTTTAGAGGAGAAGAATTGTATTAGGTGCTTAAGCTCTATATGTAATCATGATTTACCGCTTGGACATTGTTTGAGTAGTAGTTCATCGCTTTAGTGATATCAATCTACAATACAAACTTCACATGAAAAATCATAACATATCAATTATAATCAATACAAAATAACTACTTAACCATATTACATATACAATGTAATTATATTTAACTTTTACTCTCAAAATATACTTTGAATTTCAAACACATGCATATTCATAGTCAAATAAATACAATCATATACCCTTGCATTTCACATATTAAGTTCAATATCTAATTGAAGTAGATACTAAAATTAACTTCTCTTACCCATAGATAACATGTGTATAAACAAAGTCTTCCTTGTATATTTCTAAAACTTTCCACAAAACTTTATAGTAATCCAGATATTAAACTCTACACTAATAACATTGTTTCTTAACAAAACACTCTAGAGTTAGTAAAAATTAACTAAGTTTTCAAATTAAGAATTTGATCGGTTAAACTTAATCTCGTGTTTCTACCTCTCAACATTTTATTATATCAAAACAAAAAAAAAATTTATGGCTATCCTCTCTTTTTAGAAAAAGTTCAAAAATAATAGTTTAAAAAAGATAAAATTTATAATAAAATAAAAAAATAAACATTTATAATTTATTTATAAAATTTTTATTTTTTATCATTTAAAAGTTTATCTCTACAAAATTTTATAGTCTTACATATAGCAAAAGAAATTGTTTGCTTTAAAAATGAAAAAAATAGTAATTAATTTTATGCAGCTCTTAATTAAGAGTTTTTTTTCATCCATTCACACATGCACATGCAGGTTCATTATTCACCTAAATCATTTATATTGTTGAATACACCAAGAGATGTACTTCAATATTTTCAAGGGAACATAGTAGAAAAATAATAGCTAGTTTCTCGAAAATTTGAACTTGTATGTTTTTCATATTTTATTTATCTATTAAAAAGTAATAATTCTAGAAAAATGATATTTTCGAAAAGTTTCAAAAAACATTAACTATCTTGAAACTTGATGCATACACACCCATATTTGAAAGACATGTTGAATTGGAATCGTTTATTGGTAAAAATGGTGGTAATATATACTTGTTTTAGATGAGAAGTTTTGGTTTGATGATATAAGATGAAAAATACTTGGTAGGTATTTATGAATGGTGTTGTGGGGTATATGAATTATTTAACATAATGGCTCCATATGAGTCATGGATGAATAGGAACTCATAAAAGGCTAGCTAGGTCCTTATGATGAGAGGAGCACCGCCCCGTGTAATGGCTATAATATATATATATATATTCCATTTAATTCTTCTATGCTTGTTCCATTTTCGTCACATAAGGGATAAGGAGAAGATGCCAAATTCCCACCTCAAAAAGCTTTTGTTTGAATGAACAAGGCATCTTCTTTACTTTTAACTTTTTGATTACATGGAATCCTTAAAGTGTTACTAACTATAGAAAAACCCACTTAGATGAAGCCAGATGAAAAGTTACTTTCTCCCCACTAACTAATGGTGCTCAGGTTTTCTTCATGTTCAAACACCATTAATCAATATCTTTCCCATACTTTACACACAAGCTTTTAGCTAGCTTTCTACCACAAATTAACAAAACCTCTTCTCACCTTAAAATTGAGTCACCATTACCCTATTCTCCATGTTCAAAAGATAGCATGCTGCCTACGTAATACACTTTAACCACACCACCCCCACCTAATCCTTTCATTTCAACTTCAACTAAGATTCTTCTAACCCTTAAAAGCAGGGTTTTATAAAAATGTGCTTATTAAAGTTGTGACAAATCTTTAAGATACCCATCCCTTCAAGGGACCTACAACAATTCATTCAGTGATAATTACCAACATTCTTTACAACAAACACCTCACTAATCCCATTCTAATATACTAAGGACTATTAATAGTCTCATTTTCCTTGTATTACTCTCCTAATTAAATCATTTTTATTATTTCAATCCAGCATCCGACCATTCAATGAACTTCCATATTCATCTTCATTACCACCACTGTTATCTCTATTCCAATCTTTGCACTTTCATTATAAAAATAATCGACTAAATGTTGCCCATTGCTCCTCCATCATATAGGTATGAAACAAGTTATCATATACCACAACTTGTACCTCCATTGTACCATAAAAACATAGATTAATAAAACATTAAAGGTTTTTATTATTATTTGTCCTTGATTGGGAACTCGAATTTGTAAAAGTTAGTGATGAGTTTAATACTCAAAAGTAAAATTCATTTAATGTTACAGTATTCTTTTTATTCACATCTCTTACCGTCTGCTTCTATTATATATAATAATCATTGTTAGGTAAATAGCAAATGTTTTTGCTACCATTAATGTTGAGTAGTAGATACTAACGAAATTAAAACTCATGTGGTGACCATACAAGGATATAAAACCAATACCCCTTCACTAAATCTTTATGGAATATTTTATTCACCTCACCAATTATGTCATTGTCTCATTTACTGGCTTTTGAGAATGGTTTCCTGATTCCTTCGTTGGTGCTTCACTTATTATTTTTTTTGGAATAAAACTTTGTTTAAACTTAAACCTCAAAATAAGATTTATTTAAAAATATAAATTATTTAATATTTTTATTTCTTTTGGTTTTAAAAAATTATATGAAACCGAGTGAAAAGACAAAAGAAAAATACAGAAGAATAGAGAGAGAAAATAAAATTTTCTTTACACTAAAAAAAATCATATTTACCAACGGATTTTTACCCATAAACTTGAATTCATAGGTAAATTCAGTATTACCTATAAATATTATTTGCTTATCTGAATCCGTAGGTAAATTCAACATTATCTACAGATATTTTTCACTGATCTAAATCCAAAGATAAATTCAGAATTACCTATGAATATTATCCATGAATCTGAATCCGTAGATAAATTTAGCTTTACTTACAGATTATTACTCACATATATTTATTTGTAGATAAATTTTACATTATTCACAAATTTTACACACAAATCTAATCCAAAATAAATTCAAAATTATTATTAATTATTAATATAAATATTTTTATTAAAAATATTAATAATATTAAGAATATAAATAATCTTAATAGTTTTAAAATTTTGAATAATATAAATAATATTAATCATAATAATTATATACGTGATATTAAAAATATTATTATAATATAAAATTATAAAATTATAAATAATATTATAACTAATAATAGTAAATAATAATTATAAATAATATTCATAACTAATAAGTATCCATCCTATTAACATTATAAAATTAATAATATTAATATAATAATACTAATAATATTAATATTAATACTATAAATAATATTAATAAAAATAATATTATTATTATTTATAATATTAATAATGTTAATATTATTAATAATATTAATACTATTTATAATATTAATAATATTTAATAATTTTAATATAATTAAAAATAATATTAATAATATTAGTATTATGAATAATATGATTATAATAATTAATAATGTTATTAATTTGAATAATAATAAAATTAGTAGTATGATAAAATCAAATATATGAATAATATTAATAATTTTATATTATTAATTATATTAATATTGATAATTATACTATTATTTATAATAATAATCCTAACATGACAAGAAAACTTGATTGGTGTAATAGTTAAAACTTCTTTGATCATTCAAGAAATTTGACTTCGAGTACCACTCGTTACAGTTTATTTTTAACATTAATAATAATTATAATAGCATATATAATAATTGTCAATAATAATCCTAAAAATATATATAAATAATATTGGTAAATAATAATTGAAAATAAACTTTTGTTTTAGTCCGTAGGTAAATTATTTGTAGGTAAAGTTTATTTATCTACGAATTTTGACTATTGTATGCGAAATTCTTACATATATATTGGTTTTTTCTTTAAGTGTTAATTTTTTTGATTTATTTCTTCCATAAAATTAAACAACATATTTTTTAAGATATTTTCATAAAATAACAAATTAATTGAAAAGAGAATGTGAACCAACTCTACATTTGCTTGTAAAAAATGACCGAGTACATAAGACTTGCATGTTAATAAGTTTAACCTATTGTGTATAATTGTAGATTTTGTAAACCGGCTCACATAAATTAAATTTTTTTAAAAATATATAATTTTTTAATACTAAATTTGAATATATTTCATGAAAATAGAGATTTACTTAAGTATAAAAATTATTAAAAAAAAACTTAAAAGAGTACAAATTTACTATTTACTATAAGTAAACAATGAGAAAATATATTAAAAAAATAAATTAAAGTAAAACATGAAATAAAAATTAAGTTTCACATGTGAATATATGATATTAATAAAATAATAAATAAAAATATTGATTTATATAAGACAGACCGATAATAAAATATTAAAAAATTAATGTCAATTGTGCCACAAAGCAAATGAGTCCATACTTTGGCCTATATGAGTTACAGATTATGGAGATTAACTTTTAATATTGTGATTGGCTCTACTCAGGCCATGTTAGGAAGGACTGGCGAGCATGTGGAAAGGATGTTTGGTTATGTTGATTTGGAGGGGCTGGTGTGGATGGAGAGAGGAAGGACTTCATTTTTCAGTCATCTGTATTTATTTCCAGATATGAGGAGGAAGGAGAGAGGGGGGTTTTCTTATGTTTGTTTAAGTGGTTTTGAAAGTGGGAGAGTGGACCGGGAGAGGGTGAGAGTATTTTTTCAATCTTCACACAAATGAAGAGATTTGTGTTGATTTCATGTAAGATTATTGCATTTTATCCAAATATTCTTTTGGATGCATTTTATTAAAATATACAATATACAAAATTAAATATTACATAAATTTATTTAAATTTTTAAAAAATATTTAATTATAATATTAATAACAACATATAATTATAAATAATGAAAATAATAAAATAAAATTATAATATTGTTGTAATATGGTATCAGAGCCGGTTTTATAGGGTTGAGTTAGGCTTAAAGTCCACTTCGTAATAAATATCAACAACATATATATAATTATATAAAATAAAAATATATAATAATAAATATTATTTTTATAATTTTTAATATATTTAATAAATTTATTTCAATTTAGTACAAAAATATTTCTATTATATTTTTTAATTTTTAATTGAAAAATACAAGTAATTATGGATATTATTTATTATAAAAATTTAATTAATTCAAACCTAAAAAAAATATTATAATTCATTATTCAAACATTTTTTAATAATAATGATAAATTTGTAACTTACATTTACATCTTTAAAATAATTTCTAAATTTTCTTCTAACTATCACATCACTTACAAATTTCAATAATTCATCCTCGTAAATCTACTCTACCATCCATATATCCAAATAAACCTCACACATTCACACCCTCCCCTCCCCTCTCAATCCAAATATTATAAAGGTGTCACGTAAGCTTCAATGAATTTACTCACATACTCTCCATGCACTCACTCTACAACTATATATATATATATATATATATATATATATATATATATATATATATATTTTTTTTT
>Ga0123342_1007084_pt1 | contig 15070 bp, 6 predicted proteins | sample Turbeawhitnodule_FD_89960 | JGI IMG/M metagenome (GOLD analysis project Ga0123342, IMG submission 89960) | Root nodule microbial communities of legume samples collected from Mexico - Turtle bean Mexico white nodule | ecosystem: Host-associated > Plants > Roots > Nodule | place: Mexico: Nepantla... | reverse complement strand
TCCAACAATTCTGTACTTTCAATAAAACCATTGAACCCCTTGATTTCTCTACTATAATCTGATACTGAAACTGTGTACCAAACCGCTTATGTACCTGCATAGGCAAATGTGATTAGTCGTACATTTGTTGACGACCGATAACACACGTTAACAATTGTACGTCGAGTCACAAGTACTGATGAAGAAAAGAAAACAAAGGAGAATAAAAGTAGGGTTAGAAAACTTAGTTATAGGTCCTACCAATTTCCACCAACTTAGGATACACATAGTGTAGGACTATCGAAAAAACCAGTACAAAATTGAATCATTTTGGAGTTGGGTCTCGCCTTTCTCATGTATCATCACCCTTTGAATTATTATCTCTTCAAACTTCTTATGTAAGAAAGGGTATAAATAGTACATGTGATTGTATAGAAATATGTAGAACATGTATCATAATAGTTAGACATTATTTTTGGGGTGTTACATTTGATATCAATTTAAAAATTATTTTACAGATTTTTATTAATAATAGAAACTAATTTAGATATCCCAATATTTTTAGTTTGTAAAATAATATTTAAATTAATTACTATAGTAACTAATTATTTTTTGTTTTTAAATTAATTTCTATTACATGATTTTCTTATATTAATAATAAATAAAATGTAAAACAATTTTGTTTTGTTATTTCATAACACGTCCTTTTAATTTTGTTAATGTTCTATGATAATTACATTAAACATCGTATTAGTGATGACTTGTATTGATTCAGAAATTTCAAAGTTTTTAAACTAAGTTCACCGTCATTAACTCCTTAAAAGTAACTTTGCGTGTAGAGTTCTAAACTTTTAATTATTAATTAAGAATTCATAAAATAATTTCGGAAGAAAAGTGATATAAATAAATAACACATTAATATTTTTATTAAAAAAAATTATATAAATAGAGATTTCAGTTATCTAGGTTTCATTTTAAAATAGTCATCATATATTTAGAAAGTTTTTTTTTTTCTCTGACTTCTTTATAAAAAATTGACTTCATTCTTCATTACATTGATGATCAAATGTCAATTTTAGACTTTTAAAAGTGAGTGGAGTAAAGTTGCGTGATGTTTACTTAGGTAAACATGTTTTTGCATGTGATATTGGTGACTTCGAAAATAGTTTAAGTCCTAATTATGTTCAGATCATTGATCAAGATTTTATGATGCATGCTAGGTTATGTTTGGTTTTTGTAGAATATGTTACCACTCATACTTGTAATAAAGTGAAAGAAACTAATTTTATCTTTTAATAAAACTTTAAATTAGAGTATTTAAATATGAAGACGTGGTAACATATTCTAAATTTCTGTTACAAAATTTATTAATTTAGTAAAATAGACGTTGATTGATAAAAAAATGGTTTGAAGTTTAAGAAGTAGTTGATTGTTTGTGATTGATTGTGAGTTAAATTTATTAATAATGTTAAAAATAATAATATATATTATTATTATTACATAACATTAATATTTTTATTTGTATTAATAATAATGTTATTAATAATATTAATAGTGTCATTAATAATAATAACATTAATATTATTATTATTGATATTAATATATAATAATAATATTCTTATTATTAATATTTATATTATTATTATTAACAATATTAATTATTATTATTATTATTATTAACATTATTAATTATTATTAATATTTCATATTTGTTCTGGTAATAAAATTTGAGCTCAAAACTTTATTTAAAAACAAAAATTCACCACCCTTCATTCAACCCAAACAACTTGTTAGTTGAGAATTTAAATAAAGCGTATAAATCATTAAAATTTAGAGAAAATGAAACACAGAAAATATAATTAAGAGCAAATGTATTTGAGAAGAAGAAGAAGAAAACCACTGGAATTTTGAAAAATCTCCGCAGAATCAGTTTCCACTTTTGTTACCACAACAATATATCAACTTTAGCATGATCAATATCTTGAACAATTCATATGTCTTGTATACATGTCATTCTTTCATGCGTCCCCAAAATAATAATAATTACTACTTTTACATGCGATAAAAAATATATATGATTAAACTTTATTATCTCTGAAACCCAACAAAGTTCAATCCAATGAAAGCAACAACTCTTCTGACTCTTGTTTTTTTTTTAGTTCTTTTTTATGGTTGTTTGTTTTATTCTTCTATGTTGCTGTTTGTGACATTCTGCTCTCACTTTTTTTTTCTCTCTCTTTGTTGTTTTACATATTTAAATGTTTTTCAGCACTTGATCTCCACCAGGACGCAAATAAAAAAAAGTTTAGGATCCAAATTTTCACTATCCACAACTATTCATTTGTAGTATTTAGAGTTTAACCATAAGTGATAATATTAAAAAGTTTGATTAACTCTAGTTTTTCTCTCACTTTCATTTTACAATTTTTTTAATAACAAAATATTATATTTTCTTAATAAAAATTAATATAAATAAAATTTTAAAATAAAGTAATAATATTTTTAATTGTGAAGTAAACGTATCATCTAAAAATGTGACACTAGCTGATGATAATATATTATAAATATGTGTACTGTGTATACTCACCCTATGTCCACTAAAAAAATCTCTAAAGCTTATTCATTGTCAACTTGTTTTATTACTAAAAGAGGAAAAATACTAAAAAATTTCCACTAAATAAATTATAGATAAATAGTAATAAAAATTTTCTAATCCTCAACTTATAATTTTTTATTCAATATAAAACTTTATATTCTCACGTACTCTCCAATAAATAAGACTGAGAAACTCAAATCAATCTACTTGTTCATAAAAGTAATTTATACAGTGGAAATTGTCATTTTTTAAGATGTAAGCAATGACATATTTGATAGTTACTCAATTTTAGAGTAGAAAATTATTATCATCCCAAAATTAAGATAGAAAGTTTGTTAAATTTTAGGATTTAGTATTTATAGTAGAGTGTCATTTTCTTTAATTTGACTAATTTGTGATCAAGAAATGTGGTTAAATTAAAACAAAAATATATTATTTTGTTAGATTTGAATGATTAAAAAAAATGTTAATTGAATAGTATGATTTTATATTGTTAGCTGTAAAAATCTCGAATGCATAAGTGAATATTGAATGAACTTATTTGAACGAAATACATTTTTGGCATATTATTGTAAAACTGAAAAATATATATGGGGAAATGGGTGAGATATTTTGGCAATGATACTTGTGAAGTGGAGGAGAAGGAAAGAATATCTAAAAGTAAATGCATTGGTTATGAGTGAGGTGGAGTGCAACATCATAATTGGTCCTTAGTTTGAGGAAATGAGAGTGGTCCATGATGTTTAAAAGGTCAAATTAAAACCTCCAAGCCAATCCTTCTTCTCTTTCTAACATAGCATGCATCCACTACGTAGTGTCTGGAAAAGTCTTTCCACGACCATGTGTCCGCATAGTAACTTCTCTCTATCTCAATATTTCTCATTCCAAAGTTTGTCACTGATCAACGGTGCACTTCTCAAGGGAAGGAAAACAAAATTCTATTGGCTGTCTTCAAGACAACGAGAAAATCAGTATTTCTCAAACAAATTTTAACCTCTTTATCTTAGAGATCACAATTCCAAAACATTTCTTCACATTAACGAGGTAACGTTTGGAACATAAAATTGGATATTTGTGAATAATTAAACAAAGACTTAACAGTGATTGATGATACAATAAATTTCATTAAAAAAAACTTTAATAATATATTAACAAATAATTTTAAATCTAATTCAATTTTATAAAAGAAAATAAATAAATAACAAAATAAAATAAAATATTTATGTAATATAAAAAATAATAAAATAAGTTTAATATATATTTTGATGATAAATAATAATAAAATGTTATAAGTTAATGAACATGCCTATCGAGTAATGCATCTTTGGTCAGCCTATTGATCTTTCGGTCAATACACTTATTGTGATTTGACCTCTTGACCTATCGATCTTTCGATCAATACATCTATTAAGACTCAACTTCTTGAAATCTTTCGGTCAACACATCTAGTAAGACTCAACTTCTTGGAGTCTCGACATGTTAAGTTGACGCGTAATAACAATAAAATATTGATGGTTAAAACCAACAACAAAATAAAGTGAAAGTCAAATGTCAAATCTTGATAATAAATATTAATTAACCAATTAAAATTAACAAGTGAGTATTAGTGAAAAGAACATAGACTTATACTGAAAAGCATATTGAAACAGCAGGTCCAATAGGTCCATTATTTATTAGTATAAATAATAATATTATTAGACAAATAGGTAGAGGCATTTATGTCAAATTAAATATTTAAACTAACTTAATCATCAGATAATCTTTGTAACCCCTCATCCCATTGGTGTGAGTCTGTAAATTTGTATACTAAAAGCCTGAATAAACGAGAAGATTCTAAAGATAATTACAAAAAGTTGAAATGATTATTGATTGATATTATATCAAAATAAACCTTATAAGAAGAGTGTTGGAGATCCCACATCGACTAGAGATTACAGTCTTTCATTGTATATAAGTGGGTGCAAACCTCAATCTTATGAGCCGGTTTTATGGGGTTGAGTTAGGCTTAAAGTCCACTTCGTAATATAGTATCAGAGCCATTTCGAGCCTATCCTAGCGAGTATTTGTTGGGTTTATCAGGCCACCCGCTATCGGGCCGCTATCGAACCACCCATAATATATAGTCCCACGCACGAGTTGGCAGTCTCGGCGTGAGGGGGGTGTGTTGGAGATGTCACATCGACTAGAGATTAGAGCCTTTTGTTCTATATAAGTGGGTGCAAACCTCAACCCTATGAGCCGGTTTTATGGGGTTGAGTTAGGCTTGAAATCCACTTCGTAATAGTTAGTACTTCAAATAGTATATTAAGCAAAACTATAAGTTAAAAACATTTTTTTTTTAATATTTTCGATAAAGTTAAATAAACTTTGTAGTAAGTATAAAAACTAAAATAATAGTTAAAATGATGCATGAGACATTATTTTAATTTTCTTTATATCATAAGGGAGAAAAGAGATATTAATGTTTTGTTTAGATTAAGAAGTGAATTTGATATGATTTGAAAGAAAAAATATGAAGAAAGAAATGTTGTTTAGATTAAAATAAATACAGTGAAAAATATAAGAAAAGTTTATGAGTGATGTGATGAGTGTGGTTGAAATTGTATTTTGTTTTAATGAATAAAAATGTAAGTTTACAAATTTGTCATTGAATTTAAAAATTGTTGAAAATTTAATTTGGTTGATTTATTTGTGGAATATAATTATTTTTAGTTAAAATATTACTTGATACTTTGTAAGAACTAACTTTTTGAAAACTTTGAAAAATATATATGAATTATGTGACTTTTTTAGAACATATTTATGATTTTCATAAAATTTATTTAAGAAAAATTATTTGATTAAATTAAATAAATTTTTAATCGTCTAAAGGTAAAAATATTGTAAAAAATTGGTAATGCAGATAATTTTTTTTATATTGAAATGAGATTCTCCGATAAAGTGTGTGCATAATAAATAATAAATGTTAAATATATACATTACAATTATATATGTGAAAAAAAAAACATGATTACCTAAATCCTAAATAAATACAAATCATAAATTATTAAATGTTCCAGTTAAATAAAAATTATCTATAACTAAAATTCCGTCAAAATAAAAAATAAATATAAATAATAAATTATTTAATATTCAATGTCCTACTTAAATAAAAATGTTGAATAAATAAAAATTTTAAATTAGTCAAAACTTAAAATAAATACAAATTTTAAATTATTTAATGTCCTATTTAAATAAAAAAAATTGAAATATTATAAATCTTTTAAAATATTTAAAATCCTAAATTACTTAATATCCTATTTGAATAAAAATCTGAAATAAATAAAAATTATAAACTATTCAATGCCCTACTTGAATAAAAATCACCAATAAATAAAATTAGTAAATTAGTAAAAAATTTAAATAAATAAAAATCCTAAATTATATAATATCTTATTTAAATAAAAATATAAAATAAATTTATTTCTAAATTATTAAAATTTTTAAATAAATACAAATACTAAATTATTCAATGTTCTACTGAAATAAAAATAAAAAATAAATAAAATTTCTAAATTATTCAAAATATGAAATAAATATTATAGGAGTATGAAACTATGAGATTTGGATTTTCAAAGACCCTTAAGTTGTTTCCACTCTCAACAAAGACACCAACACCAACACCACATTTTGATAAAGTAATAGCTCATTGACTCAATGAGAGTGTTTGTATAATTTTAAGTAGGAACTGTCAATGTAATGTGTAGATTTGTAAAATTATAGGTTGAATGAAAGGTTGGTTTATTTCTTTCTATATAGTTTTTGTTTACTTAAAAGCACTAAGCAATAATACATTAGGTTTTCAAAAGCAAAAATAAATATTTTAAGTTCTTTTTTTTTTACATAGAGTCTAGCTTGAACAATAATGGGTCTCGCTTGAGCGAGATTCAACTCGAGAACACTCAAAACTTCATCATAGGTCTCGCTTGAGTGAGATTCCTTCTCACTTGAACGAGAATGGACCCGAGAGCACCTCATTTTTCACTCTATACTCGCTTGAGAAACATCTGCATAAATTTGTTACATTGTTGAACAAAATGTCGTTCAACTCATAATTATACTAATATACACATGAAATTGACAATTCTTGCTCATATAAGTTTTCTAAGTCAATCATCATCTAAGATCAAACAACCAATTATCATTAAACATCACATTTTAAGTAATTCAACAAACTATTCAAATCATTTGCATTACCATCCAAACACTTTCAATTCTCAATCACAAACAAGTTACTCTTAAAAGAAACAATCCTACAAGCAAAAATTGGAATTGGTGACCACGTCACCCCCACATCCAGATCTTCTAACCTATGGTTCTATTGAAAGGAATAAGACTAGCTTCCCTTACCTGAACTTAAGCAAATGCTCAATAGAAGCTCCAAATCTACAAAAAGTTTGAAGATAATAAACCTGCACCACAGAGCCCTCATAAAAAATATAACTATATCAACCTGCACCACAGAATCCTGAAGCTAAAAGAGTCACATGCAAAAACCTATAATTGATACAAACCTAATAAGTTCAAAATTTGTTTCAAAAAGAAGACCAAAAATGAACTTACTCTATCAAAAGTTCTGATCAAGCAGTCTTGTAGTCTTCACTGCTAGGAGTCCATTAGCGAGAAGGTTAAAATCTTAGAGAGAATGGAGAGGAAAGGAAAAAACAAACTTCTAGAGAGTTGGTGATTCTTTTAAAATGAATCCTGAATAACTGAATTTTCTATTTATATGTTCTTTTCATTTTAATAATAAAATATTCATGTATCATTTTAAATATATCACTTCTACTCTAAGGTTATCTTCTATATCCTTACAGGTAATAGAACTTATCAATGAACAATTGAAGGATGAAATGACTTTAATTTAAATGTTTTGTTTTGTTTTTAAAAACTTTGTGTATATATTAAATTTCTTATAAAAATATATTTTTTAAGATATAGTTATGAGATAGTTGTATATAGATATGTTAATTAGAATTTATTTTATTTTATTTTTATTAAATATGAATAAAATTAGGATGTCACAAATATCGATTGTTAAATTAAAACATTAACTTAAAAACAATTAAAATCTGAAATAACTATTTAAAATGTAAAAAATAAAATAATATTTTTAAATGCAAATTGTAAAGTGTATATTACTTCAACAACAAAAATGAGATTATTTTTCTCTGATTGAAATAAAAAAACTTTTTTTACGCATATAAAAATCGTTTTAAATAGAACCAGTGTTGGTGGAAGTGCATCGATGAAAAACAATGATTACTAGGCGAAGATAAAGATAAAAAATAAAAGTGCTTAAACACGTGATTTTGGAACGCAATCAATTTAGGTCCAATAATGACAGTGCAGAAAAATGGAAGGGCGAGGAAGGTTGCAAGTTATGGGTCCCAACTTGATTTCATGGGTCCGTACACATTCATATTGTCTCACAACAAAATTCAAAATATCTATTATTTGGTTTTACTAGTGAGACAAGCTCTCATAATTCACGAATTTTCGTGGAATTCACAATAAATAAAATATAAAAGCTTAGGGCCTGTTTTTAGCTTTTCTAAAGTAAAAGTCAAAATATTTTGGAGCCGTTGAGTCTGGTTGTTTGGTTAGTGCCGTGACCTTTTCTTCTTTGGGTTTTACTTTAGGGTGCAATAAACTATAGAGTATACATGTTTTTTAGCCCCGAAAAGCGAAGGCCGTCACTGAGAATTTCTTGGAACCAGCTGAGGCTAAGCAAAGTTAAGACATGTTGAGACATGACACTTGTGCAGGTTGCATTATGAAGATACAAGTCAATATCCTAACCCTAGACTAGACGCTATGACAGTGAGCTACAAGTAACGCATTAAATTAATTATTTCGTTGTTTAAAAGAGTTTAATATTAGCTTCAAGGGTTTGATAAAATTTATATACAATGAATAGTAATATTTCTAATATAACAATAAAGATTCCGTGTTCAATCACTATATTTTAAGAGAGATTAATTTATGTTACAATAAACTGTAAAAAAACATTAATTAATATTAAGAGTGTCGAATCTAATTGATTTAATGTGTATTTGAAGGTTTGAGTGGAGAATGCAGAGCAGAAAAATGTTGAATTGGAGGCAGGACAGAAAAGTAGAACAGTAACTGGTCATTGGAAGCAAAAGAAGGTGGGAGTGGTGCATTATTGAAAGAATTGTTTGGACAAACTGTTTCTTACAAATGAAGAGTGCTAACTGTAACTAACAAGACCACGTGAATTAGAGTTGAAAACAAACTCATTCTAAAACATGAAGAGAGTGTTAACTGTAACTAACAAGACCATGTGAAATGCACTAATGTCAAAAGGTCCATGTGAGGTGGACTAGCCACCTTCTTTTCCGATGTTGGACCGCAATTAGGTGGGAAAGACAAAAAGCCTATAGACAAGAGCAGCCACTAGGGACAGAACAAAATTTTGGTGTAAATTTAAGTGTTTTACATTATTTTTAATTAAAATTAAAGGAATATTTAATATACTTATAATCGATTAAGTTTCAACGTATAATCGATTATTTTGCATCATATTTTATGAAGTACATATAATAAATTACTCTGACTGCATTAAGCTACTATTTACGTTTTTAGTTAATTTTGATGTGAGTGAAATATGAATCCTTAGTAGAGAATGCATCTTTTGAAAGACATTGTAGTCCCTCAAATCTTTATTGAGACGAGGGATAAGGTGATGATGTAATTCATTGGACCTTTATTAAGGGAGAAATGAATGTGCTAATATTTTTTTTTTAACATTTGTGCAGATAAATTTTTATGCATGTATAATAAAAATGAAAATTTGAATATTTCGTCGTAAATAAATTATGAGTTATTTAAGTTTAATTTATTCTTATTTTTTATTTTGTTATGCTAATAGGCGATCTAAACCCAGAACATTCAAGTAGTCAAAAATAAGTGTGCTCTTAATTTAAATTGAGATTCACCTAACGTTGAGGTTTCTCCTTGTATATATGGGGTAAGTCTTAACCCTCTCGTCTGTTGTTACGATTCTTTTTTTATTGTCTGTTTAATGTTAATTAACTCAGATCCCCTATTTCACACTATTTCCTTTATATTGTTCATGTAGATCGGATTCCTACTTAATGCCCTAGGGGTGGTCCAGACCCATGACCCAACAGAAAGATATAAAATTACATGATCACAAGATCGTCCAAACATAACACAGAGGGGTTAAAATAGATTTTTTTTTATCATTATCTTGTACATATAGTTGTGTTTTGTTAAAAAAAATTATTTTGATTAATATATATTGTAAATATATGTATATAGATGGGAGATGGATTTATGCTGGAGTATGGATAAAGATGAGGCATACATGAATTGCTTAAACATTTGTTTAGTTTAATTATTTTAAAAATATTTAAATTTGTTGAGAAATAATTTTTGTAACTAATTTGTAAGCAATTATTTTTTAAAATTTATAATTATTTGAAAACACTGCTACTTCCAATTTCTGAATATGGAGTTTGTGTATGATTTTTCTTTTATTTCTTCGGATATTATTTTCATTTTAAAAAATGTTTTTTTACATTCCAATGTTCTACCCTATATTTCAATAAATATTAATATTTTGATTATTTTAAATTTTTTAATTTTAAAAATTATTTTAATATTTTACATTTTACTTATATTTTTAATAAAAATGTTTTTTATTATAAATATTAATATTTTATTATAAATACGTATTGTATAATACAATATAATAAAAAAATATCAAATAAATACAATATAATAAAACATACGGTGAGGATTAAGTTCAGAATATATTATATATACGTAGTGTATAATCATAGTATCAACATATGGGATTAAGTGATAGGATATATTTTACGCTTACAACAATTGTTTGGTAATTTTTAATTGTTTGTGTAAGGTGAAGGATGAATTTTAATTAATTAATTATTTTAATAATCTGACGTACAAGGTAATATTAAGATCTTTATTTCATTTATGGGCTAAGAAATTTAATTTATTATTTAATTTGAAAGTGGGGCATACAATATTTCCAGAGTCATTAACATTTTCTTTTTATTTTCAGGTGTTAGAGTTTCGTCATTCCAAGTCCCCATATCACTGTGATCATTATTGATTTTATAAGAATATTTTTTATATTCTTATATTTAAAATAATATGATACCATTATTTTACGCGTATAATTGATATTTTTCGGCATGCAAAGTGACAGAAGTGGGTAAGTTATAAAAATAGATTAGATAGAAGAAATGCCGACATAAGGTAAACGAAGAAAATGATGTGAAAGAAGTGATAAACAAAAATTATAATTGTTTAATAAGTGGGTTGGTTGGTCCAAACTGCCTCCATCCACTGATTTCTTTTATAATAATATTAATAATTTATCATGATATTTACTATTTAATTACTTGTTCACAAATTACTATTTACAACTTTCATTTTTAATCAATTCGAACTTTTAATTAAAATAATGAAAATACAGATGTAAAAAACGTGTATTGATATTTATTTTATTTTTTATAAAAAACATTAAATGAAAATTAATTTTAAAGAAAAAAATATTATTTTAAATATTAAAAAAATAATGGTATCTAAAGTAATTTTTATTATTATTAAAATTTATAAATTAATTTCTAAATTGATATTTAATGAGCTATCAAACTTTTAGTTAAAAAAATTATTGATATTTAAAGTAATTTTTATTATTAAAATTTATAAATTAATTTTTAACTAATATTTATTTAGCTATCAATGTTTAACTATCACTTAATTTAGAGTTTAAATTTCAAAATTAATAATTAAAATTTTGATAGTTAATTATATATAAATTTAGAAACTAGTATATAAATTTTATTAATAATATATTTTACTTTAAATATTAATAATTGTTTTAATCTTTAAAATAATATATAATTTAATTAATATAATAATTTTTTTTCTATAACACTAATTTTTTTTTATTGTTGGAAGTTAAAATTTTGTATGTATACAGAAACATTACACTTAATAATACTTTTAGATAATAAAATCATAACAATAATAAAATCATTAATATTTATATTTGTTTATCTCTTATTTATTGTCTATTTTATTACTATTTAATTTTATCTAATACCTATATAAGGAAGATTCTCCTCTTTAACTCCTTTTAACTTCTTCTTTTTATCTTTATATTAATATTTAATTTTATTATCGTATTATGGGCATTACGTTATTTCTTATTTTTTCTAAAACATAAGAAGCAGTTTTGAATGTAGAAAAAGAAAATTAATTTAATTTTCTGAAATATATCTCAATTTCTTCAAATTTTTCAATTTCAATTTTGATTTTTTGAAATTTTATCACTGTTTTTCTCTCTTCACTCTTTATCACTTTATCTCTCTTCTTTATCAAATCTCTATATTTCTCATACATAGGAATACATATAAATCTATATTTTATTTAAATAAATATAAATATGCATAACATAATAGTAAAAATGAAAAATACGGATACACGGACGCTTCCACTCATGTGTTCCCGTTAGTATTAATAATGGAAAAATGTTTCTTATTTTTTAACGAGTAGTCACTAATTTTCTTAAACTTTTTTATACTTTATATCATTATCTTTTTAGCCAAAATATTATAATAAATAAATTACACAATAAATGTAATAAAAAGATTAAACTAAACTAAAAAAGAAAAAATAAATGAAGTGCAATATTGATGCTGCAATTTTGTTCAACAACACTTCTTCACAGTGTTGGTGTCTGTGTTGGGAGTGGAAATGGTGAATTCTTTGAAGCAAAAATACTATTGCATTAAGGGATGTTGGAACCAGAAGAGGAAAACGTTTGCATTTCTTGCGAACTTTTAAATAATGGTGGATAGAACTCAACATCTATAATGGCATTATAGAGCTTGCTTGAGTGGTGGAAGATCTACACATCAACCACACCGGTGAATTAGAGTTGCAATATTTACTTGCAAAACGTATAGTTATTTTTAGTAATATTTCAAATTTACCAAGCAAATTTTGTAAAGAGAAAAACTAATCCGGTCATCATGAAGTTCAGACATTTCTCTTTAAATGGTGTGTCTGTGTCAGACACATGTATTGGACATCGATACACTTGTAGGACATGTATCGATGAAGTGTCAAATTCAAAAATATTTGTTGAATTTCTGATAATTATAACATGAGTCTAATACAATTTTAAAAATGAGAAATACATTAATTTTTTAAAAACTCAAATTTATTATATAAATTTTTATTGTGATTATAAAAATAAGGAACAAATCATTTTGAATCAGTTATGAAAAAATATTTTTCTGTTAAACAAAAAAAATTGAAATATACTTAATGCACATAAATTATATAATATATATTTCCATATACTACATTTTATTATATTTTAAAAATTATACGTATCTTTATATCCATGTTTTTGTTGCGTCAATTTCAAGATGTGTGCTATATAGTAGTCGGTCACACTTTAACTAAAATGTTTACATCGTATGCTACCAAGTAAACATTCTTTTAACACGTTCCATTTATTTTTTCTTCAGATCATAAATAAAATGACATAAATATTTTTGTAAAAAGTTGTATCAATCTAAAAATTAAATAAGAGGTTTCGTGCAATTAAATTGTTTAGGTTGAAAAAAAGTTTAATTTTGAAAACTAAATTAATTGTATTAATTTAATTTGAACTTAAAGTAAAAAAAAAAATAGTCCGGTTAATATTATTAGTATGCCATTTAAAGCGATCAACGATTTTTAATATTATCATATTAATGTTTTTTATATTCATTAATTTAGAAACAGTTTAATAGATGCAGACATGGTTTTTAAGATAATGATTAGCCTTTTTTTCTTAATTTACTATTTTTTAATACAAATACGATATATTATAATGAATTTGAGTTAAATATAAATTTATTATATCATAATCGGTAAACACGTAAAGCGTGCAAAAACGAGCCTAAAATATTTCACTTCATTTTTCCCTTTACCAAATCAAATCTGACACCTCTGACTTACTTGAAGAATTTAATCATATAACTTATCCCTAAAACACCCTAATGTATCCACCTAAATATAAATTACTCTAAGTTAAGTACGCCAAATAAATATTTCGAAATGTATATTTTATCTATTTGATTAGAAAAATAATGATAAAATTGCGAACACTGTTTTTATTTTAACAAACTTAAATCCACTCTTATTTCTTAATGTCACGAGAAACTCCAATTACGTAGTCTTTTTAAAAGATAATTACGTGTTTGTTTAAGTTACTTCTTACTCGGATTTTATCTATTATTACTATTTTTAACTTTTATCGACGAAGAGAAAAGTCTAGTCAAATTAAAGTTTAGACTTTGTATTTCCACGTGATTTTAGAAGTTTATTTATTTTATCTTCAACCTAACCATATTCAAATAAAACGAAAAAGGACGAATTTCATTTTTCAAGATTTTTCCCAAACAAAACCACACCAACCCGTGTTTTTCTTAAAATGCTAGATAATTCATCATCGAAGATTCAACTTGTATACACTAAACCCACAATAAACCCAAATCTTAACATATTAGTTATTTATTGATCAGTTTCTCAGGGTTCTCCTATTCCAACCCAAAACTTCATAAAGTCTTATTATAGTAATACTTTTCTCTCCTATATGGAAAAAGTTCTCTTTCAACTACTTCTAACCTCCTTATTTTTTAATTATTTTTTTGTAGGCCACTTAAAATATGGGTGTTCATAATTCTTTATTTAGTTTTTTGTTAGGTGCACATTCTAGGTATTCTTAAGTTCAAGGAAAGCGTATAATTTTCGTCGGTAAAGGATGAGACTGGTTGGTGAAGAGAAAAAGCACTTTGATCTCTTGAAAATAATCATGTGATCTCGAAAGACAACAAAAGTCTGTTTGAGAAAAGTGGAGAATAAGTGCACAAATTAAAGCTGGACACTACCTAAAAACACTTCAGGCTTAGGTTGAATTTGAACCCCCTTCCACTTATATGAGGCCTAAGTTGAGTTCAAACTTTTTTTTCAAAAAAAGACTACTTAGTAGTTAATGGGCTAAAAATCTGAAAGCTTAAGTCTACTACTTTTTTTATGGTAGTTTCTCTATTATTCTTTTTCTCTCCTAGTGAGTTTTTGGTGTTTTTTCCATTACTCATTTAATGGCGTCCTGAAGAAATCATTAGACTTCAAACAAGAAGAGTCTTTTGGTGCATGAACAGCCGTGGGGAAGTATGTATATTTATCTTTTTTTCCAAAATTTCTTCTTTTCAACATTTTCTTCATTTGCTGACATTTTTTTTTCTTTATTTAAAAAACAATAGCTTGGTTATGTAGATCGGGCTTTCGCCATCGAGTTTCAAAAAGAACTGGGAAAGGAGTGGACCCTGGCTGATTCAGAAGGAAACGTCCATATAGTGGAATATAACGAAAATT
>Ga0123342_1007083_pt1 | contig 15074 bp, 6 predicted proteins | sample Turbeawhitnodule_FD_89960 | JGI IMG/M metagenome (GOLD analysis project Ga0123342, IMG submission 89960) | Root nodule microbial communities of legume samples collected from Mexico - Turtle bean Mexico white nodule | ecosystem: Host-associated > Plants > Roots > Nodule | place: Mexico: Nepantla... | reverse complement strand
ATTACTTTTTTATTTTTATTTTGTAAAAACACATTTCTTTATTCATTAATTATATTTCTAACTATTTTAAACATTAAAAATATTTATTTTTTAATGCATTCAAATTTAAAATTATCAAAAAAAAATAATTTATTATTTTTTAATTTATTTTTGAAATGGTGCTAGATAGGGAAATAAAAAATAAAAGGGTGCTAGATAGGAAAATAAAAACAAAAGAGTGCTAGATAGGGAAATAAAAACAAAAGGGTGCTAATTAGGGAAATAAAAGTGTAAATGGTGCTAGATAGAGAATTTACCGTCAAATAAATTACGTTATTCATTAAATTATCTTTTAGTGCAGTACTGAACCAATAACCGTCTAAAAATAATTTTTTACTTATATATTTGGAAACGGAAGAAAAAGTGTTGTTAAATCAAGTTAAGATAAACCTTTTTATATGCTTATAAGGTCATGTTTAACAACAGAATATAAATTAAGTTTAATTGTACTTTTAGTCTTTATATTTTATAAAATTCACAATTTAACTTATTTATTTTTTAATTATTTTTATTTAATTTAATTTTCATCTATTATCTTATTTTTTCCTTTATATAAAATTATTAGACTAAAATAATATATTTATTTGTTTGTTGACCTTAACCTAAAATGACAAAGCTTGACCTAGGTATGTGATGACTTAATTTGACTTTTGTCCATGTCTACTTAGCTTGATTTGGGTTAAGGCTTGCTCAGTTTGACTTGGGTTAGGTTGACTTAGTTGGACTTGGGTTGGGTCGACTCTACGTAACCTAGGTTGGATCAACTCGATTCGACCTAGGTCTAGGCTCACTCAACTTTATTTAGGTTTGGGCTTACTCTGCTCGACTTGAGTCTTACCAACTTAAATTGACCTAGGCTAGAGTTGACTCAACTTATTTGGAGTCTGGATCGAATCGGCTTAATTAGGTCTAAGTTGGACTCGAGCTCGGGTTGACTCTGACTAGACTTGATCTAGGCCAACTCGACTCGTCTTAGGTCTGGGGTGACTTAATTCGATGTGTGTCCAAGCCGAATCAACTTGACTTGGACATGGATTGACTGAACTCAATTTAGACCTAGGCTAACTTGACTTAACTTGGGTTCATAATGAATTGACTCAACCTTCTCTTGGACCAACTCGAATCAATGTGTGTCCAAAAATTAATGGATACAGGACAGAAATAAAAAATTAAGGATTTTTCCTGGCAATGAGCACCCATTTGGTGATCGTCACTCGAACCTTACCTAATGTCTCCGAGAAGTGTACGGAAAATGAGGCCACGAGCAAGGCGTGCCATGGTTCAAGCACAGAGGAAAGTTGAACAACAACATAGAATGGTGATGAAAAGAAGAAAAAAAATAGACGCATTCATAAATGAAAATAATTTAAAAGATGTCACCGTATTTTGAAAGATTAAGTTTGAGGTAAAAACGTATTTAATAAATAGTAGTTATTTTAACATTTTGCACTAGTGAATGTACACAAGGCAATATAGTCAATTGGAGAATTTTGAATTTGTGAGGGTATGATATATTATGTAAATGATCAAAATATTAAAAAATATAGTTCTCAACAAACAAAGAAATATATTATTTTAGTCTAATAATTTTAATTTTATATAAAGGAAAAAATAAGATATAATGAAAATTTAAATTAAATAAAAATAATTGAAAACTAAATAACTTAAATTATGAATTTTATAAAATATAAAGACTAAAACTACAAATAAAATTAATTTATATTCTTTTGTTAAGCATCACATTATGAACACATAAAAAGGTTTATCATAATTTGATTTCAGAGTTGCAACATTTATGAAGGTACAACACTTTTTCTTTTATTTGTAAATATATATGTACACGTCTATTTTTTCTATGGTTAGGGTTATTGGTAAGTATTAAAGGAAATTTAATGAACAACGTAATCTATTTGAGTTTATTTTATTATATAATATAATAATTAATAACAATTCAAATATGAATAAAAAATAATATTTATAATGTGATGGGAAATTTATAATAAAATTGTTCACTTTTAATCAATTTAAAAGATAATAATATAAAAATGATATATCTTAAGCCTCCATGAAACATTGCTTATTTGAAGTGTGTCACACACTAATTTGAAGATTGTTGCAGGAATAGAAAAAACATAAAAATAAAACAACAGAAGGTGAAATTATTATTGATACATTTTAGTCATCTATTTCAAAGTTTGAAAAATCAATATTAGACCAGTTGTCCAATCTTATGTTTGAAATTCAAGGCGTGCCCAATCAGTTCTGTCCTTATGGGACTCAGAGGTAGGAATCTCATTTGGGGATGACTTGTCCAACGTCCTCGTACTTGTCTTGGTTGCATCTCTCTAACTTGTCTAATTTGTATTCTCCTTATTTGATTGATTACTATGTGCCTCAATATAAGAAATGTCATGATTGTCTTCTTTACAAACCATTTGTTTTACAATTTCAACCATAACTCTATTGGTTGAAATCTCAGTAGGCAGGGATGCATTAGAACATTGAAATGAATTAGTTGAAATATGTGATTCCCCGAGTGCACAGTTCTGGACCAATTGAGTTGTTGCAGAATTGGATCCAAAATCTACTTTGTTATTTGGAGATGTTAACAATGTCTTTATACCTAGAAATAAGGATAAAGTAAAAAATGTAATTGATCACATATGAAAACTTAGTGTATACTTTACAAAAATATAAACAATTTTATACCTTGGACTTTATTTTTTTCGCCGAGTGGCCTACCACGAGGTTTCTTTGCAACTATACATCCATCTACTATGGGAGTATCTTTTCTCTTTTCGTCAAGCTCTTTGATCATAGGTGATGACAAGCTTACATTGTCCACAGGTATAGGTGACAACGACAATGTGTTTTGCATAGGAAAAACGGTACTAGTAGACACAACTAACAAAAAGGGAAAAAAATAAATCCATAGGTTTAAGATGAAAAAAACTCAAAAATACAAAAATCAACATTAACCATATTTTAATTCATTAAGAACTACAAAAATAGTGTACCAACCTGGAGGATTTCTATTAGAACTTTGCATTGGAGGAACAACTGCAGAATTTGTGATAATAGTTGCAGCATTGGATAAAGGTGATCTTGCATGGAAACTCTCAAGAGCATTCTGCATGTTTTGCAACAACATTTGGATTCTATTTTTCTCTTGCATCACCATCACCTTTTCTTTCTCTAACATTATAGTCTGTTGCTTCATAAATACATATTGATTCAGCATCTCCTCCAAACTCAACAAATTCTGAAACACCGAGCAAAAACAACAAATTTGGGAGAAAAGTGAAGAAAGAACGCGAACTCATTCGTGAAAACTTGAAAGAGAAAAGAAAACAACAAAAGGTTAAAAAAGTAGAAAGATTAACCTCATTTGTTGATGAATTTGCAAAGAGTGACGAAGCTTCATTGTGGAAGATGGCCTGCGTTTGGGAGAATTGGTTTTGTGAGAGATATTGATCAACAATGAAGGCAACTAGAGAGTGAAAAACGTTATCCCTTTCACAAGTCATTGAAAACGACACCTTTGAATGCGTTCAACAAAATTGTTTCACGAAAACACCCCGAATCAAATCAAATACACAACTCACAATCTTTTGCACTTTGAAATCAAACTTGAAGAAGAGAAAGTGGAGAAAATATTGTGAGATAGTGTGAGATGGTTTGTTATACTTAAGGGAAAAGGGGAAATACAAAATATTACAAATTTATTATGATAACAATAATATAGTTTCCTAATTTCACATATATATTTCTTTATTTTATTTTCTTTCCATTTTTATTAAGGTCTCCTTATTTAACATTCTGACTAGATTTTTTTTCTTAATTGACTAATCAAAATTTAGTGGTAAGAGTTATATCCTTTACTTTTTTAATAAATTAATATTAATTAGAGTTTAATTTATTTAGAGGGTTAAAAATGAAGATAATATGTTATTTACTTTAATTATCTTTTGTTATAGTTTTTATGATAGAGATTATCGTAGTTTTGTGTGAAAAAGGTTACACTATTCTTATTAAATATTTTTTTTCTTTCATAAACATATTATTATTATTATTTTATAAACTTAAATAACCAAAATTTCAAATCATATTACTTTATTAATATTTTATATTCATATGAGAAAATATTATTGAAATTTTAAATAGAGTAACCTCGCAACGAATTGTCGTTATTTACGCTTTAAAAATATTACACTTTCTAAAATATACAGTTTTAAAAAGATATTATTAAAAACATTAAAAGAATATAATTTAAAAAATATATAATTTTTGAAATAGTGTTGAAAAAATTATTTGGTGGTTACTTTTAAATAGAGCAATTATGGGCTTATTTATTAGTAAAAGGATGCTCAATTATTTTATTAAATAAAAATATTATTTTATTTATTAAAAGTTAAAATTACCTTATTAAAAAATGACAAAAATAATAATAATAGGTCCAATTTGAAATGTGTTTGGCTTCATATAATTTGAAAACTAGAATTATAGGTATTTGTTTGAGATATCTTCAAAAGAAAAGGAAGGATTTATAAAGAAAGATAACTCTACTTTAATTATTACTAGAAAGTTAATCAACATTCACAACACAATATAATTCACTCTTCTTAAATGGTGTCTCGGACACCGATACTCATTGACACCTGTAGAATACGTATCTGTGAAGTGTTCAATTCAAAAAGTATTTGTTAGATTTATGTCAATTCTATTACGGTTTTAACACAATTTTAAAAAAGAAAAATACATTAATTTTCTAAAAAATCAAACTTTATTGTATAAATTGTTATTATTATAAAAATAAGAAACAAATCATTGTAAACCAGTAATGAAAAACATCTTTCTGCTCCAAAAATTAATTTAGAACATACTTGTGCGCATAACTCTTTATTGTCAATTTATATAATTCATAATTATATAATATATAGATTCGTATCCTACATTTTAGAGATTTTACGTATTTCCATGTCCGTGTCCGTATCGTATCAGTGTCTGTGCTACATAGATATAATTTTATGTGAAAGAATTGTTTTGTATAACACTCTTGCTGTCCCTTTCTTGTACTAAAAACACAAAATTTAGCACATATAGTGTAATCACATATCGCAAAATTTAGCACATACAGTGTAATCTTTACCCGAGACCTAAAACCTTATATAATATGCTCTCATCTAAGAAGTTGTAACCATAATCTCACTCACTTAGTTGTTAACAGTAAAGTATATGCAAATGACCAAAATATTCAAAAATATAGATGTATTACCAAACAAAATCTATTATTTTATGCTAAATTTTTTCTAGAAATAAAGAAATCAAATAGTAGATTGTTGCATGAATAGAACGAAGGTGCCTAAAACTAAAGCAGCAGAAGGTCAACAATGAGGAAGAAAGAGAAGAACATTAGAAATACAAAGTGTTACAAAAATAGTGTACATTACAACTATTACCTACAAAAATTTCAATTCACACCCTGCCTCCTGTCATGAAAAAGTAAGGCATTGGATGACATGAATTGGAGCCAAAGCAAAGAACTAAACAACTTTAGCAATCTAAGAACCAAATGAATAATCAAACAATAACTGCCAACTAATGCCTTTGAACTCTGCTAAGCTCTATTGAAGTTACACATACAATTTATCACCACATTGAAGGTACATAAACTTGTTCTTTGAGGTTCTGAGTAGCACTTTCAGTAGGAAAACCTCTGATAGCACCAATAGTCCATTGGGCTATAATTCCTGCTGCAACAGCAAAGCGTAGTTGTCTCTCCAAAACATCTTGATTTTCAAACATCTCTGGGCATGTGGTTAGCTTTCTTAAAATAGCAGCTACAATAGCATCACCTGAGCCAGTTCTATCACAGGTAAATGGAGTTATGAGCACATCTTCAGTTCCAACAACAGATCCATCAAAAGAAGGGGTATAGTAGTGAATTCTAATTGTTCCATCGGTTACAAACAGGAATTTAAGTCGATCATGCCACAAAGGAGCAATTTCTTCTGGAGTGTAATGGTAATACTCTTGTAAATTCTTGGTTTGTTCGTAACTTTCAGCAAAGTATTGTGGCCTGTAATTTCTCTTCCTCTCGTAATATTCTTCATCTAGAAGGAATTCTAGCTCGCTTCTTGAAACTTCAATGATGTCTGCTTCATTCCATGCTTTTTTTATTCTTTCTCTAGTCTCGTCGCGAGATCTCCACAAGGATAATGGCAGATTTAAATCAAAAAATACAAGACCACCAAACTTTCTTGTCCACTTAATTGCTCTGAATAGAGTTGATTCCATAGTGGGGCATGTAAGAACTTCTGAATTGAAATGGAAAATCCTGGCCTGCAGTAGTCCACACAAAAGAAATCACAACAAACTCAGTGTACACTTCACACAACAAACAATGCAACACCCACTCTTACTGTAACAAATATCTTCATCTATGGAGTTATACCACCTAAAGTCACATTCAATTTCCCTACCCAGTATCTTTATGACATCAAAATAAAGTGTTTGGTTTGCAAGCTAACAAAAGAAATGTAACAACAGTCAAATTGGCAATGTATTCAATTGTTATGTAATATTTTGTTGATTTGCACTCTTTGTCCATCAATAATTTCTTTTAACCTTCCTTCATCTTAAATTGTCATCCTTCTCACACTACTCACAGTAAGCACAAACATTAAATTTCACCCATCCTTTTTGCACTGCATAAAAGATTAGCTGCTATTTTCATCACCTTTTTATCCAAAGTGCAGTGTGTTAAAAAAGATCATTCAAAATAAACACTTGGTGCCTCCACACTCAGCTTAATGAGAATTGTTTACAGCATTACCAAGTCTATACATAGTTGCTAAATGCTTTTCCAAGTCCAAGAAATATGCAACTACAATATTCAAAAATCCCACAACCATTAACAGATTGGGGTGATGCTAGCCTAACTGCCTGTTTTCTCATTAACATAATGTCTTCTTCTTAACTTGAAAATAAAGTTTCCTACTCCATTCCATTTTAAAAATAATCCCTCTTTCATATCTCTCCACTTGTTTGTCCATGGCATGTATTTAGGTTTAGATAAACTCTCAGCTAGAGCATCAAATGAGTCTTCTTGGACTATTCTCAACTTTAAAAAGGATATCAGTTACTCCCCACCAAGAAGTATGTATGCTAATGTCACATTTTTTGGACCAACTCGCTTCTTCCATCCTTCTACACAGGATTCTAATTTTTTCCAACATGTTCTACCTGTGCCCTTAATGAATATTCTGTTCCTTCTACTCTTTACACCCAAAATTCCATACACAATCCTCCTAAACCATCGCCACCACCTCTTATTACTTATCAACGCAGGAACCAAATAGCTAGTTCAGTGCCCCAAGCAGGTCCTTAACCATCACTTAATACCATGAGCTCCTGATCATGATGACTCGAGTAGGCCCATTACCATTCGCAAAGGTGCTTGTTCTACCTGTGGTCCTCACCCTATTTACAATTTTCTTAGCTACCACAAGTTGTCTCCTTCCTGTTTTTCCTTTATTTATTCTGTTTTTTCTATTACTATTCCTAAAAATGTGACTAAAGCACTTGATCATCCTAGACGGTGACAAACCCTGATTACTGAAATGCGGCTCTTGAACATAACAAAACATGGGAGTTATTTCATCTTCCTTCTGGGAAGAAGACAATAGGTTGTTGTTGGTTCTATTCTATGTCACTAAGTTTAAACCTAATGGTTAAGTTGATCTCCTCAAAGCTCAACTGTGGTTCTCTAGAGTCTCTTTGATATGGAAAGAAAATAAGAGAGACAAAAAAATGTTTGAATTTTGCAAGGAAGGAAAATTAGAACTTTTACTTCTAGAGTTCATCTATACTCACCTTTACCTTACATTTTCTCTCCAACCAATTTCCTTTCCCTTCAATTCAGTAAAAACCTTGATTAGTTTATTCAATTAAACTTCCAAACACATTCTTAATGTTTCTCAACAGCAATAATTCATAGGCCTAAGCACAAAACAGTTGAAGAATCAAAACAAATACCTCTTTCAAAACTGCAAGGTTGAGTTCAGATGCAAGAAGCGCGTCCTCAGCAGAGTCCTTAACCGTCTCCATCTTCATCTTCCCCTCCTCAAACTTCACCTTCATGTACGAGCACCCAGTTCTGCGCCCCTCATCAAACTTAACCCCTCTTGTCTGCACCCTCTCCTTGTTCATCGTCAGCACCAAATCATCCCCGAACTCGTCCCTCCCCACCTTCCCCAAAAACGCGGCGCGCCCCCCAAGCCGCACGTGCGCCACCGCCACGTTCGAGGGCGGCCCCCCCGGCGCCCGCGCGAACTCCGGTGGCTTCCACTGCAGCATCTTCCATTCCGAGTATTTGTCCGCATGCATCGGATGCAACTGCACCCGCACCCCGGGGATGAACTCCCTCCGCGCCGCGCCGTAGCAGCACACCAGAGGCGGATCCTCGTAGGGGAAGTCGATGCCGTCGTCGTAGTCGAAGAGCTCGTCGTCCTCCGAAGGTTGTTCCTTTTTAGCCTCTGCGTTTTGGGGCTCCGGCGTGTCGTTTGCAGGTGGTGTTTCGGGTGGTGGGGGCTTCTTCTTTCGGCCGCGTCGTTTTGGAGTTGGGGATTCGACGGTGGCGCGTGTTGTAATGAGTGGGCGTGTGGTTTTGAAGAACAAGCGTTTGGGTGGAGTTGGAGAGTGAGGGAACGGAAGAGAGAGAAGAAGGTGGTGGTGGTGGTGGTGAAGTGACGCCATTTTGGGTTGATGGATCAGTGTTGGGTAGAAGGGTTATCGTTGATGTTGGTTTTTCGGCTTTGTTAAGGATGTTATCGGGTCACGCTACCAAGTTCAAAAGAATCGGGTCGGAATGTGTTTAAGTTCGAAGTATGTTTTTAAGGAGACTAGTTTGATGCGTACTCACAGGCGGATTGTGTGTATTTGATTTTTGTTTTAGATTTTTAAATACACTAATTTCGTTAGTCTAAATTTTAGATTTTATTGGTATGGTATTGTAGTGATATGGGTCGAATTTGAGGTTAAGGAAATGTAGATTGATCGAAGATGGTTTGAATTAACTTGGTTTTTAAGTTTTAATGACTTACTATTACTCGAGACTAGGAGCTATAGTGTTATTAATCAAACCCAATGTGGTATATTAAAGGATCATTTGTTGACGTGGTTTTAAAGAGATTTTATGTCATATCAGTACAAATTGTGAGAATTTCGAGTAATCAACATATGAGTAAAGGAGAGTATTTATTATGGAAGAAGGTCAATAATAAAACCAGGTAATGTAGAAGCAGAGGGTGAAGAACAATATATATACTCAAGAAGATGTTAGGGAAAGACAGATCACACGCTAGCTAAGAGTATACTTATTATTGGCTATACTGAATGTTCTAGGTCTAAGGTCACCACGACTCTTGGCTGGAACATGTATATATTAGTAAGAAAGTTAGTGTATTTATTTTTTAAGATAACATGTGGATTAGATTATAAAAGTTTTTTAATATAAATATATTATGACTTAATAGGTTTTTTATAATTATAGACCATGAATATGTAGCCACTCATCTTAAGGTCAGAAATATTAAAGAGTTTGGGGTGACTGTATACATCTTCTAACTCAACCTTCATTGTCATCAATGACCATTATGAGTGAAACGGTCTAATTGTTGAGCCTTAAATGATGAACGACTATTTATGAAACAATAAATAGTAATTATATGGTTAATCTAAAGGTCTCATGGACCAACTCAAAGAACATCACCTAAAAAATCTATAAATACATACTCTCTAGGAAGTACACTTTATCTTATCTCATACTCTTAACTCTTATATTGTTAAGAACATATCACTTTTGTGCTCCTACTGACTTAAGCATTAGAGAGTCTTTTTCAGACGGACCTTCCCTTCTCATCAAAGACAAAATGAAAGCTCGTTCCTTCAATTATTGTTTGTAAACGTAGCCACTCTTGACTAACTCTTTCGAGTATTGTTTGTAAACGTAGTCACTCTTTACTAACCCCTTCAAGTATTTTTTTAGAATGCAACCACTCCTGACTAAAACCTAGTATTTATTTAAACGTAGCTGCTCCTAATTAAAATAAGTATTTCTTGAAACAAACTATTCCTGGCTAAAACAAGTATTGTTTGGAACACAATCACTTCTAGCTAAAACAAGTTTTATTTGGAACATAACCATTATTGGCTAAAACAAGTATTGTTTGACACACAACCACTCCTGATTAAAATCAAGTATTATTTTGAATTATATTTGATTATGAGTAACCTGTTTAAGAGTATTTTTTGAACAACAATCACTCATAACTAATAACAGATTATTCTTTGTCAAACAACCACTTCTAGTGTTTCCATATTCTTTCCAAAGTTGACAATGCTAGTGTCATGAAGTTTTTGAAGAAATCAACTTTATCTCTTTATCCAATAGATCATTTGGTGTGACTTATACTTTAAATAGATCATACTAGCTGACGAAAGTAACAAACATTTCTTGCAACATAGAATAAACATATAAATGTTTGTGTAGTATGAGATTAACTTAAATCTATGTGCGTATATCATCATAGCATAATTATGTGTTATCAAACATATAAAAATAATATAGTGTTGTATTGTCCACAGACCAAACCAAACACTTGCGTTTTATATTATCTATTGTTAAACGAATATTATTGTCTCACACACGAAACATGACCATATTTTACACTTAACTACTTTTATCACTTAGTTAAAATCATGAGTGTTAGTCTTGATTATTTCATGGTCAAAATTTAATTTATTCTCCATTATTAATCTCACTTATTTTATATTCAGAATCTTTTTAGGTTACGCACTTTTTTTATGTCATCCTTTAAATCAACTCAATACATGAAGATTGAAATATCCTTATCATTCATACCATCACATTAATTTTCATACTAATAACTTTTAAGGTCATTAATAGTTTTGTCCAAATTTGTTTTTGTATGGGTCGCGGAAGGAGACATCTTCGTGATCGTGTGTGCTCCTCGATATTGGTTCTAATAGGTCTCGGTCTTCGAACTTGGTCAAGAGAGAGTACCTGTAAAAGGTCATCCAATACTTAAGTACTCAGTATTCGATGGTTGAAGACAATAAATATTATTAAATGTGTACCTTTATCTTGTTCTAGAGCATGTATTTATAGGATAAGATGTGTCGATGCACCTGATTTAGTATGAACTATTGAGTTAATCCTAGTGTTTAAGCAAATATTCGATACACTTTGATTTAATTAATAAAATGGTTTAAAGGAATGTTTTCTTTTGTTTCTGTTTTTCAAGATGTACTCGATTGGATATCCGATCAAATATTCCATGATGTATTCAATCATATATAATACGATATATACGATATATTCCATGTTCCATGATGTATTCAAGATGTACTCGATTACGATATATTCCATGATGTATTCAATCATATATAATACACTAGTCCCATATTGGAAAAAAAATTTGTTTTTCAGGAGTTGGATTGGTTTTACAAGAAAGTTTTATCTTATTCAAATGTCCAATCCACGCTGAGATATACTCTACTATTTACCCATACAAGATTAAACTATTTAATTTCTACTAAATGACTTTAAAATCTATAAATAAATATACTTATAAACTAAAATGAAATTAAGTTTTGTTAGTCTACCACATCTTCTCCGTAGCCTCAAAATCAACTTTATAAAAAAAAATTAAAATATTTTTTTTAAATTTGTGGGAATAAATTTTGCCATGGTACTTATTACAAAAATAATTTTTAAAATTCAAAATACCACTCAAATATCTAAGTTACTATAGTTACTCGTACTAATAAGAACAGTATCGAGTAACGTGAAACTTACTTTAGAGAGAATGATAGAGTGCAGGGTGTTTCAGTTGTTGCCGCCTAGGCTTCTGATCCAATGGGTGCTTTTTAACTTCTCACGCTGACGTGTTAGCTACCGCCATTCTGTGTCGTTAGATGAGTTTTCGGAAAGTCATAGGATCGTCTTCTAGAAATTTCTTTCTTAAGAACGGGTTTTCAGACTCAGACATCATAGGTCCTTGTTTTTTTTTTCCATTTTTGCGTCTCAGGTGAGTAAGGAACTCATCATTCTTTCTCTTTTCCCTAAAAAATTCTGTGTTTGGTTTCTTAATTTGTTTGACTTCTTGGTTGGATTGAGATTATTTCCGTTTTGGGTTCACATAAAATTCATTTGATATAGTTCATGCTGTTATTGTTCAACTGGGATTACAATTTTATATTTTTTTGTTTGCATATGTGAGTTTGGGTTGTGCCATCGGTCTACTGAGTGATTTGTTCCGAGAAAGAGATTTGTGTTAAACCAATGTGTAGTTAACAGTTATTACTAGGAAAACAAACTTGTGTTGAAAGTTGGAAGTAAAATTTATTGTTTGGAAGTAAAATTTATCGTTTGTCTTTTAACTTTGATTGTCAGTGAAGAATCTTGTATGGTTTGATTGGTCTGAGTTGATCAGTTTTGCATTTTATACTCTAAAACCCACCAAAATGAACTTCTTACTCTTAATTGGTTATGTTTGAGGATAAAGAATGTTATTTATAAACTCTGTTTTGTATGATTAACTTGTTAAAGGTATTGTAGACAACCAGAACTTACTGAGATTCTGTTGTCACCATCTTCCCTCCCATCTCACCACGCCGTTTGTTATTTTCATTCAGCATGTCGTGCAACACTTTTGCAGTGATTTTATGACATGGTGTAGTATCTTGTGCTATTGCAGACTAGAATCATTCAGGTTTACATTTTTAATTCGGTTATGTTTTGCGGTGATTTCAACTGTGGAAGAAGAGGAGTAAACTAGAGTGAAACTTTAGTCCTTGGGGCTAAGTGTTTGTTCTGATTTCTTGGGGTTCTACAATCCATGTTGTTCTCCATGATTTGGCTTTTTGGGTTGTTCTTTGCACTTATGCGTATGAGATATGGTTGTTGTTCTTCTGGTTTGTGATACGACTATCATTAAATTATACCAAACAATTGTGAAGCACTGTGCAACTCAAGAAAATCAGCTTGCATTTTATCACTTTTCTGAGTTTTTTTGTCAAATGAATATATGTTGGTAAGTAATTTGCTATAGTATGTAAATGTTAGTATTAGGATAGGAATGTTAATTCTATGTGGAATGTTATATTAGTCAGAATAGGCAAAATATGAGTTTTTTTGCAATCTAATATTTGAACGAAATGGCAGATTGTGGAGGGAAGGAACAAGTCTTTGTATTTGAAGTTTGGTTTTGGCATGGGTCTTGTATGCAGATCAAGCCAGAAGAATGATAGCCTTTATTGATGGGTGACCTTAGAATTTGCTTGTGCCTGACTATTTTCATTCCCTGTTGATATTTGAATTCCTTTATCTGATTCTTGTGTGAAAAGTAGAGTTGAACTAGTGAAGAAGATTTCCTCTGAGTACTAAGTTGCACACTCTGTGTTTCTTCTGGCAGGAAATGGGTTTCTGGACTTTTTTAGAAGGCTTTTTGCTCTTTGCAAATGCATTGGCAATTTTGAATGAGGAACGGTTCCTTGCTCCAAGGGGATGGACTTTGAGAGATATGACAGAGCCTAGGAGGAATTCTCTTAAAGGGCAAATAATAGGGCTCATATATGCCTGTCAATTCTTGAGACTTCCTCTAATTCTCTTCAACATTATCTTTATAATTGTGAAGCTGGTCTCTGGATAACTTAATAGAGTGGCATTGAAGCTCTGTGCATGATATGTACATTTTGTGTTCCCTGAACAGTTGCAATCCTATGAATTCAATTCTGATGTATAATGAACAGAGTAAATCAGTTGTATTAGTTAAGTATTGAGTTTGAATGTGTCTTGCTATCATTCTCAATTTCCTTTGAATTTCTGATTTCTTTTGGTCCTGTTTACATAACGGTCACCAAAATCATAAACAACCAGACAACAAGAGACATGACCAAAAATCCTAGAACATATAAAACATTTATTCTGTGTTTTGAATTGAAACAAGGCAGCACTACAACATATTTTAAACCTCTCAACACCAGTAAAACTTAACATCATAACAGATAAAAAAAAACACTGAATTTTGTGTAAACACTGAATTTTTGTATACAATCCTCCAATTTCATTCAACTGGGATCATAACCTCATTAGTCCTGAAGACAGGAATTGTCCAAGGTGGGTTGTACCTGGCCAACACGTAATCCCCAACCACCTTAAACCCATCAGTCTCCAAACACACCCTCAGCTTCTCCACCTTCTCCCTCACCACTTCCTCTGATGCCACACCTCCAAACTTCACCACCCCATATTTCCTCTCACCCTCTTCCTTTATCACAACCCTCTCATCAGTAGGTTTAGGCGCCTCCTCAGCTTTCCCATACACAGCTGGCAAAACAAACTGCATAGTCACCATCTTGTTCTTCTTCCCTTCTTCACCAGCACCATCTTTTGTCACAACTGGGGCAGTCATAGCAATCTTCTCACCACCCCCACCACTCTCCTTGGTTATAACTGGTGCAGTCATTGCAATCTTTTCAGGCTTGGTGTTCTGGGGGTTCCCCACAGCACCAATGTAATTGGCCAAAACCATAAAGCCACCATCTTTATTTTCCTTGAACTGTGACGGGTCATATGTGACTTCAGCCACTACACAGGGTACATATTTGCGGATTTCGTACTCGCTTGTGGATTTGATCACTTCGTATTTTGCAGTCTCCACACTGATTTTTCCAAATACTAAACCCATGAAGGAGAAAGAGAAAGAGTGAAAAAGGGTATGCTGAGACTTTGGAGATAGGAATGAGTGATTTTGATGATAAAGATGATGATGGAGCATGGAATTGGATCGTATATATAACAAGAGTGACATGTTTCTTCGAGTTTCTTTGGAAAGGGGTTAACGTTTGGAATTTTGCTTGCAAAAATTAATGGTTGGGATTCTGCTACGATATTCTTCAGTTGTGGACACCGTTTGTCCGTTGCCACCTCTTTTTTTTTTTTTTTTTTT